>Ga0256829_1002139_pt1 | contig 15073 bp, 12 predicted proteins | sample 131447metaG_FD_185979 | JGI IMG/M metagenome (GOLD analysis project Ga0256829, IMG submission 185979) | Hydrothermal vent microbial communities from Lau Basin, Pacific Ocean - 131-447 | ecosystem: Environmental > Aquatic > Marine > Hydrothermal vents | place: Pacific Ocean: Lau Basin | collected...
CTTCTTATCATTTAGAAGATTTAAAAAAAGCTCCTTATCTGCATTTAGCTTCTGTGCAAAATCTTTTTTTTCACTGTTTGGCAGAGTCTTCATCTTTGCAAACTCTGCTGCAAAAAAGCCTTTTTTACCAAACAAGGACAGTCTTAATTGTTCTAAATCTTTCAAACTTTTACAAGTTTTAATAGATTGTTTCATCTCTTTCAATATTATAGCCTCTTAAATAATTTTTATACATTTTACATTAAAATTGATTAAAAAGAGGTAATATTGTTTTAATCCACCACTATTTCTTCCTTTGGTTCACTAAAATAGTAGCCTTGAGAATACTCGATGCCCATCTCTTCAACTATCTTTTGGATATTTTTATTATGAACAAATTCTGCGACACAGGAGATGTTGGCATTTTTGGCAAAATAGACAATAGACTTTACAATTTCATAACTTTTTAAATCAATATCGATATTTTTTATATATTTTGCATCGATTTTTAAAAAATCAATCTCTAAGTCCAAAACCCTCTCAAAGTTTGAATACTCCGCACCAAAGTCATCAATAGCTATCAAAAACCCCTCTCTTTTGAGTGAGTTTAGTTGCTGTATATGATCTCTTTTTCCACCAGAGCTAACCCCCTCTAAAATCTCAAGCACTACCCTCTTTGTTGAGATGTTATACATCTTTGCTTTTTCAAGTAAAAACTCCTCCAGATAATCTAAACTTAGGTCATCTTCAGTGATATTTAGTGAAAAACTAAAGTTGTTATTTGACATATATTTAAAGGTTTTATCTATCATCATTTTTGTGATTTCTGGCAACAATCCCGAGAGCTTTGCAGTTTTTAGAAACAGAATCGGTGCTATCACACCATCTTGCTCTATAATTCTAGCCAATGCTTCATATCTTGTGATTTTTTTTGTTCTATTGTCTCTTATGCCCTGAAAATATGGAAAAATCAACTCAAACTTTAAGGCATTGCGGAGTATATTGTTATACTTTGAAAATTCATCTCTTTGTTTTTTTCTTAAATCCTTATTCTCTTCATTGTACACATAATATCTATTTTTTCCATTTTCTTGAGCATGTTTGAGAGCAATTGAACTATTATAAAAAGAGATATCTTTACCAAATGATGCTCCACAGCTAAACGATATATTTAAACTGATATCATCAATATAAAATGAGATTTTACCAAAATGTCTTTTGATTCTATCTAACTTTTCATGCACATTAATTTTTCCATAACAACTTATGGCAAACTCATCTGCGCCAATCCTATATATATCTTTAGTTGAGCATAACTCTTTTAATTCATTTGCTATAGCAACTAACAGTTTGTCTCCAATATCAAAGCCATAGGATAAATTTACATAGCTAAAATTATCTACATTTAACACTATAAGCAAGCTTAAATCATCTTCAGTTTTTAAACTCTGCTTCAAATATGTCTTATTGTACAACCCTGTTAATTCATCATGATATGCAAGATACTCAATCTTTTTCTCTATTTTCTCATTTCGTAAAACGATATTTACTATATTTGCACCTATCTCTAAAAGTTTTTTGTGAAAAAGCGATGGCTTCCTATGTTCAAATGAAGAGAGGGCAAAAGTGCCAAGTGGTTTTTTGTCCATATCTCTAACTGGCATCGACCAACAAGAACAGATATTGTAATCACATGCAACCTGTTTTAAATCTAGCCATTTATCATCATGAAATGTATCTGATACATAAGTTGGCTCATTGTTAAAAACTGCATTTCCACAACTTCCACCATGGATACCAGGTTTTAGCCCATTTAATGCCTGTTTTCCCTCTTTGGGAACACTCGGTGCACTCAAAATATTAAGAAGCCCAGACTCTTTATCTATCAGCATTATAGATGCAACGGAATTTGGCAGTAGTGCTTCTGCCTCTTTGCAAAGCATATCAAGTATTTTATCAGTTTGTAATCCTAGTGCTAAAGACTCCAATATCTCTCTTTGGAGCTCAAATATAGAGTTGTACTCCTCTTGACTAAGAGTTATCTCTTGTGAAATTTGGTTTTTCATAATTCAAGACCTCTATGATAAAAATTTGCCCTTCCCTCTATTGTCCATTTTAGCTAAAAAACAGTATAATATCAATGATTTGACACAAGGATTTTAAAATGACTATATTTAGCAAGATAATAAAGGGTGAAATCCCTTGCAACAAGGTACTCGAAAATGATGATTTTTTGGCTTTTCATGATATAAACCCGAAAGCACCAGTTCATATACTCATCATTCCAAAGGTTGAGGTTGAAAACTTCCAAGAGGTTACTCCTGAAATCATGGCGGGCATGACCTCCTTTATACACGAGGTAGCAACTCTGCTAGGGCTAGACAAAAATGGCTATAGACTTATAACAAACAATGGCAAAAATGGTGGTCAAGAGGTGATGCACTTGCACTTTCATCTGCTTGGCGGTGCGAAACTATCTTGGGGACATTTAGCAGATAGCGACTCTAAAAGTTTCTTCTAGAAAAGAGAAGTTAAGCTCTCTTTTCTATCCATTTTTGTAAGTTTTCCAACTGTTTTTCTGTTGAAGATACTGATGTTCCACCTTGTGAATCTCTAGCATTCATAGAGTTTTTCAGGTTTAGAAATTCCAAAACATCTAACTTGATTCTTTTGTCTATTTGTTGCAACTCTTGAATTGACAACAGACTTAAATCTTTGCCTTTTTGCTCTGCCAAAGAGACTGCATGTCCTGTTATAAAATGAGCTTCGCGAAAAGGTATATCGCAATTTGCAACGAGATAATCAGCCAAATCCGTAGCACTTAAATGTCCTACTTCACAAGCTTTTTGCATATTTTGTCTATTTACTGTCATGCCTTTTAGTGCTTCTGCTAAAATTTCTAACGATATACAAACTGTCTGTACACTATCAAAAACTCCCTCTTTATCCTCTTGCATATCTTTATTGTAAGCAAGTGGCAAACCTTTTAAAACTGTCAGCAAAGAGATGAGATTTCCGTTGACTCTGCCACTTTTTCCTCTTAAAAGCTCTGGAACATCAGGATTTTTCTTTTGTGGCATTATTGAGCTTCCTGTACTGTATTCATCACTTAAAGTTATGAACTTAAACTCATAACTTGACCACAAAACAAGCTCCTCTGAAAATCTTGAAATATGCATCATGACAGTTGCTATATTGAACAAAATCTCTAGTGCAAAATCTCTATCACTCACAGTGTCCAAGCAATTTTCGCTAACTCCACTAAAACCTAAAAGTTGAGCAGTTTTAACTCTATCTATCTTATGAGGAGTTCCTGCAAGTGCAGCACATCCCAAAGGTAAAATATCTGCTCTTTTATATGAATTTTCAAATCTATCTATATCTCTTTTGAACATGTTTATATATGCCAACATGTGAAAAGCAAAATTTATGGGTTGAGCATGTTGGAGGTGCGTCATGCCTGGCAGTATCGTATCAGTATGCTCTTTTGCTATATCACTAAGGGTAAAAATGAGCTTTTCCAACAATTTTACTATATTTTGGTTTTGTTCTTGTACATATAACCTAAAATCAAGTGCTACTTGGTCATTTCTACTTCTTGCAGTATGGAGTTTTTTACCAACATCTCCGATGTTTTCTATCAGCTTTTTCTCTATAGCCATATGTATATCTTCATCACTTATATCAAAAACAAACTCACCTTTTTCTATAAGAGTTTTTATCTCTTTTAAGCCGTCCACTATACTTTTGGCTTCATCTTGAGTTAAAATCCCAACAGACTCTAGCATGGTAGCATGAGCAATTGAGCCTTTTATATCTTGCGCGTAGAGAGTTTTATCAAATGGCAAAGAGGCGTTAAACTCATCTAAAAGTTTTGTAGCTCCTTTGGAAAATCTACCTGACCAAAGTTTTGCCATTATAGTTTTGGTCCATATTTTGAAAAATCTGAATCATTTGTGATATATTTCTTGAAATTATCTATAAACATATTTGCTAGTTTATCTCTAGTTTTGTCATAGTCCTCTTTGTCTTCCCAGCTATTTCTTGGATTTAGTATATTTGAATCAACTCCACTAAGAGTCTTTGGAACACTCAAGTCAAAAACAGGAAGTTTTTCAAAATCGTTATCATTTATGCTTCCATCAAGTACGGCATTTATGCAAGCTCTTGTGGCTTTTATACTCATTCTGCTTCCTACGCCATAAGCTCCGCCACTCCAGCCTGTATTGACTAGATATACTTCGACGCTGTGCTTTTCTATCTTTTCGCCTAAGAGCTTCGCATATACTGTTGGATGAAGCGGTAAAAAAGCCTCTCCAAAACAGGAGCTAAATGTCGCTACTGGCTCGGTTATACCTCTCTCTGTTCCAGCTACTTTTGCAGTATATCCACTCATAAAGTAGTACATCGCCTGCTCTTTTGTAAGTTTTGAGACAGGAGGCAACACTCCAAAAGCATCCGCACTTAAAAATATGATTTTTTCAGGGTGTCCCGCTTTTGAATCCTCTTTGTAATTTTCTATATGATAAATCGGATATGAGACTCTTGTATTTTCAGTTTTACTTCCATCATCATAATCCACAACGCCATTGGCTCCAACAACCACATTTTCCAAGAGTGCATCTCTTTTTATAGCATTAAATATCTCTGGCTCATTTTGGGCTTTAAGGTTGATACATTTTGCATAACAACCACCCTCAAAATTGAAGATTCCGTGATCATCCCACCCATGTTCATCATCACCTATCAATTGTCTTTTTGGATCAGTCGAAAGGGTAGTTTTTCCTGTGCCACTTAATCCAAAAAATAGAGCGGTATCGCCTTTAGTACCTACATTAGCCGAACAGTGCATAGAGAGTTTTCCCTCTAGTGGTAACCAATAGTTCATCATGGAAAAGACACCTTTTTTAATCTCTCCTCCATACCAAGTTCCACCAATCACAGCTATATTTTCTTCTACATTAAAGACAACAAAAACATCAGAATTTAGACTATGTTTTTTATACTCTTTATCTACGGTTTTACAAGCAACATAGAGTGTAAAATCTGGTTTAAAATTTTCCAAATCTTTCTCATCTGGGCGAATAAACATATTTTTAACAAAATGTGCCTGCCAAGCCACTTCAGAGACCACTCTGATACTTTTTCTACTATCTAAGCTAGCACCTGCGTATGCGTCCATGATATACAAATCTTTATTTGAAAGTTGCTCTTTTGCGAGCACAAAAAGATCATCAAACACCTCTTTGCTTGTTGGGTGATTTATCGCTCCCCAAGAGATGTATTTGCTTGAAGGCTCTTGATCTACAAAATATTTATCTTTAGGACTTCTTCCCGTAAAGATACCAGTATCAACTGTATATGCACCACTACTTGTCTCTTGTCCCTCTTTGTTTGCAACTTCGTGCTCAAAAAGTTCTTCGTAGCTTAAATTGTGATATACCTTTTTTATATTTTTCAAATCCAAATCTTCTAGTCCATTCACCTTCAACATAACTTCCTTCTTACCTTTTATTATTTAAATATTGACAATAACACGCCAGCTGCCACGGCAGAACCGATAACACCAGCAACATTTGGACCCATAGCATGCATAAGCAACATATTTGTCGGGTCACTCTCTGTTCCTACTTTATTTGATACACGAGCTGCCATAGGAACAGCACTGACTCCTGCTGAACCGATAAGTGGATTTATCGGGTCTTTTGATAATTTATTCATCAATTTTGCCATCAAAACTCCAGCCATTGTTCCTATCGCAAATGCAACAAGACCTAGAGCTAAAATCCCTAAAGTATCGGCAACCAAAAACTTTTCAGCAGCTAGTTTTGAGCCAACACCAAGCCCTAAAAATATAGTTACAATATTTATAAGAGCATTTTGCATGGTACCAGAGAGTCTATCAACTACGCCTGAAACTCTTGCAAAATTCCCAAATGTCAATGCTCCGATAAGCGGAGTAGATTCTGGTAAAATCAAAATAGAGAGCATTAAAACAGTAAGAGGAAACATCAATTTTTCCAGCTTGCCCACATCTCTTAACTGTTTCATCTTTATCTTTCTCTCTTCTTCTGTGGTAAAAAGCCTCATGATAGGAGGTTGAATTATCGGAACCAACGCCATATATGAGTATGCCGCAACCGCGATAGCACCCATAAGATCTGGCGAAAGCTTTGAAGCTACAAATATAGAGGTTGGGCCATCTGCACCACCTATTATAGATATGGCAGAAGCCTGTTTTAGCGTAAAATCAAAAAGTGGGGTATATTGGGATAGTGCCACTGCACCAACAAGTGAACCGAAGATTCCAAATTGTGCAGCAGCACCAAGAAGTGCTGTTTTTGGATTTGCAATGAGAGGTCCAAAATCTGTCATAGCTCCTACTCCCATAAAAATTATAAGTGGGAAAAGTTCATTTTTTATTCCTGCATCAAATAGCGTACCTATAAATCCCTCGTGTCCTATGATATTTGCAAGTGGTATATTTGCAAGCAAACCACCAAAAGCGATGGGAAGCAGAAGTAGTGGCTCAAAGCCTTTAGCTATCGCTAAATAGAAGAGTAAAAAGGTTATCAAAATCATAATCACTCTACCCCAACTCTGTGCAAACTTGCTCAATGGCTCACCCAAGGCATTTGTGACTCCATCTTTTGGATTTAAAAAAGCATAAATACCTGTAGTTTTATAAAAGTTAGCAAACATAGCAGATACGCTTTTTGCTACATGCTCTTTAGGCTGTACTACCTTTTGAGTTTGGACACTATTTTCGCTACTGCTCGCATAGAGTGGATTTGCCAAAAAATTTATAGCAAAAAGTGTTAAAAACAGAAAAACAAGATTTTTCATTTCCAACACCTACAAGACTACCAATGTCTGATTGTCTTCTACATTATCACCTTGGTTTACTAAGATAGCACTTACAACGCCATCTGCCGGCGATACTATCTCTATCTCCATCTTCATAGCTTCCAAGACCAAAAGCACATCTCCCTTTTTTACACTCTGTCCAACACTGCTTACAATCTTGAATACAGACCCTGGCAAAGTTGCATTTACCTCAAGACCGCTACTCTCCTCCGTTGGAGTAGCAGTTGTTGTCGTGCTAACTGACTTGACCTCTATACTCGCGTCAAACCCTTCGCTTACTTGTACATTATATTTTTGTCCATTTACTACTACTGTATATTCGCCATTGCTTGTTGTTGCCACTTTTTCACTCCCCTCTTTTTTGTTTTTGTCTATTTTTCTAACATTTACTTTTGCCTCACCTTTTAGAAAAGCGATACCTTTTTCTTTGCAAGAAGCCGCTATAAATATATTTTCATCATTTATCTCTATATTCTCTTTTTCTAAAATTGCTTTTACATGTGCGAGTGATTTTGTCTCATCTTCATCAGCTATATCAACAGCATTTTTAGTTGTAGGCTCCAACTTTAACTGTTCTGACGACAAGGCAACAATCTGCTCATCTGGAGTAGATGGAGTGTGTCCAAAATAACCAAGAACCATCTTTCCATAGCCCTCTGCTATCTTTTTCCAATGTCCAAACATAACATTGTTAAATGCTTGTTGGAAATAAAATTGTGATACAGGTGTAACACTTGTTCCATATCCACCTTTTTCTACAACTTCACGCATAGCTTTTATGACTTCTGGAAATTTACCTAATATATTGTTATCTCTCATCATTTGCGTATTTGCAGTAAGTGCACCACCTGGCATAGGAGAGAAAGGAATCAAAGGTGAAACTTGAGTAGCTTCTGGTGGCATAAAATAATCACTCAAACAATCTTTTAAAACCTCTTCATAGGTCAAAATCTTCTCTAGCTCCAAACCGCCCAAATCATAATCTTTTCCTTTTGTGGCATGTAAAAGAGTCAAGATATCTGGCTGACTTGTTCCACCACTAACAGGGCTTGCAGCCAAGTCTATCCCATCAACTCCTGCTTCAAGAGCTGCTAAATAACAAGCCACACTCACTCCTGCTGTTTCGTGTGTATGAAGCCTTACATGTATATTTTCTGGCAACAATTTTTTTGCCATCTTAATAGTCTCATAAACTTTTTGCGGAGCAGAAGTACCACTTGCGTCTTTAAAACAGATACTGTCATATGGGATACCAGCATCTAATATACTTCTTAAAGTTTTTTCATAGAAAGCAACATCATGAGCACCAGTACATCCTGGAGGGAGTTCCATCATAGTCACAACCGCCTCGTGTTTTAATCCATGGTGAGATATCCTCTCTCCACTGTATTTTAGATTTTCAACATCATTTAGGGCATCAAAGTTTCTTATCGTAGTAGTTCCGTGTTTTTTGAACATCTTTGCATGAAGGTCTATAAGCTCACGACTACCAGTGTCAAGCATGACAGTATTTACACCACGTGCTAGTGTCTGTAAGTTTGCTTCTGCTCCTGCTACTTCGCGAAATTTGTCCATCATGTCAAATGCATTTTCATTTAAGTAGAAGAAAAGCGCTTGAAATCTTGCTCCTCCTCCAAACTCAAAATGCGTAATTCCAGCTTCTCTAGCAGCTGCAACTGCTGGCATAAAGTCATCCATGAGTACCCTGCCACCAAAAACCGACTGAAAACCATCTCTAAAGGTTGTATCCATTATGTCGATGTACTTCTTCGCCATTTTATACCCCTGTTTTGCTATTATTGTTTTTTAAATTGTTGAATTGAAGCTACGATTGCAGCAACTACGGCATCATTATCACTTGGCTTGGAAGCTGTAAGACTATCACTTCTTGTATGCAGAGGTGTTAATTTGCTTGTTTTGAAGTATTTTCTAACAACTTTTGATATTACATTCATAATAAAAACCATAAGCATTAAAAACAGAAAAACAGTCGTCATGCCCAAAACCATGAACTTCAGACCCTCTACGATAAGATTTGTCTCCATACTCTCTCCTTGATAACTCTACAATAAAATTCGGGTATTTTATCATTTCTTTTATTAAATAAAACCTATGGTTTATTTTTACCTTGTACTTTTCTCCACCAAATAAAATATGGACTTATAGTCCAATCCACTATGTTCGCTTAAGCCTATTTCACAGGTTTTACTTGTAGAAAATGCATATTTTACATCCTTTGGTATCTCCTCTTTCAGATGCCTTAGAGCTGATGCGTTCAACTCTGGAAATGTAAAACCTCTATCACCTGCAAAACCACAACAGCTTACACTTTTTGGTATAGTAACATTTGAGCTACACATTCGAGCCACTTTTTCAAATTTATCTGCCAATCCGCTCTTTCTTGTACTACAAGTTGTATGTATCACGATTGAATCATCAACTTGCTTAAATATTAATTTAGTTGCTAAAAATTCTATTATAAACTCTACTGTATCATATACTTTAAGATCTCTTGGAAAATTTTGCTCTATCGTTTTACTACAAGGACTCATATCACACAAGATTGGATACTTTCCATTTTTACTAGCATCTCTTAGTGCGATTTCAAGCTCATCCGACTTGCTCTTGCCTTCCTTTTTATAACCTTTTGAACTAAAAGGCATACCACAACATAGATTGTCTATATTTTTTGGAATTATCACTTCATACCCAGCACGCTCTAGTAAAATTACCACTATTTCACTGATACTTTTTTCATCTTTTTTAGCTCTTGGGTTTGCCATTGTTCGATTTATGCAAGATGAAAAATAGACAACCTTCTCTTTTGCATTTAAGATGGTTTTCTTTATTTTAAATTTTTCACCTGTTGGCAAAGAAGAGCTCCAAAGAGGCATAGCATCATTTGTAAGAGTTCTAAGAGCTTTACTTATGCTAGTCATAGTGCTATTTGGAATAACTGCATTTACTCCTTTTACTGCTCTTAATGCAAATCTGCCAATACCAAGAACTGTTCCATAATTGTTTGCCGTGTTCCATGCAATCTTATGCCCAAACTTACCTATCTGCTTGGCTCTTAGTTTTTTTGTTAAATTACCAGTATCTATATCAATTGGACATGAGATAGAGCAGAGTTGGCAAGTGGCACAAGTCTCGATACCATCGTATTGATATGCCTCTTTAAGCACTTTTAGCTCTGCATTTTTTTTGAGAGTCTTTAACAGCGTCATGTGCCTATTTACAACAATTCTCTGCCTTGGTGTTAAAGTCAGAAAATTTGATGGACATTTTGGCTCACAATATCCACACTCTATACACTTATCTATCACATCATCACTCTTAGGCATGGCTTTGAAATTTTTAAGATGGACTCTTTTGTCATCATTTAGTATCACACCTGGATTTAGCAAATTTTTAGGGTCAAATATATGCTTTATCTCCTTCATAAGACTATATGCATCTTCTCCCCACTCCAACTCAACAAATGGAGCCATATTTCTACCTGTTCCATGTTCTGCTTTCAAGCTTCCTTTGTACTTGATAGCCACTTGATTTGCGACTTCGTTCATAAACTCTTCATATCTTTTTATCTCTTTTTCTTCACTAAAGGCTTGAGTGAAAACAAAATGCAGATTTCCCTCTAAGGCATGTCCGAAGATGATAGCTTCACTATACCCGTACTTTTTAAACATCTCTTGAAGTTCTAGCACTGCATCAGCTAGATACTCTATCGGATATGCTACATCTTCGATTATGACCGTAGTTCCAGCCTCTCTTACTGCTCCAACAGCTGGAAAAAGCCCTTTTCTGATACTCCAATAAAGAGTGTACTCTTTTGCGTCATCAGTAAAAACAGGTGGGAGTTCAGGCTCAATATCTTTTAAGTTTTTTAGTATAGTCTCTATATTTTTATTTAATTCATCCCTATTTGCTGCTCTTGTTTCTACTAAAAGAGCAGTTGCCCCATCCCTTAGAGTCTTTAAAAAGCTAGGCATACCCTCTTTGTTTTCAACACTTCTAAGTCCAGCTCTATCCATGATTTCAGCCGCATTGACATTTTGACGGCATTTGATTTTTAAAATCTTCACAGCTTCACATGCATCTTTTATGTTTTTAAAAATCATCAATGAGCTGGCTTTATCTTTGTACTCTGGTACTGTTTTGTAAGTTATATCTTTTATAAAGCCTAGAGTTCCCTCACTTCCTATCATGAGGTGCGCTATTATGTCTATTGGGTCTTCAAAATCAACGAGAGCATTCAAAGAGTATCCGCAGGTATTTTTAATTCTAAATTTTCTTACGATTTTATCATGTAAAGTTTTATTGTTTCTGATTTTAAAAGCAAGATTTTCTATGCTTCTTATGAGCATGCCGTGAGTGTTTACAAAGTTTGCTCTACTTTTTTTATCACCCGTATCGAGCTCGCTTCCATCAAAAAAAACTATCTTTAAGCTGTGAAGTGTTTTGTATGAGTTATCCGCTATACCACAGCACATTCCACTTGCATTATTGGCTGCGATTCCTCCTATCATAGCACAGCTAATACTAGCAGGGTCTGGACCTATCTTTTTGCCAAATGGGAGCAAAAATTCATTCGCATCAGCTCCTACTACTGAAGGCTCAAGCGTGACTAGAGAGTAGTCTTTGTTTATCTTTTTGCCTCTCCAATCCCTTGAAGTGACTATCAAAATCGAATCTGTAATAGCCTGACCAGAAAGGCTAGTTCCGGCCGCCCTAAATACAACTGGCAAAAAAAGAGAAGAAGAGAGTTGTAAGATTTGTGAAACCTCATCTGAATTGTCTGCCCAAATCACTATCTTTGGCACTAGTCTATAAAAAGATGCATCTGTCCCATATGCTATCAAATGCAAAGGATCAGTAAACACCCTTGTATCTGGAATTATGCCTTTTAACTTCTCGTAAAATTGAAGGTAAGAACCAAAAAGTCTCATAATTTTGCCCTCTTTTACCTAGTTATTCTAGACATTTTTACACTTCTTTTCTGTGTGGTATTTATGGCGTATCCTTATACTGCAACAAGTCTATTAAACCATAGCCACACAAATCTTCATAATCTTACATTCTAAAACCTTAAAACAAACATAAAAAAAACTTTTTTAAAGTTGGCATGTATATGACATGGATTAGGTAAGAGTATATTAACAAAATATTGAGTATACTTCAAAAATTAGTTCTATCACAAAGGTGTAATTATGACAATAACTCTTATCAAAGTATTTAGAATACTAGGAATCATACTTTTTATATTAATTGGATGTGGTGAGCAAAAAACGACAGTAACAGATGTAAAAAAACAATCATCCACAATCAAAATAGAACCACAAACAGCGGTGAAAATAGAGACACATGGAAAGTTCTAAATCAAGAATACTTCTCAAAGTATAAAAAACTCTTTTGGGTTTTTTAGCAATGCTCCATGCTCTGCTATGGCCTCACCCATTGTATTATACCTTTCAGTAAACTTCGGATTATCATAGGATATATTGTCGTCAATAATCTCAAACGCCATAGTTTCATATACCTTTTTTTCATCGTCACCTTCAAACCAAGAGTGACGAACATTCATACTGATAGTAGATACCAGAAATTCCCTATCATCAACTTTTAGTATATTTTTTAACTCCAGATCTCTCATGTAAATCCTTCATAAGTATTTCAATTCTGTATGGAAATTATGGCACAAATAATATTAAATTGCAAATTGTAACATCAAGGATTCATACTTAATCCTTGATGTTATTTATCTATTAAATTAACATTTTACTTCAGAATTTTTTCTATCATAATACCACCAATTTAGTATTAGGCAAAAGACATAATATGCCACAAAACCATAAAGTGCGTACTCGGCATGTCCTGCTTTTATCTGCTGACCAAATAGTTTTGGCATGATAAAAGCACCGTAAGCAGCTATTGCTGCGGTCCAACCTAGTACTGGTCCAGCTTGTATTTTATTAAATATGTAAGGTACGCTTCTAAAAGTAGAACCATTACCAATTCCAGTACCAGCAAACAAAAGCATGAAGCCGATGAAAAAAGGCCACCAATACACAGTTGGGTCAGATGCATTTCTAGCTTGGATTACAAAATAAGCAACACCTAAAGCAGAGACTATTTGCAGTACTGTACTCCATGCAGTAACTTTTGATCCGCTACCAACTTTATCAGCTAGCCATCCGCCAACTGGTCTTATTAGCGCGCCCACTAAAGGTCCTAAAAATGCATATGTGAAAGGATTTATTGTTCCGCCAAATACATCTTGGATGAGTTTTGGAAATGATGCTGCATAACCTATAAAGGAACCAAATGTCATTGTGTATATAATCGTCATAATCCAAGTATGTTTATTGCTAAATATTGCAAATTGTTTGTTTAGATTATCTTTAAGCTGAGCGGGAGAAAGAAATTTCATCAATATAAGCGTAACTATAACTACGGTTGGCAGAACAATCCACATATTTATATGTAGCCCTATTAACATATATCCGCCGATTGCTGAAGATATAACTCCGAATATTAGCATGATTATAATTTTTGTAAATTCACCAGCATAATTACCTATATCAGGAGTTGCTATTTTCAAATTGTTCATACCAATAAATGCTATAGCTGTCACTACCAATAGAAGTGGAACCCAAATCCAAGCAGCATCTTGTATATAAATTATTTTATCAGAGTTTGGCATACTCATACCAGCACTAAATGCGCCACTAGCAAGCACAATAGGTATCAGAAATTGCATTACACTAACGCCTAAATTACCAAGACCGGCATTTAAACCCAAAGATGTTCCTTGAACTCGTTTTGGGAAAAAATAACTGATGTTTGACATTGAAGACGAAAAGTTTCCACCGCCAAAACCAGATGTTGCAGCAAGCATTGCTAGCACAGCATAAGAAACATTTCTATCGCCCATCGCCCATCCAGCACCAAGAGCTGGAATAAGCAGGAGTGCGGTTGTTAAAAATATAACATTTCTTCCTCCGCCAACTCCTATCAAAAATCCACTTGGTATTCTCAATGTTGCTCCCGAAAGTCCAGCTATAGCTGGTAGTGTCCATAGCATTGAGTTAATATTTGCCCAATCTGCTGGAGTCTGAGGATTCATGCCAAGAGTAAAACCCATTCTTTTCATTTGCACGATCAGCATTCCCCACATTAGCCACACAGAAAAAGCTAACAAAAGTGCAGGGATAGAAATCCACAAATTTTTATTTGCAATTTTCTTCCCTTCACTATTCCAAAATTGTTCGTCTTCCACATCCCAATTCATTATATTAATTGCCATCTTATGCCTCCTTTGACATTGTTTGTATATAGTCTAGTTCTTCTTTTGTGAGATTATTATGTGCATATGTAAAGATGATAGTGTTTTCTCTATAAATATGTACTTTTAATAGCTCTATCAACTCTTTTGACTTACTGATTGTAGTATCAAGTATAATCATCCTTGATGTCTCATCAGGTATCCTTGAAAATAGTGCAAAAAAGTTAAATACAACAGCAGCAAGTTGAATAAACTGACTGTGTTCATCCTCTAATACATCAATAGCATTAAAATTCTCTTTTCCTTTCGAGTGACTACCCTCTTCATTCATTTTTTTACTGATAATAGGGAAGAGTTCTTTTTCTTCTTTTAGATTGTGCACTCTTATCTCTTCATCAAAATATTCAAAGAAAGTCCTTAATTGCTTATCTATCTCTCTATCAATTTTTCCACCTTCTATTTGAATGATTGTCTCTTCAAAATCACTAACTTTTTCGGAAAACTCATCATGCTCATCTCTTAGAACTTGCAAAAAATTATGCATACTCTCGTATGGAATCTCCTCATCAATTTTTGGCGGATTATAGGCTTCTGGAGGAGAAAATGGGGAAGCCTCATCTCGGGTTATATTCATTTCTGCATTCATCTAAATTTTCCTTTCATTGGATATATCTTTTAGTAGCCACCACATACAAACAACTGATAGCAGTAGAGTAAACAGCCATGCACTTGACCAAACACCAGTAAATTTGAGAAGATAACCTAGCACTATTGGAATAAAAAATCCACCAAGACCTCCCAATACGCCTACAACTCCACCTACCATACCGACATCCTGTGGGTAATGCTCTGGAATATATTTGTAAACAGCTGCTTTTCCTATACCCCAGGTAGAACCAATAATAAATGCTAAAAATGCAAAAATCCATACATTGGCCTGAA
>Ga0256829_1002140_pt1 | contig 15072 bp, 10 predicted proteins | sample 131447metaG_FD_185979 | JGI IMG/M metagenome (GOLD analysis project Ga0256829, IMG submission 185979) | Hydrothermal vent microbial communities from Lau Basin, Pacific Ocean - 131-447 | ecosystem: Environmental > Aquatic > Marine > Hydrothermal vents | place: Pacific Ocean: Lau Basin | collected...
CAGGCCGTTGCGGATGATGCGGTTGACCAGCTTAACGATCGGCGCATCCTCGGCCGCCTGCACCATCTCCGTCTCATTGACCGGCTCATCATCGTCGGCATCATCATGCAGAAACTCGCTGGAGAGCTCTTCATCCAGCCGATCCTCTTTAAGGAACTCATCAATACAGCGCTTCACCTGCGACGGCTTGGCCATCACCTCATGCACCTTTTTCCCAGTCTGGAAGCAGATACGATCATACGCCTCCAGCCCCATCGGATCGGCCAGCGCGATGGTCAACGAGTGTTCATCTTCATCAATCGGGAAGATGCCATACTTATCGATCAGTTCCCGCTCAATCGAGTCAGCGGCAAAGGGGTTGATCGCATACTCGTCCAGATCCACTGCCGGCAGACGGAATTTCCCAGCCAACGCGGAGAGCAGTTGATCTTCGCTCACCAAGCCACACTCCAGCAACACCTCGCCGATCCGCTTGCCACGAGCCTTCTGCTGCTCCAGCGCATACTGCAGATCTTCATCGCTGATCAAGCCTGCTTCAATGAGAATCTCACCGAGGCGCATTTTGCGGCTATTCTGAATCTCCAGCGCCTGCTCCAGTTGATCGGCCTCCACCTTGCCGCTCTCCTGCAGAATATCGCCAATCGGACGATTCCTCACCTGCTGCTGGATCTGCAGCGCCTCGTCGAGGTCATCCTCGGTGACCAAATCCTCCTCCAGCAGCAGGTCACCCAAGCGTACATGCTGCTCTTCCTGCTGCTCCAGCGCGTGTGAGATATCCTCCTCGCTCACCTTGCCCTGCGCCTTGAGCACCTCGCCGAGCGTGATCTCCTTCGACTGCAACTCCAACGCCTGATCGAGCTCATCCACGCCGAGAATATCCTGATCGATCAACAGATCACCCAAGCGCTGCGGACTCTCCTGATAACGCACCCCATGCTCATAAAAGAAGAAACGCTCAAAATGGGAGTTCTCATCCTGCGGCACAGCGAAAAATCCGGGGCTGTGCGACAGTACCGGCGCAGCATAGACCGCAAACTCATCCTGATTGACTGTCACCACCCGCAACTCGTCCATATTCTGCTGCCGTTTAGGCCGCTCATACTCAGGATCGACATGCAGCCCGATATAGACGACATCATCAGAATGCAGCGGCTGATCCAGTTCCACATCACTGCTGGCGGGCGTAAAATGGAGTTTCTTCATAATCGGCGAAAAACCGAGCAGCATCCCGTCCACTGTGCGCCCGTCCATCAAGCCGATGGTCACTTTCTGATGCCGAACCTTCCGCTTTGCAGCCTCCGCCATGACCTCTCCCTACACCCCGCTGCCCATCATGCCATCCTCACCAAAGCAGGCATGCCAGACGTGCGCAGGCAACATTTCGCAGAACGACTCCCAGCGCCCGCTCTCTGAGGATTCACTCACCGCAGTGATCAATGCATCGCGCTCGGCATAACGATCAGTCTCATGCAGCAGCTGTGCTTTGAGCACCAACGCCCGCAATGAATCAGGCGCGCGCTGCGACACCGCATGAAGCAGCGACTCCGCCTCATCAAAATGGCACCCTCCGATCGCCGCCTCAATCCGATTGAGCAGATGATCGACATCCTCCGATGCACCCTCCTGCGACGCTGCCACAGGCCGCCGTGGCGCATCCAGCTGTGGAATAGACGACACCGCCGCCAGATCCGCAGTCAAATCAATCTGCGGTTCGCTCTTCACATCCACATCACCCTTCACATCACGCTGCGCAGGCTCCGCACGCCCATTGGATAACGGCAACTGCGGCAACCTGCCGCCAGCCATCTTACGCCGCACCAGCACAGCGAGAAATGCGCCCAGGAATGAGGTCAGCAGCACCAACAGCAGCAGCTGCCAATCACTGAATAGCGGCTCCCGCTGTGACTGCATCCGCTGCGCTTTGATGAAGGCAATATCATGCTTCAGCGTGCGAATATCCTTCTGAATACCCGCTACCGACTGACTCAAATGCTTCACCGTATCATGCAGACCGGTCATCTGCAGCTTGCCGTGCATCATCTCCTGATGCAGCCGCTCAAACTGATCACCCATCGTCTGTTTAACGGCCATCAGCTCGCTCGCCTGCACACCGCTGGCCGCCTGCACACCGATCTTGCCGCTGAAACGGAGATGCGGCTGCGCGGCAGGTGTTGAGGGCTCTCCGCGCGTCCGGGTTTTGCGCGCATGCTGGCGGGCAACAGTACGATGGCTGCCGGTATGCAGCAGCCGTGTCAGCTTCAGCATGGCTCGCCGGTTGGCGTAGGTTTTGACCACCTCACCGCGCGGCACATCGAGCCACACGCCCCGTTTCAGCTGGTTGATGTCACCATCGACAAAGCTGTGCGGATTCTGCTCATAGAGAGAAATCATCACCTGCCGATTGGTAAAACGTTTATCCTTACGCAGCCGGTAGGCGATCTCACTCAGACTGTCGCCGGCTCGCACCGGCCCGTAACGCCAGATGCGCGCCCAGCCGTCATCCGTCGTCGCTGCAGCCGATGATGCTGCAGACTGAGCCGCAGCCGGCGGCCGCAGCAACGTGCCCGCAGCATCCAGCATCACCTGAAAATCCTTGAGATAGGTGCCGCGGCCGCCCTTGTCCGCCTTCAATAAAATCGACAGCAGTGGCGAGGCCACCGGCCGCTGCGAGCGGATGCGCACCCGTGAATCATTCACGCCACGCCGCTCCACCGTTACCTGCAGCTGCGCCAGTTCCGGCTGCCAGGCAATGCCGAGTTGACGGTACTCCGCCTTGCTGGCCAGTGCGACATGCACCTTTTTGATATCCGCCGCACCATCGAGCAGCAGCGGCACATCCGCCCGCAACCGCTCATGCAGACGACTATGCAACGACAGCGTGCCGAACCCGAGCGCATACGCCGAGCCGCTGGCTGCCAGCAGCATGACCGCACACGCCAGCGAAAGCCCGATCCGTCGCACCCGTGTCACCTGCTCAGGCCGCGCTGGCCGCTGTGGATGACTTGACCTTGCTCGCACGCTGGATCAGATAATCGGTCACCAACCGCACGCCGGCACCGGTCGCCCCCTTGGGTGAGAGGTCGGTGCCCTTCATATTCCACGCCGTACCGGCAATATCGAGATGCGCCCACGGCACGTCACCGACAAAGCGGGAGAGGAAACAGGCGGCCGTGATCGTGCCCGCCTCGCGGCCACCGATATTGCGAATATCGGCGATGTCAGACTTGATCTGCTCCTGATACTCCTCAAACAGCGGCAGCTCCCACACCCGGTCGTAAGTGCGCTCAGCCGATGCCTTCAGCCCTTCCTTGACCGCCTCACCGGTACCCATCAAGCCACTCGCCTGCGCCCCGAGTGCAATCACACAGGCGCCGGTCAGCGTGGCAAAGTCAATCATCTCCGCCGGCTGCTGATCGGCCGCATAGGCGAGCGCATCGGAGAGGATAATCCGACCCTCCGCATCGGTATTCTGAATTTCGATCGAAATATCTTTTTTGTAACCGGTGATAATATCGCCCGGCTTATAGGCCGCCGAGCCGAGCAGATTTTCAGTCGAGGGGATCACGCCGAGCAGGTTGATCGGCAGATTCAGTTCCGTGACCGCCTTGAAGATGCCAAGCACTGCGGCCGAGCCGCACATATCGTACTTCATCTCCTCCATCTGCGGCCCCGGCTTGAGCGAAATACCGCCGGCATCAAAGGTCAGCCCCTTGCCGACCAGCGCCACCGGTGCCTGCTCCGCCTCACCACCCTGATAACGCAGCACAATAAAGCGCGGCTCCTTGGCTGAGCCCTGATTGACCGCCAACAAGGCATTCAGCCCCGCCTCGGCAATCGCTGCCTTGTCCATCACCGTCACCTGCAGATGCTCGCGCTGCAATGACGCCGCCTGCTCGCCCAGAAACGCCGGCGTACAAACATTGCCCGGCTCATTGGCCAGATCACGGGCGAAATTGGTGCCGCCGGCAATCGCCCGCGCCCGCACCACAGCATCCTCCGCCGCGGCCAGATCGCGCCGCGACGGCACCATCACCGTCACCGAGCGCAGTTCACGGGCAGCCGCCTCCGCATCCTGATGCTGATATTTGTCGAACTTATAGAGCCCCAGCAGCAGACCTTCGGCCACCGCCTGCACCTTGTCAGCCACGCTGGCACCGCGCACGCGCAGCTCGGTCAGATAGAGCGCAATATCGCGCGCCCCGCCCTTATTCAGCTCACGCGCCACATGCGCTGCCAACACGCGCAGCTTCTGCAGCGTCAGCTTGCGCGGCTCCCCCACACCCAGCAGCACCACCCGCTGGGCAAGCGCAGACTCCAGATAGAGCGTGCTGATCTGCTTGAATTCACCGCTCGTATCAAATTTCCGCAACACATTCGGCAGCGCCTTGCCGGTCGCCTGCTGCAGACTCTTACCGGCTGCCGAAAACTTGCGCCCAGCCAACAGCGGCACCACCACCGCATCATCACGCTGCTTGCTCGCATCACCTGCTCTTACTGAAATTTCAATCATCTCTCTACTCCTGAGTTACGCATTTACGCTGCCAATCCGTGGCAACAACCATCCAATATCTCACCCGTCCAGATGCGGGTAACAGGCGTCAATCGCGCCAAAAAGCGGGCACCAGCAATACAAAAAATGTATAGATCTCCAATCGGCCGAGAATCATGCCGAATATCAACACCGACTTGGCCATATCCGGCAGCCCCTCATAATTATCCGCCGGCCCCACCTGACCGAATCCAGGGCCGGTATTGGTGATGCACGCCGCTGCCGCTGAAAACGCGGTAACCATATCGACACCACTAAATGCCAGCAATATAGCCACAACGCTGTAACAGACAAGGAATAGCACCGCAAAGCCCCACAACGCCTGCGTCACTTCCGCTGTCACACGCTGATTGCCCATTTTGACATGAATCACACCGTGCGGATGCACCAATCGCTTGATCTCCCGCATCCCCTGGCGGAACAGCAGCAGGATCCGCACCACCTTCATACCGCCACCGGTCGAGCCGGCACAACCGCCGATAAACATCGTCGTCATCAACAGCACCGTCGCCCCCGGCGGCCAGAAGCTGTAGTCGCTCACCGCAAAGCCGGTTGTCGTGGCCACCGAAACCACGTTAAAAAGCACATGCGCCAACGAATCCTTGCCCGGCAACCAGACCATCAAGGAGACCAACAGCACCAGCGTCACAATCCAGAGCATATAGGCACGAAACTCTTCATCCGCCAGATAAGCGCGCAGCGAAAAGCCGCGCAGCGCCGCCGAGAAGTGCAGCGTGAAATTGACCCCGGCCAGCATCATAAAAAAGACCGCAATCATCTGCAGCAACGGCGACTGATAGTAGCCGAAACTGGCATCATGGGTGGAGAACCCGCCGATCGCCACCGTACACATGGCATGATTGATTGCATCAAAACCGCTCATCCCCGCCCACCAGTAAGCCAGCGCACAGAGCATGGTCAAACCCAGATAGAGATACCAGAGCAGCTTGGCTGTCTCGGTCACCCGCGCAGTCAGTTTGTCTTTCACCGGCCCCGGCGTCTCCGCCTTGAAGAGCTGCATGCCGCCCACGCCGAGCAGCGGCATCACCGCCACCGCCAGTACGATAATCCCCATACCACCCAACCACTCCTGCATCGAACGCCAGAATAGAATCGAGTGCGGCAGCCTGTCGAGGCCGGAGATCACCGTCGCGCCGGTCGTCGTCAGTCCCGAGGCCGATTCAAACATCGCATCAACGACAGAATCGACTGTTCCAGTGGTGAGAAAAGGCACAGCACCGATCAGCGACAACACCAGCCAGGCCAGCGCCACAATCAGAAAGCCATCCCGATGCCCCATCTGTTTGGGCGCGCCACCACCGATGCGCATCATGCCGTAGCCGCACAACATGACGATGCCGCCCGCCTCGAGAAACTGTGTCACATGCGATGCATCAAAGTAGAGCGCCACCAGCGCCGGAATCATCATGCCACCACCGTAGAGCACCACCAGCACACCGATCGTCCACGTCACGCCTGTCAGATGCACGGTCTAACTACCACCGTCGGCTCCTCTGCCATCAGAAAAATTCCAGATGCACTTCAAAGAGCTGCTCCACCGCCGGAATCGACCGACTGGTGGTCACAATCAACACATGATCATGTGGCTGAATCTGCACCGCGCCATTGGGTACAATCACCTCGCCCTCGCGCAAAATCGCCCCCACCACCGTGTCTTCCGGCAGCGACAAATCCCGCAACGGCACATTGAGAATCGAACTGGTCTCCAGCGCCTCCGCCTCCAGCACCTCGAGATTACCATTGGCCAGCGAGGCCATGCCGTGAATGCGTCCCTTACGCACATAGCTAAGGATCGACGAGACCGTACTCAAGCGCGGCGACACAGTCACATCCAGCCCGATTTGTCGCACCAGCTCGGTGTAGATCGAACGGTTCACCAAGGTCACCACATGCGGCACCCCGTAACGTTTGGCGATCAAACTGCTGAGGATGTTGGTCTCATCATCGTTGGTGGTGGCGATAAACTCGTCCATTTTGTCGATATTCTCTTCTTCGAGCAGCTTCTGATCGATCGCACTCCCCTCGATCACCACCACACGATCAAACTGTTCGGAGAGCCACTCCGCCCGCGCCCGGTTATGCTCGATCAATTTCACCTGCGCACCGCTGGCCGCCAGCTGCTCGGCAACGATAAAGCCGATATGCCCACCGCCGACCAGCATCACATTGCGTCCGCGCGGCGAATGAAAGGAGAGATCGAGCACATTCATCAAAGCGTCCAGTTCGCGCTTGGTCACCGCCACATAGATGCTATCGCCCGCCATCAATACCGTCTTGCCGTTGGGCACACTCCAGCGACCATTGTGCTCCCGCGCCACCACATAGACCGAGATACCCTGCATCACCTCCGGCAGCTCCATCAACGACAGCCCCGCCAGCAGACTCTTGGGGCGCACCACAAACTCCACCAGTTGAATGGCACCACCGAAAAACTCCTGCGCATCAACCGCACTGGAGACCTGCAAACGCCCCATCACCACCTTCGCCGCCTCACTCTCCGGCGAGATAATCACATCAATCGGCAGATCATCGCGCCCGATCAGCGGGTGGCCGACCGACTCGGGGTATTTGGTGTAGTCGAGCTCCCGCACGCGCGCCAGCTTGGTCGGCACCTTAAAGAGCGAATGCGCCACCTGACAGGCGAGCATATTCACCTCATCATTGGTGGTCACCGCAATCAGCAGATCGGCATTCTGCGCCCCCGCTTGATCGAGTACGCTCGGATGCGATGCCTGCCCACAGACAGTGCGCACATCCATCGCATCGGCAATCACCTGCAGCCGATCGCCATCCTGATCGACCACCGACACATCATTACCCTCTTTGGCCAACCGTTTGGCAATATGGTAGCCCACCTCACCGGCGCCCAGCACAACAACATTCATGACCCACTCCCCTGCGATGGCACCAGTCCAAACGACTTGATTTTACGATGCAGCTGACTGCGCTCCATCCCGATGGCCGCAGCTGTGCGACTGATGTTCCAGTCATGCGCATCCAACTGCCGCGACAAAAAGTCACGCTCAAAGCGCGTCTTAGCATCATGAAACGTCTCCGCCGCATCCGGCTCCGCCTGCGCCAACTTGGCTGCCGGAGCAAACGACGACTGATCCGGCGGCAACATCGTCGCCCCGCTCACCGATGCTCCCGGCATCAAAATATGGCAACGCTCCACATAGTTACGCAACTCTCGCACGTTACCCGGCCATGCATACGCCTTCAAGGCAGCCACCGCATCCGCCTCAAAACGAATTGCCTCGCCACCGAGTGTGCGTGCCTGCTCATCGGCCAGCTCCTGCAATAACGGCTCCATATCATCCAGTCGCGCACGCAGCGGCGGCATGGCGATGGAGACCACATTGAGGCGGTAGTAGAAATCCTCGCGCAGCCGCTCCTCACGCAGCGCCTGCTCCAGATCACGGGAAGAGGCAGCGATCAGCCGCACATTGGCCGGCAGCGCAGCCGGATTGCCCAGCCGCCGCACCACCCGTTCCGAGAGTACCTGCAGCACCTTCGCCTGCGCCGGCAGCGTCAACTCGGTCATCTCATCAAAAAAGAGCGTGCCATCATGCGCCATCTCAAAGCGGCCGCGCTGCGTGTGCAACGCACCGGAAAAAGCGCCCTTCTCATGGCCGAATAGCTCGGAATCCATCCGCCCCTGCGCCACGCTGGCCGTATTCACGACCACAAACGGGCCGTCACGGCGTTTCGATTGGTCATGCAGCATGCGCGCCACCACCGCCTTGCCCGTGCCATGTTCACCGAGGATCAACACCGGCGCATCCGACGATGCCACACGTTGAATCAGCTGCCGAACCTCGCGAATCGGCGCACTCTCACCAATCAGCTCCCGCCGGCTCCGCGCCACCATATCCTGCTGTTTGAGGTCGCTATTCTCCTGCTCCAAACGCCGTTTTTCGATCGCGTTGCGCACCAGAATCATCAGCTTATCGAAAGACAATGGCTTCTCGACAAAATCAAATGCCCCCTTGCGGGTCGCCCGCACCGCCGTATCGATCGTGGCATGGCCGGACATCATAATCACCGGCAGCGTACAGTCCTGCTGATGCAGACGGCTGAGTGTCTCCAAACCATCAATGCCGGGCATCCAGATATCGAGCAGCACACAATCCACCAGCTGCTTGCGCAATCGCGCTATCGCCTCCTCACCTGAGGCTGCAGTGAGCACCAGATACCCCTCATCTTCAAGCAATCCCTGCAACGAATCGCGGATCGGCGCTTCATCGTCCACAATCATAATGCGCGCAGTCATCTCTCCTCCTCCGATATGTGAGCTGTGGGAATCGTCAAACAGAAGTGTGTCGGCTGTCTGGCCGAGAGCAGCTGCAAGCTGCCGCCATGGTCTTCGGCGATACGCCGCGCAATCGCCAACCCCAGCCCGGAGCCATCCACCTTGGTTGAATAGTAGGCCTCAAACAGCTGCTCGACCGCCTCGGCATCGACCCCCGACCCGTTATCCTCCACATGCCACTGCACCGCATCCGCTTGAACAGAGGCATGGAGAGCGACATGCGGCTGATCACAGTCGGCGCTCGCGGCCACCGCATTATCGAGCAGATTGATCAACACCTGACGGATCTGATCTGGATCACAGCAGCAGCGCAAATCGGCATCCACATCTGTAACAATTTCAACCTGCGGATAACCGTAAAAGAGCTCCTGCATCTCCTGCAACAGTGTCCGGACGGCAATCTCCTGCATCTTCGGCTGCGGCATCCGCGCCAGCGTCGAGAAGTCGGCGATCAAGCGCTGCAAGCGCTCCACCTGATCGATAATCGCCTTGGTGCAGACATCGAACACCTGCGCATCATCCACCTGTTTGCGAAAACGGCGCTGCAACCGTTCGGCGGAGAGCTTGATCGGTGTCAGCGGATTCTTGATTTCATGCGCCAGACGCCGCGCCACCTCCGCCCACGCCCGGTTGCGCTGCGCCTCGGCCAGCTCCGAAATATCATCGATCACCAGCAGATAGCCGGAGAAATCGATATCATCACGGCTCAGGCGCACACCATGCACCAGCAGATGCAATCGCCTCCCCTCGGCCAGTGACACCTCGAACTCCCGCTGCAGCTCATCACCCTTCTGATGATGCAACTCATCGTAAAAGGCACCAATGTCATGCAAATTCCCGTGGCTGATCTGCAGAATATTGGCGCTGGGCTGCCAATCCTCAGGCAGATGCAGAATGTCACGCACCGCCTGATTGAGCAGCCGCACGCGGCCGTCATTGCCTACCAGCAACACCCCCGAATGGAGATTGGCCAGCAGCGACTCCAGCACATGCTGCCGTTGCCGGCTACTATCCAGCGCCTGCCCGAGCGCCTGTTGCGCCTTCTGAATCGCGCTGGCATTTTGCCGCAGCCGCCCCACCATGGTATTGAACGAGTGCGCCAGCGAACCCAGCTCGTCGCGCGAACTCTCCGGCACCGCCACCTCGAGATCTCCCTCAGTCACCCGCCGCAACGCGGCAGCCAACTCGCCCACCGGTGCCGTCAGACGACGAGCGAAGAGCAGCGCCACCAAGCAGGCCACCAGCACCACCATCAACGTCACAAAGAGCATCACATGCGTAAAACTCTGCCGAATCGCCTGGCGATGATGCTCCAGCTGTCGATAACGCTTATAATCGGCCTCCACCGCCCGGGCATTCTGGATCACCCCCTCGGGCAGCACCACCTCCACCCGCAGCAAACCGATCACCGACGTCGGCCCGACCAGTGGCGCATAACCCACCACCACCTCGCGCCCCTGATTGGAGAGCAACTCACTCATCACACGCCCCAGCCGCATTGACAAGCGCGCCCGCGCATCGAGCTGACTGGCCTGTAGTGAGCTCAACGCATCACGCTGCACACCGGCAATCTGACGCTCATTGATATCGAACAGCTCGACCTTCTGCCACCCCTCGGTCTGCATCATCCGCGCCAGATACTCGCTCAGCGAAGCATACCCCTGACCGCTGGAGACCGCTGACACCAGCACCGCGTCGCTGATATAGTCGAGCAGATTGCGCTTGATATCCTTCTCCACCCGTTCATAAAAACCCTGCGCCAGATTCAACGCCCGATCGAGCAGCGTATCCACCCGCACATCGAACCAAACATCCATCCCTTTATCAACCATCTGACTGGCCGCCATCTGAATGGTCATGGCGGGAATCAGCAGCATCGCCACCATCATAATGACCAGTTTCGCCCGCAAACGCGAACCCGGCGCCGGCTCCTCCCGCTCGCGCAACAGACGCACGCCATAGCGAAACAGCAGCAACGCCAGCAGAGCCATCACGGCGATATTGATCCACGCCAGCCAGTTCACATCACCCTGTGATGGCCACATCAGCAGGATGCCAACCACAAATAGCGCCGCCATCAGCAGCGGCATCACCCGCATCAAATCCACACCGGAGCGCATCGACATATCACGCATCACGATCGCCTCACGGCTCTACCGGCGCGCTGTTGGCAGGCAGATGGAAACGCTGCGCCATCGTCGCCTCATCGGTACGCCACAACGCTGTCCACCACGCCTCACCCGCATCACCCAAGCGCAGGTCGATCGCCACACCCGCGCGGTAAGACTCTCCCGCCACCAGTAGCGCACGATCCACCACCGCCACATGCTCAATCGCTGTTAAAAAGTGTAACGCCGCATCCAGACTATCACTCTGCCGCGCAATGCCGGTCGCCTCATCCACCAGCCGCCAGCGCTGCGCCAGCAGATCCGGCTCCACCCGACGCACCACCGTAATCTCAGCCACACTCTCATTGAGCCAATAGTGGCGCAGTCGATCCAGCTGAATCCGCCACACCGTACTCACCACCATGCCATCACGCAGCGCCGCGACCAGACGTTCTCGCTGCCCGGAGAGCTTCGCTGTGCAATAGACCACATCCTGCGTCAATTGAAGCTGCATCTGTGTCCCCTCTTCAGCCGCCACCGGCGAGATCTGCAGCAGCAACACGGCGAGCAGCGCAGCGCAGATCATGCCTCCCGACAGCTGCGGGAGAGAGCGAAAACGAAAAGATAGAGAGAGATATATGCAACGCATTACGGCGGATAGTAGCAGCAGCCGCGCTGTTATTCGACGGGTAAGCTCAACGTGCCGTAGCCACCGGCTTCACCTCGTAGATCTCGACAGCCTGCTTTTTACCGCGAATCGGCTGACGACGCAGATAACGACAGTAGCGCCGGCGCACATCATCCGGCACATCGGAGAGCACCCGCTCGGTCAGCAGCGCCTGAAATGGTGAAGCGAGACCGCAGAGTCTGGCTGCGGTGTTGACGACATCGCCGATGACGGTGAATTCGCGACGGTGTTTGTCGCCCAACAGCCCGAAAAGGACATGGCCACGATGCACGCCGAATCCAACGCCACACGGCAGGTGTTCGCCTTCGTGGGCAGGCAGCTCCACCAGCAGTTCGAGCAGGCAATCCAGCAGTTGTTGCGCCATATGTTCGCCGGAGAAGCAGGCGAGCAGGCCGTCACCAAGGAATTTATTGACGCTGCCGCCATGCTGGTGAATCAACCGCGCCTGAATGGCGAGACTGGCGTTGATGGAGGCGTATACGTCGTGCGGGGCATACGATTCCGAGCACTCGGTAAAGCCGCGCATATCGCTAAAGAGGATGATCATCTCCTGCTCCAGCGCAAAGTTATCGGGGAAATCGGGACCATACTGTGCTGCCATGTCGGCCGCATCAGGCGGCAGGAAATGGTGGATGGAGGGTAGAATCTGCGGATCAGGCATGATGATCTCCGCATCTCATCACGCCGTATCTCATCACGCTTGCTGCGGCACTCCCGCCAGCGACTCAGCCGCGCGCGTATCGGCCTGCAGCGCCTCAATCCGATAGTTCGCCGGATCGGCCAGCAGCGCGGTGACCAGTTTGTGGTTCATATCGTGGCCGGTCAACTCACCCTCAAACGCACCCACAATCGGATAGCCGGCCAGAGAGAGATCGCCCAGCGTGTCGAGAATCTTGTGGCGCACGCACTCATCCTCATAGCGCAGACCGCCCTCATTCATGACGCGATGGCTATCGAGCACAATCGCATTCTCCAATGAACCGCCCAACGCCAGCCCCGCCTTCTGCAGCGCTTCCACTTCGTGCAGGAAGCCGAATGTGCGGGCACGGGAGATTTCGCGTGTATAGGCTTGACGGGAGAAATCGACGGAGACCTTGCGCTGGCGCAGCAGCGGATGGTCATAATCGAGGGTATAGCTGATTTTGAAACCGGCGGCAGGGTAGAGCGCACAGCGCTTCTCCCCCTCTTCAACAGCCACGCGCTTGAGGACACGCAGCACCTTCTTCGGCTTGGACTGGTTGCGGATGCCGGCGCACTGGATAAGGAACACAAACGGCGCTGAGGAGCCATCCATAATCGGCACCTCCGGCCCGCTTACTTCGATATGGGCATTATCGACACCGAGGCCAGCCAGCGCGGAGAGCAGATGCTCGACAGTGGAGATCTGCGCTTCATCAACGCCGATGGTGGTGCAGAGCCGCGTATCGGTGACCCGATCCGCCAGCGCCGGGAATGTCACCCCGAGATCGGAGCGGGCGAAGGTGATGCCGTGATCCTCCTCGGCAGGATGCAGCACCAGCTCGATTTTACGACCGGAGTGCAGTCCGATACCGCTACAGCGAATCGAGTGATCCAGTGTCCTCTGTGCTATCATGCATACCTCCTATCAGGGGTGAAACCGCATGTCGTTCACCATCCGTGCGATGCATCCTGATCGCCCCGGCCAAGGCAACGGTGATCGTGCTCACACATTGCGCAAAGCCGCCATACAAAGCGTCACGCGCGCAAAAAACCCGCGAACACTGCCACAGACCGTCATAAAAACAAAATCCGCAGCAGTGATGGGGCTATAACCGATTCTAATTACATGTTGAAACTGTTCAGATCACCCACGGTTTGTTCAGTCAGCCTGACGACGCAGGAAGGTCGGCACGGCAAACTCATCATCGTTAAAACCGAGCTGATCAAACGCCTGCGGCTGTGCCTGCGCACCGGCTACCGCCGCTTGCGGCACCGGCTGCTGCATGGGAATCGGCATCTGCTGCGGCTGTTTTGGCGCAGCGGCTTGGATATTGGGCATGCGCGCCACCGGTTTCTCTTCACCAGCCACACTGTGCAGTGACGGCTCGCCGGAGAGACCGGTCGCCACCACGGTGACGCGGACGGTGTCATCCGCATCCTGATCATAGACCATGCCGCAGATGATATTGGCATCCTCGTCGGCCATGTTATGAATGATGGAGACCGCCTCGTCATACTCGGCCAGTGTCATATCCTCGTTACCGGTGACATTGACCAGAATCCCCTGCGCACCGTGGATATCGATATCCTCGAGCAGCGGCGAAGAGATCGCCCGCTCGGCCGCCTCGATGGCGCGGCTATCGCCCGACGCCACACCGGAGCCCATCATCGCCACGCCACGTGTCTCGCTCATCACCGCCTTCACATCGGCGAAATCGACATTCATATAGCCGGTGTGGGTGATCAGCTCGGCGATACCGCGTACCGCCTGCAGCAGCACGTCATCGGCCTTGCGGAACGCCTCCAGCATGCTGGTATTCTTACCCACTGCCCCGATCAGCTTCTGATTCGGGATGGTGATCAATGTATCGACATATTTGCGCAGCTCGGCAATGCCCGCCTCGGCCTGACGCATGCGCCGCTTGCCCTCAAAACCGAACGGTTTGGTGACCACTGCCACCGTCAACACGCCCATTTCACGCGCCACCTCGGCAATCACCGGCGCCGCACCGGTACCCGTACCACCACCCATGCCGGCGGTGATGAAAACCATATCGGTATTGTCGAGAAACTCTTTGACCCGCTCTCGCTCGGCATCGGCTGCTTCGCGCCCGACCTGCGGATTGGCGCCCGCGCCCAGCCCGCGTGTCACCTCGGCGCCAAGCTGCAATTTGTAGTCGGCCTGATTGCGCTCGATCGCCTGTGCGTCGGTGTTGGCGACAATAAACTCCACGCCGCGCAACTTCTGGCTGATCATATTGTTCAGGGCGTTGCCGCCGCCACCACCGACGCCGATCACCTTGATTTTGGCCGATTGCGCTGATGTATCCTCGAATGTAAATAGTGCTGTCATTGTTTCCTCCTCACTCCTTAGTATTTTTAGTTGTTGGTGTTTCGTGTTGTTGTATTGGTTGTGTTGATCTTGCTACGTGGTATCCCCGAACCAACTTCGCATCCGCTTCCATACGCGCGAAAAGAGGTTCGCTTCATTGGCTTTCACCTGCTGTGAACTGTGTCGGTAGCGGTGGCCGTAAAGAATCAGCCCCACACCGGTGGCATACATGGGGCTTGAGACCACATCGGCCAGTCCGCCCACACCGGTCGGCCGCCCCAGCCGTACCGGCATATCGAAAATATCCTCGGCCAGCTCGACCATGCCATCGAGCAGCGATGAGCCGCCGGTCAACACCATGCCGGCCGCCGCCAGCTCCTG
>Ga0256829_1002141_pt1 | contig 15059 bp, 19 predicted proteins | sample 131447metaG_FD_185979 | JGI IMG/M metagenome (GOLD analysis project Ga0256829, IMG submission 185979) | Hydrothermal vent microbial communities from Lau Basin, Pacific Ocean - 131-447 | ecosystem: Environmental > Aquatic > Marine > Hydrothermal vents | place: Pacific Ocean: Lau Basin | collected...
GCTTCCACAACCCATAGCGGTTGCAACGACCATCAGGAGTAACAGCACATTCCTTATCTTCATATTTATCTCCCTGAACCTATCCTGTACATTTACTTGCTGCTAATGTCTTCATTGATAATTGTAGGCGTGATGAAAATCAATAACTCACTGCGATCATTGCTTTTTAATTTGTGCTTGAACAAGTTACCGATGAACGGAATATTCATTAGGCCTGGTACTCCATTGGTCGTATTGATTGTAGTCTGTGTGTAGATGCCGCCCAAGACAACGGTTTCTCCATTTTTTACCAGTAAAGTGGTCTCGACAGACTTGGTGTCGACAGTGGCTTTCCCAGTTGGACTTTTTACTGGTGTTCCTTTATCAACCTTCAGGGCCATAATGATTCGCTTGTCGGCAGTGATTTGTGGGGTCACTTCTAGTGTTAACGGAATGGGAATTGGCTTCTCTGTATTCGTACCTGTCGTGGTTTGCTGACCAGTACTAGTTGATTGTGAGAAATAAATATTTCTAATTTGTTTGATTACAGCTTTTTTCAGATTACTTGTAAAAACACGGGGGCTGGATACCACTTTGATTTGCCCCTCCTGTTCGGCGGCAGACAGCTCCAGGTTCAGATTCAACGCCTTACTAAATGTTCCCAGAGTATAACCAATAGCGCCACCCGCCCCGGCACCGACTGCCGCACCGAGATCAACCACGTTGCCATTGCCTACGCCACCCGTTAAGCCATGCGTAAACTGGTTGGTGGTATTGCCATTTCTGTCTTTTCCGGACGCATATTTACCGCCCCATTTCACGCCCAGATCGCGCGAGAACGAATCCGATGCTTCAACAATGCGCGCTTCGATGAGCACTTGCTGCGTTGGCTTGTCAATAACAGTGATGAGCCGTTTAATGTTGTTCAGGCGCTCACGTGTATCAGTAATGATCATCGTGTTGCTGCGTTCATCAAGCATGATCGTACCACGCGATGAAAGCAGCTTCATTCCGCCGGATGAGCTACTGCCGCTGTTTTGTCCACCACTCTGGGTGGAGCCTGAAGCACTTCCGTTCGCTATGGATGCAAGGCCTCTGTTGAGCGTACCTCCTTCCAGTGTCGTTTTGACATCATTGACCGATGCATAACCAAGCGTGATGAATTCAGTTTCCAGCGGTGCAATATCTTCGGCACTCTTGTTTGCTTCTTTTCTGGCATCGGCATCCGCTTTCAACACTGCCAACGGGGCAATCCTCATGACATTACCATTTTTCTCCTTGCCGAGCCCCTTGGCAGTGAGGATTAAATCAAGCGCCTGATCCCACGGTACGTCCACCAGCCGCATGGTCAGCAGGCCTTTCACATCATCGGACATGATAATGTTCACATCGCTCATTTCTGCAATCAGCTTCAGCGCATTGCGGATATCAATATCCTTGAAGTTAAAGGTGACTTTCTGGCCGGTATAAACCTTTTCCTGTTTGACCACCTTGTCATCAGCCCGCGCAGCAGCCACCATATCCACCGGCTTCATGGTGACCGTTAACACATTGCCGGTCTGATATGATGTTACCACCGATTTCTCGCGCAGTCGTGCGACGATGCGCACATTTTTGCCGACACCATAGCTGTCGATCTGCTTGACCGGGCCGGGAAAGGCGCGCACATCCTGGGTGCGTTGCTGACCGGCAGCCAGATGCGCATGCTGCACATCCAGTACAATTTTGCCGTTTTCTTCCTGTAAATTAATAATCGGATTGGCGCTGTTGGTGCGCACTACCAGATGCGCGATACGATCATCCGGCTGGAAATCCACCGCCTCGACCACCATGCCACTCCGAGGCGTTTGCGTCTTGATCTTGCCGAAGCGTATCACTGTTTGATTCGGAGTGGCGTCAATCTGGTGTTTGTCAGCCAGGCCAGAACGCAGCGTAACGACCAGTCTCATTCTGCCATCGGCCGATCCAATCGAAACATCGTTCACCCGTTGGGAGGTAAAGGTATAATAATCCTTCGGCAGTTTTGTTTGCCCCCCCCAAAAATCGAGCACCATGTTTTTACCATTGTTGGTGACCAGCGCATCGTGATTCACATCCATGTTGCGGCCACGCAAAATCAACTCGGTCATGCCCCCCTTGTCTTTCACCTGTATATCTTCAAGCACAGCGCCGGCAGCTTTGGCCGTACCTGCCGATTTGCTGTTGAACGTGATCAGCAGATCGGTACCTTTCTCCTCGATGTTATAGGTTGTGCCGGCATCCAGGCCGATCTCGATACGAGCGCCGCTGCTATCGGACTTAGCCACGACACGTTTAACGCCGCCTGCACCTTGTACATGATCAATGTTGCCTGAGAGAGTGACAGCGGGAAAACTGAGTACCAGACGTTTCGGGCTGTCCAGGTTGAATACCTGATATTCAGCCGCAGCATCCATGCCGATCCGCAGACTGCTCTTCCCGGCGCCATCCGATAGCAGCTTCAGGGCGGTAATGCTGGCTGCACCGGCCATCGATGCCTGAGAAAAAATCATGACCAGTGCTGCACATAAGCCCAGCACCAGGCGACCGATCTGTTGTCCTGTAAATCGCTGTTTTATCATCTGTCGTCTCATCTCTGTCTCCCAGCTATTCACCCTGTTCATTTACGCCGACCTGTTTGGCGCCGGCCCTTATGTGCCTTGCCGGCTGCCACCTCAACAAATCTGTATGTCACCGCCTGGCCTGAAACAGATAGCTTGTCGCCGGATTTGTCCTGTTTGAGTGTCATGTTTTTTACATCCACAATGCGCGGCATTTCGCCAACCCGTTTCAGGAAGGTCAAGAGCTGCCGGAAACTGCCGGCGATCTTGAATGTCACCGGCACCTCGGCATAAATCTGTTTGTTGACATCTCTGCCCGGTTTGAAGGTCTTGAACTCCAGTCCCGAGTCCTTACCGGCCCAGGATACATTTTCCAGCAGGTCCGGAATCTGGGACTTTTTGGGCAGCATATTCAACGCCACCTTCAGCTGCTTCTCCAGTCTGGCATACTCCCTCTGCTTGCGGGGCAGATCGTGGGCCAGGCGCTGATTCTTGGCCAGTATGATTTTCTGCATTTTCAGTTGCGACTGTTGCCGCGTCATCTCCTGCTGCAGCGGCATCCAGCCCATATAAAAATAGGTGGCTCCGATCAGAGCAAAGGTGGCCAGCAGAAACAGCAGCTTCTGCCACATCGGCAGCGGTAGCACAGGCCGCAATGATTCATACATGGATGCCTTCACAGACTCGAACATCAGGATCTTCTCCTCTGTTTTGGCGATGTTGCTTTGGCTTTGCCCGGCGTAGCATGATCCACGCGTGCCAGCTTCAGGCTGAAGCGGCGAACCGGTAATCCGTTCACCATCACCCGGCTGATTTCACCGAGTCGCACATTGGTAAATAAAGGCGACTGATCCAGCTTGCGCATAAAGCTGGCTACCGCCTTGTTACTTTCGCCCAGACCGGATAACGAAATATCGCCGCCAGTATCATGAATTTCATCAAGCCAGACATTCTGGGGGATGACGATAGCAATTGCATGCAGGGTTTTCAGAGAACGAAAGCGCCCCTCTTGCAGGCGATCGACAATCTTGAGTTTATGCTCCACATCGGAGCGCAGGTTAGCCAGGTTATCGATCTTGCCAATTTTACTTTTCAGCACCTCATTCTGTTTCTGGGCTGTCATGGTATCTTCTTTAAGACTGGCAAGTTGTAACGAAGCGGCCGTATGCGCGCCCAGCGCCAGCAATGAGGCTACGGTGACAACAGCAAAAAAAGCCGTGACATGCTGCATGATCTGCTGCTGTTGGCGCTCGGCCCGATAGGGGATAAGGTTAATGCGAATCATGTGTCAAAATTCCGTAAGGCCAGGCCGACCGGCACCATCATCATCGGGCCGCTTTGCTCTAGTTGTGCGGTATCAAATTTACGCGGCGGAATATCGATATGGTTGAATGGATTCAACACTGCCGTATCAATACCCAGTCGTTGCTCCAGTTCTGTGGCTATATTCGGTAGCAGTGCGCAGCCGCCGCTCAGATAGAGTTTCCGCACCGGAAAATCAGCACGGCTGGCGGAATAAAAATCGAGTGAACGCACCAGTTCTGAAGTAAGGCCGACATAGAACATCTCCAGTGCATCCGGATCAATCTGATCGGCCTGCTCGATCTTGAGCTGCTCGGCGGCCTGGTAGCTGATGTTATGTGCCTTCTGAATCTCTTCAGTCAGATTGCCGCCGCCATAGAACTGATCGCGCACAAAGGCCATGCGCCCGTCGATCAAAACATTGATATTCATCATATTGGCGCCGATATTGACCAGCGCATTGACTTCGGCATCTTCATCCGGCAGAGCATATTGATCACCCGTGGGCGCTGTATGTTCATCGGTGATCTCGGCTGCATTTTCCAGTGCAAATACGGCGCAATCAATGCATTTGGCATTCAGGCCGGCATCACTAAGCACCAGTTGATAATCTTCCACCACTTCACGTTTGCAGGCCACCAGTACGACATCCATCTTGTCCGGGTCATCGGCGGTCATGCCCTGAATATGGAAGTCCAGAAACACGTCGTCTATATCGTAAGGCACGTACTGATCGGCTTCATATTCGATTTGAGCTTCCAGTTCAAATTCGGAAATCATCGGCATACTAATGGTTTTAATGATCACCGCATTGCCAGCCACCGCCATAGCGGCATTTTTAGTGGAAGGCCTGGCCAATCGCACGGCCTCGGCCAGCGCCTCGGAAACGGCGGCGGAGTCAATAATGGTATTTTCTACAATGGCATCGCGCGGCAACGCTACGCTCGCCATCGAGGCCAGTTGATAACCCGTTCGCGTCCTGGATAGCTCCACCAGCTTGATGCCGGTCGAACTGATATCGATACCCATCACGCCTTCAGACTTGTTTGAAAAAAAAGACACTGACCCTCCACCGCTTAAGCACTACTGGCACAAACCACTGCAACTTACCTTATAAAAAGAGATAATGTCAAGTTGCAGCTATCCGGAATGAGCGCGTTAGTTACAGTTAAACAAGTCTTAAGCAAGTGTCACGCCAATTCCGGCCCATGATTCCGGCAGCGATCACCATATATCAACTGATATGCTCCGGCAGCAGTGAATCGATAAAATCCTCCGCCTCGAACGGCATCAAATCCTCCAGCGTTTCGCCAACGCCGATGTAACGAACCGGCAGCCCGAATGTATGCGACAGTTGCAATACAATACCGCCTTTTCCGGAACCATCGAGCTTGGTCACGATCAAACCGGTTGTGCCGGCCACTTCACGAAATTTTTCAACCTGAACGACTGCGTTCTGGCCGGTGCCGCCATCCACCACCTGCCAGACTTCATGCGGCGCATCCGGGTATGCCTTGGCAATGACGCGGCGCACTTTGGCCAGCTCATTCATCAGTCCACGATCGGTCTGTACGCGACCGGCTGTATCCACAATAATGATATCATAGTTTCGGGCCACGCCCCGCTTCACCGTATCAAAGGCGACAGACGCCGGATCAGCCCCCTCATGCTGGCGCACCATATCAGCGCCGGCGCGATCCACCCAGACCGCCAGTTGTTCAACCGCAGCCGCCCGGAATGTATCGCCTGCACCGACCAGTACGGATTTACCCTGCTGGTGGAACATGGTTGCCAGTTTGCCGATAGTGGTGGTTTTGCCGGTGCCGTTGACACCGACCACCAGCAGCACGAACGGGCCGCTATCAGGCATCTTGAGCGTATTGGCCACGGGAATCATATCCAGCATCGATGTTTTTAATGCCTCGATAGAACTGCCACGCCGTTTGCGGGCCTGCTGCACCAGCGAACCGGACAGCTCGCCTCCGCAATCGGCCATGATCAGGCCATCTTCGATGTTGAGCCACTCTTCTTCCGACAAGGCGTCCACCGAACCGCCCGGCACCATCTGTGCCAGCGTATCCCGGCTACGGCTTAAACCTTTTTTTAATCTTGAGAAAAATGAGGCCATGACTACTCCGACAGGTTGATTGTTCGACCCCCATTCAGGGAAACCGTGTCAGTATGCTGTCATATAAATATGCAACAGACAACGCGGTTGCATTAGGGCCGCAGAAAAAATAAAACATCCAGAAAACGTTTTCCCTAACCATCTAAATTTGTTAGTTTTGTTTTTCTCTGTTTTTCCTCTGTGCTCTCTGTGTCCTCTGTGGTGAGAATCTTTTGATTATATGTTTTTATTTCTTGTACATTTTGCACGAGATATTTTTCGTAAGGGACTAAAAGAAGGATCAAAAGTAAAGGCGTTGGAATGATGGGAAGACACTGCATTGCAGCTCAAAGGTAGTGAGCGCCGGCAGTTTATGGCCAAAGTTGTCAATCTGCTGGGGCGGCCAAATTCAAAGCCTATATGAAATCAGTCAACGAATCGAAATCGGGACAGTGGTTCGGAAAAATGGTTAATAGTTGATGACTTCGTAAGGAGTCATCATGAGCGCCCATGGATGGGCGCGAAAATCAATAGTGTGTAACGCAAGTTGTTGATTTGTAAGGAAAGTTGAAATCGAATTAAAATAAACACGTCACTCCCGAAGTTTTTATCGGGAATCCATAATTTTATAATCAGTGTTCATTCGTGAAATCAGTGGCTGGGTTTTTTTTAATCTTTTATCCGCGAAGTCTGATGCAAAATATACAAGATATTTTACCACAAAGACACAAAGGCACGAAGAAGAAAGAAAAAACAGGAGAGATAAACTTATACAGAATATCCTGATAACGCGGGGAGGTCAAAAAGCGAGCATAGCATTTTACAAGGGCGTCTTTGTGCCTTCGTGCCTTTGTGGTTCAAGTTTGTTAGGGAGCACTCCGGGTTAGATGCGTTGCAGAGCCAGAGCCAGTGCGCGCACTTGTGGCGGAACCAATGCATCATCCTGTTTGTTGAGTATCGCTGTGACAGATTGATCCAGTTTTTTTGCCGATGATATTGTCTCCTCGTTGTTTGCCTCCCCGGAGGTTGCTTCTCGCAGCATTGCGGCCGAAGCGGCCATGGATGCAGGTGCGGCCTGCTGACAGGAGATGCCGGGCGTTTCCCCTAAGCCATCAAGGAAATCAAACACATCTTCGCCGGCATCGTGCAGGGCGACATGCATCTTCATCTCCGCCGACATTTTATCCTCCTTGCCCATGTTCATGCCGCCACTCGCATCCGGCTGCATATTCATCATCTTGTGAATCTTCGCCATCTCCGGCCCGCCCATGGCCCGCCGATCCTGCACGGCAGCGGCGTGAATCAGCATGGTTTTTTCGCCAGTCTCCGCACAGGCGGCATTGGCGGCCATCAGCGCCGATTGTTTGATCATCACGCGAATAGCATCCAGTTGCGATTTCATCCCGTCGTTATGATGAGGATTGGAGCAGGCCGTCGAAAGCAAAGCTAGCATGGCAATCACTACATATTTTTTCATTTCTGTTCTCCCTGTTTCAAAAACGCTCGTATCATGACCTGGGCAGCAGATGAAGACCAGTCCCGCTCTCCGATGATGCGGCCCATGATTGTTCCATCACGGTCAATGAAGTAACTTGTTGGTAATGCCCTGATTTCATAGCGGGTGCGCACGTTGCCGTCGGGGTCGAGAAGAATTGGGAAATCGAGATGCAGTGAATGCGCGAAATCAGTGACGCCGGAGGCATTGCCGCGATTTACATTCACGGCCAGCACCGTCAAACCCTGATTCCGATATTGCTGCCATAATGCTTCAATCTGCGGCATCTCATGCCGGCAGGGCGCACACCAGGTGGCCCAGAATGTCAGTAATACCAGCTTGCCGCGATAATCCGACAGTTTTTTCTGGTCATCATCAGCTGCCGCCAGTGTAAAATCCGGAGCCGGTTTGTGTACGTGCGGCTGTTGCACGCCGAAGGCATCCAGCCTGGAGGACAAGGACTCTGCGTGGACTGGCGTTGTTGCATTCAATATTCCACCCAACAGCAACAGAGCCAGTAGCAGGCAGGGAACAAGTCCCCTCCATGTACTGCCAAATAGCATGCCCGTGTCAGCGCGCATGACTCTTCAGATAGCCTGCTATCTGCCTCCACTCCTCTTTGCTCGGCTCCGGCACGCCGCGTTCTTGCATGCGCTGCCGCATCAGCCCCAGCATGTGTCGCCAGTGTGGCCAGTCCAGACGCTCCGGGTACGGCATGGCATGACAAACGCTGCATTTTTGTGCGAATAGTTTGGCGGCGGCTGAGTCTGCATCCGGAATTTCTGCGCCCCATGCGGGTGTCATAAAAATTAATGCAAATATCAATAGAATTCTCTTCATCATATCCTCCTTAAAATCCCAGATCGCTGATGGCATTGCCAACAGGATAGGTTAAATTGCGAATGCTCTTGCTGGTCGGGATTTCCACATACCAAGTCAACATCACACCGAACTGATCTTTGAGTTGCACGCCGTTCAGACGTTGGAAGACCGGAATTTTGACGCTCAGATCCAGAATATGCAGCGGTGCCGGTTGCCATTGCACGCCAAGTGTCACTGAGGTTTTGACGCCGCCGTAGTTGGCCGGGTTCCAGAGCGGGGTCATCAACGGTGATTTTGGATTGCCATGCACGGCATGGCCGGAAAATCCGCTCACCGCCTCATCGGCCTAACCATGGATACGTCCTTTCCACTCGACATTAACCTGCGCCTGCCACAAAAAACTGTAACTCAGTTGATTCATCAGATAGGCATCTGCCTTGAACAGATCACCCAGTTGATAATTGCGGCTGTTGTCGTACCAACGGGCTGTATAAGTGGTATCCAGCCCCCACCACCAGGGTGATTTTGAGCCCTGATAAAGCAGACCAAATATCGGATCCACCGTACCGGAACCGAGTTGCATGCCATACGGCAATAACTCCAGTCTCCGTACCGCCAATGGATGGGTGGTATTACGCTTGCTGATGGAACCGCTGGGTAGGCTGGCACCGACAAACAGGGATGCCTCGCTGGTTGGGATGAGCGGATCATCGGTATATAGACGATACTTGGTCATCAGCATCGTATCGGCGAAACCATGCGACTTCATGATGTAACTTGATTGACCGGTCATTGTTGTCATTACCTTGTTGAAGGACATGGACATTCGATTATCCTGATACATGCCCATCACACCGGCGAAGAAATCATCGGAAAACGAATAACCAAGCGCGATATTGAGCATGCTCATATTCATGTATTGCTGTACCGCCATAAATTTGCCGGTTGGCTTGCCTGCCATGACCGGCATGCCAAGCAAAGCATTGCCATCCACATTGGATGCTGCACTGCGCAAACCGTTCATGCGCATGAACGACGGCTGAATTTTGAAGCGAAACTCATAATTCTCCGGCACGCCACCACCGGGAATATTCATCGGCATATTGCCGCCGCACTTGGCGCAGCACAGCCCCAAACCGGGACAGACTGCATAAGCATCGGGAATCGACAGTATGATTAAGGCTGCCGCGATGGCCCATAAAGATAGTATTTTTTGTTGCACAGAAACAATCCTCCTGAATAAATTTTCCCGCGTGCCGCAAATGAACGCGCCAGCAATCCGGCTACCTGGCCGGATGACATCAATAATGCGTTGGAAAAATTAACTCTGTTTTGGAGGTGGCGAGGGAGAAACGATGTAGCGTTGAATGAGTGTCGATAGCAATGTCATATCGGCATCGGCGACACTGTGCACAGCATCTGAAGCGGTTAGTGTCAGTGCGTGCGGGGCCAGTTGGTGGGGCATGCCATCGAGATGGGTGTCGATCCGGCAACCGCATTCGATATAACAATCCTGCCCGTCGATTAGCGGCGTTATCGGTTCGATCTGCATGGACAGTTCGTGCATGGCCAAGTTGGACATGGCCATACCCGATGTCTGCATGCCGTCCATCCGGCACGCAACTGCCGAGGCTACCGGTACCGAGCTAATCAGTAGCAGTGAGAGTGCCAGGGTTGCAGCGACGAATTTACGGAAAACATGCATTACAGGCGCATCATTATGCGGCTGCACGATAAATGCAACTATCATTCCTTTGCGGCTTTGCGAGATCAATGATTTTAAGTTTTTGGTGATGGATCGCGCCATATAATGTTGATGAGCAACAGCGCATAAACAGGTGAACTACCTGCCCGTCGGCTCAGAACAGGCCGTCCGCTTTTATGCCGGTTGTGCGCTGAAAGCAGGCGTGGCCTACATCAACAATATGCCGATCTGTTTCGCAAACGCGGCGTTAAACTCGAACGCACCTATCAGCTCAATACCGGCGGCAATACCGATTTCCTTGATCGAACGCATCATCCTATCCGCCATCGAGGCCGGGCTGATGATTTCTATGTGGTGACCGGTTATCATCACAAGCGGGTTGAAGCTTTTCTTGGCCGCTTGAGCAGGCGTCTGGATGTACCCGTTCGCACGATTTTCAATGCACGCTGGCAGGATACGGACAACGGGATTTCAGTATTAAGCGCTGCATGAGCCGTTTCTGCTGTTGATGACAGACCACCTGTTTGATCCTGCTATCGCCCGTGATTTGCTCCATGCCGCCAGTGTTCATGAGGGCCGATTCTGGATTGATGTGGATGATTCGGTCGCCTTCTGGCGCGCTGAAAATGCGTTTCTTGCCCGTTTTCAGCAGCAGCCGGAAGATGTGCCCGGCTGAACGCGCATGACGCGTTGGCAGCAGCAAATATGCTACCGCAAAGAAATCTATTTGATCAATATTGCGCACTAACTATAAAGTCAGAAGATTCTCACCACAGAGTACACAGAGAGCACAGAGGAAAAGCAGAGAAAACCAAAACATAAGATTTTGACCTCCCCTGTGCTCTCTGTGGTGAAGCCTGTTTGGTTCCGGTTATGCCAGGTTAGATTCATACTTGGATCAATCCGGATATACATAAAAAAAGCGGCTCCAGTTGGAGCCGCTTTTTTATACAGAGCCGAGAAACTAATTTAAAGTTTGTCGGCTTCGGAGGCCAGGTAGGAAGCCACACCATCCGCATCGGGAACCATGCCCTTGTCGCCTCGGTTCCAGCCGGCCGGACATACTTCGCCATGCTCTTCGGTGAATTGCAGGGCGTCGATCATGCGCAGCATTTCATCGATATTGCGACCCAATGGCAGGTGATTGACTACCTGATGCATGACAGAGCCTGTTTTATCAATCAGGAACGAGCCACGGAAAGCTACGCCGGCATCGGCGAATTCCACATCATAAGCCTGACAGATTTCATGCTTCACATCAGCCACCAGCGGATAAGCCACTGCGCCGATACCACCGGCATCGACAGCGGTATTGCGCCATGCTGAATGGGTGAACTGGGAATCAATAGAACAACCCACCACCTGCACGCCGCGATCTTCAAACTCCTTGATGCGATGATCAAAGGCAATCAGTTCGGACGGACATACAAAGGTGAAATCCAGTGGATAAAAGAATAATACGACATATTTGTCTTTGTAATCCGACAGTGAAAAATTCTCGTTGATGGAACCGTCTGCCATGACTGCAGCTGCGGTAAATTCGGGGGCCTGTTTGCCAACCAGTACGCTCATAATAAAACTCCTTGGGAAAAATATAAAATAATATACGCGATCAGAAATCGGAGGGTAATGGTAAGCCAATTATTCGGACTGCACCACCCTAGTTTTTTTCCGGCTTATCCTGCGGTGCGGTAAACTCGATAAAAATGTGCTTTGTTTCCGGTGCAACCCGGCTAACATCATCTTCAAGCGAACGGCGAATATCATCCAGTTTATGCATAAAGCGGATGGCGCGGCGAATCTCTTCCTGTGTCATGTCAGCGAATATCGCTTCTTCACGCAATTCGATCTCGGCCATTAGCAAGGTGTCCTCAGGAGAGAGTACAATGCTGTTGACGCGTTGCAGATGCTGCACCTGATCATCGGCCTGCCATAACCGGCTGGCTATCTCGTCCACTTCTTCATTGGCATGATTGAGCAGATATTTACGATTAGTCGCAGCCAGAAAAAAGGCCAGCCCGCCCATCAGCAGACCAATACAGATTGCCGCAATGGAGTCGAACAGCGCCGATCCGGTATAGGCGGCAAGCCCCATGCCAATCAGCGCCAGCAACAGGCCCAGTATGGCGGCAGCATCCTCAATCAGGATGGCCAGGGTGGTCGGATCGCGCGTCTCGGTTAGATATCGCCTGAATGATTTGCCTGCCGCCGCGCACTGCTTTCTGAACTCCATCAACGCAATCAGAAATGAGTAGCCTTCCATGACAAAGGCAAAAGCGATGATGGCAAACGGAATCCATGACAACTCGGGGGCATGATCATGTTGCATCTGCTCCAGTGCATGAGTGATGGTGTAGGCGCAGCCGAGAAAGAAAATTGTCACAGCGGAGATCAGGTTCCAGAAATAACGCTCCTGACCGTAACCAAACTGATGCTCTTCGTCGGCCTGGCGGGCCGAACGTCGCAAACCCAGAAAAAGCAGCCCCTGGTTGGCGGTATCGGCCAGCGAATGCACCGCTTCTGCCAGCAGCGCGCTGGAACCGGAGAGGGAAAAACCGACAAATTTGGCCACTGTCACCATGGCATTGGCGGCAAATGCCGTGATCACCGCTTTGGTTGAACTGTGTGACATAAACTTTCCCCTTTCACTGCCGACAGAATGACTGGACGGCATGAAATTGATGCACTTATTCAAGCTAATGCGCATGGTCTTTTCCAGTTCGTGATGTGAAATGGTATCACGGGGCAGAAAAAAAGCATGCAGGCGCGTTGTTTATTTTATGTTAACGATTAAACTACCAGCATGTGGTCATATCAACATACCGGATTCACCGTCCATCAGCTGCCTGTGCTGCGGGACAATTATATCTACCTGATTGAGTCGCACACAAGCAAGGTTCTGATTGCCGTTGATCCTGCCGAGGCTGTTTCAGTGCGCCAGGCCTGTAAACAGCTGAGTAAACCGTTAACGCATATTTTCAATACGCACCATCACTGGGATCACACAGATGGCAACCTGAGCCTGAAAAAAACATTTGGCTGCCAGATTGTCGGCGCAGCCTGCGATACCGAGCGTATCCCCGGCATAGATATCCGGGTTTCTGAAATTGCGCCACCCACGATTCCGGGCTTGCATGTGGCGGTGCTGGCCGTGCCGGGCCATACCAGCGGCCACATTGCCTATGTGGTCGATGACGCCCTGTTTTGCGGAGACACGCTGTTTGGCGGCGGTTGCGGCAGGTTGTTTGAAGGAACGGCAGGGCAGATGTGGCAGAGTCTGAGTAAAATCGCCACTCTGGATGGTCATGTTAAAATGTACTGTGCCCACGAATATACGCTGGCCAACCTGGCCTTCGCCGCCAGCGTGGATGCGGATAATCGGGTACTGGCTGAACGGATCGTTGCCGACAAGGCGCTCAGGCAGCAGGGATTTCCCACGATACCGTCAACGCTCGACAGCGAAAAAAATACCAACCCGTTTCTGCGACCGCTGAATAGAGAATTCTGCCACAACTATGCAGCTGCGCATGGGGTGCAGAATGAGGCTGGCGTAATATTTGCCGATATCAGGCGGCGAAAAGATCACTTTTGACGCAGAATCAGCGCATGTTTAGAAATAATGGTGTCCAGTTCCGTTACCCTGCTGCTACTGCCGGCATCGAACTGTACGCCGATGCCATCCGCAGTTTTGCGTACAATCTCGCCGCTGAGATGCACCGGATTGGGCGCTGATATAAAAGTCAGAATAAGCTGAATATGCTCGCCCAGTTCAAATTTAGCCGGCGTTATAATAAAAACGCCGCTTGTACTGATATCTCTGGCATGGCCGTAGTGCGAGCCATTGCCTGACTTAAAATTCAGCAGTTCGGTATAGTTCGCTCGCGGCGCCCGACGAATGTCGGGCTTCCAGCCAGCCGTGAGATCAAGCAACTGCCGGCGCTCTGTTTCAGGCAGTTCGCATGCCAGCGCCACGATTTTTTCGATGAGTTCCGGATTGACAGGTTCCATAGCCGACAGTGTAGCATGCGATTGCAACATCTGAACCGACAAATTTATTTCAGCAGCATTGCAGGCTAAAAATAAAGGCCTGCAAAAGCAGGCCTTTAAATCTATACTCTACATTTATTATAAAACGTACTTGGTCAAAATGGGATATCATCATCGACCGGCACATTGCCGAAATCAGGGGTATTGGCAAACGGATCATTGTTGCTTCTCGGCGCAGGGGTGTTGCCGCCCTGGCTGGGGAAGCTGTTGCCGCCGCCAGCGCCGCCTTGTGCGCCGCCGTCCTGCCGACCACCAATCAGATCCAGATTATTGACGCTGGCATCCACCGAGGTGCGTTTGTTGCCTTCATTATCGGTATATTCGCGAACTCTCAATTCGCCGCTTACCGCAACCTGCGTACCCTTGAGCAGATACTGAGGCAACCGTCCTTCAGCCCGTTTGCCAAACAGGGAACAACGAATCCAGTTGGTACCCTTATTGTCGCCAAATCCGTAATCCACGGCCACGGTAAATGAACAGATGGCCATGCCACCCTGTGTAAATCGGGTCTCGCAATCTCTGGCCAGACGCCCGGTAAATGTGTAAACATTCATATCAAACTACTCCCTCATGAACTGCGCTATCAGAACTGCGCTATGCCTGCGTTTGGTTGTATCTATTTGGCAGGCGACGATCATAACCAAACTTGATCCCGTATGGAATCATCAGCTTGAACTAGCCCGGACCATTCATAAATGCTGCCGCGCCCTCGCTTGTTCATTTGTCCGCAACAAATCCCTCGTCAGTCGTCCGTATGCACAGCTACGCACTTCTTCCTCGGAATCTGTTGTAGCCAAATGTCCGGCGCGATCATCACGGCGATTCATGATTAGCGGCTCACCCCGCTTCGCGACTCCCAATCCGAGAGTAACAGAATCAATCATACTGATAGGGGTCGGCTTTAGCCGCGCCAAATAGTGAGTCAAGGCGCGACTGAAGTCGCACTTCGTACGCTCGTAGCGTACTACAATCAGCATGGTGCAAGTCCATGTCGGGGTATGCTATAGACCCCGTAGCCGAAAG
>Ga0256829_1002142_pt1 | contig 15055 bp, 11 predicted proteins | sample 131447metaG_FD_185979 | JGI IMG/M metagenome (GOLD analysis project Ga0256829, IMG submission 185979) | Hydrothermal vent microbial communities from Lau Basin, Pacific Ocean - 131-447 | ecosystem: Environmental > Aquatic > Marine > Hydrothermal vents | place: Pacific Ocean: Lau Basin | collected...
CACATAAACAAAATACTCTTTATAGATGAAAAAGCCTATTTGACTCACTTCTGCTATATTATTGAACTTTGCCTCGCTCTCCTTACGCTTTTGCACCTCGATATTTAAAGAGACACTGCTCGCAACTGCAACAGAAAAATCTATCTCATTTTTGCTCCACTTCTTTGCAGAGCGTTTTGCTGCGTTTACCATTACTCCTATGAGTTCTCCATCGGTCAGTAAAGGTGTCAGCAAAAAAGAGGCTGTATGCGAGAGGTTCATATATTTTTTAAACGCCTGACATATCAAGTTCTCTTTATCATTTCCATCAAGTAAAACAGGAGTTTTTGCCTCAAATTTCTCAATGCACTCTTTGGGAATATCAATGAGTATGTTTGGATCTTGTGTAAATCTCTTCTCTTTTTTTGCATAGAGACCGACACACTCAAGCTTCCCCTCTTCCTGCTTATAGAGCCAAATGCTAGAGCGCTGTACAGAGAGAGATTTCGTCACTATTTTGAGTATCTTTTTAAATATTTTTTCTATGGAGTCTGACTCTATCTGAGCAAGTTTTACAAGTGCATTTTTAAAGTGTTTATTTTGTTCTTTGATGTTGTGAAGTTTATTGATAAGTTCACGATTCTTGTCTTGGTAAAAAAGGATAATCTCACCATTTTTTAACCTTTTGATGGTGTAAAAACGCCAAAATTTCACCCCACCGTTCTTATACTGTTTGATTTCAAGCTTCTGCGTTTCGCCAAAAGTGTAGACACAAAACAGCTTCTCCAAAAGTGCATCATCAAGCTTATTATCAAAGATCTCTGTAATCTTCTTTCCAATAATCCTTGAGGAGAGTCCATCAGCATTTTTTGCCCGTTCATTATAGTCAACAAAAATAAAATCCCCATCTACATACTTGTATATTACTACACATTCAGGTAAATCGTTAATAGAGATCTCGATGTTCTTGTGACTCTGCGACACTGCGCTGCTCTCCTATATTTCTTAAATAATAAATCTTATTATATAACAATGATACTTAAGCATCATCATTTTCTGCTCACAAGCACGCCACCTGTTACAATTAGGCATATACCAACGAAGCTCAAAGTATCTGGAAAAGCGTCCCCAAGCATCCAGCCAAAGCCGATGGCAAAGGGTATATTTGTGTAACTTACCACCCCGATAACACTCAGGTTCTTCGCACTGTAGGCTTTAGTGAGCAGCCATTGTGAAAGTGTTGAAATGAGACCCATCAGTAGAATTAACATCCATATTTTCAAGCCCTCAGGCAATACAAACACGGGAAACAAAAAATTTAATGACGCAGGTGTCTGCACAAATGGAGCAATAAGAAAAAGCAGCGCAGGTAAAAATGCACCCACTCCCACAAAAGAGAGGACTATCACCCGTGAGTCATATATATCTTTTATCTTCTTTATCGTCGTATAGGCAGCTGCTGCAAAAAAACCGCCAAGCACACCCAAAAAGTGTGCATAGGAGAAATCCATACCAAAAGGTTTGGTAATAAGTACCGTACCGCTAAAACCTATAAGCAGTGCAAAGAGTACCCGCCTGCTCAAACGCTCCTTTAAAAGAAAAAATGCCAAGATTGTGACAAAAAAGGGCGAGGTTTTGTTGAGTGTAATGGCTTCACCAAGGGGAATGACCGTGATGGTATAAAAGAAAAGTATCATCGCACTAAACCCCAAAAATCCTCGTAAAAAGAGCAGATGAAATTTTCCTCCTGTAAGCTTTGGAGGAGTATGTTTAAGTGCGTACAGGATAAGAAGTATTCCAAAAAGATTTCTAAAAAAGACAATCTCCAAAGCAGAGATATCCTCTGCAAGTATCTTTGTCAGTGCACCGTTAAGTGCTGAAATAAGTGCCGAAGCGAGCATAAAAAGCACACCGCTTTCTACTCTTTTCAACACGCTGCAGTACCTCTTACGAATGCCATCGCCTTAGCATTGACAAAAACCAACTCATACCACTGTTTTTTTGGTGCAATGAGCGTGAGTCTTGCAGGGTTGCTTGAACGAGAGAGTGCTACATAGAATTGTGAAGGAGCAAATATCTCATTTGTCTCGATTATGAGATCTTCGATGCTCATCCCCTGTGATTTATGAATGGTAATGGCAAAGGCAAGCTTTATAGGGTACTGATAGAGTGTAAAAAGCTCCTCTTCGACCATCTCTTTTTTGCCCTTTATTGTTTTTTCCTTCCACTGCGTTTTACTCTGCGCTACGCGTTCGAGTTTTACCACTTTGGCATCACTCTTTTGCACATAGACATAACTTTCATCGGCATTAACGACGATGCCGCGCTCACCATTGAAGTAGTTCCACGCATTTCTTGTAAAGAGTACGGGTGCGCCGATTTTAAAGAGCAACTCTTTTTCTATTCGAGCATCTTCCATAAACCGCTCTATTTCTCTCTCTTGTACCGATTTTAAGTGCTTTATGACCTGCACTTCCCTGCTTTGAAGCTCCTCATCTATGAACTCAAGCTGCGTTTTGTTGTGTCTTTGTGCAGAGATATTTTTACCAAAGAGAAAGGTAAATGCACTCAAATCATCCGGCAGAGGTTTAATGAACTCATTTAAATGGTTATGTATCTGCTCGTTGATGTGCCCAAAACGCACTGCGTTTAGCAGTTCTATAAATGCAATGTCATCAGTACGGTAGATGTGTGTGAGCTCTATTTTTTCAAACGCAAATGCAGCCCATAGAGGAGATTCAAAAGCAAACTCTACTTCAGAGTATCCACGCACAACCGGTGGAAGCTGTAAAAAGTCACCCACTACAAGCAGCACCCCACTAAATGCAGCCTGTTCTAAACGCAGCGCTATCATCTCAAAAAGCGATCTGCTCACCATAGATATCTCATCAATCACAATGAGATCCATACTTGAGACGAGCTTTTTTATCTTCTTTTTTATCTCATATTTACCGTTTTTTTGTAACTCTTCTACATCCGAGGCTATGCCAAGATCAAAAAAACTGTGGAGTGTCTGCCCATTGATAAGAGTAGCCGCCATCCCCGTTGAAGCGAGTTTGGCAACTTTTTTTGCTTCACTTTCATACATCTTTATCACATGACGCGTAATGGTCGTTTTTCCTACTCCCGCGCCACCGGTTAAAAAGACATTCTTTTTATTTTGCAATGTATCAAAGGTAACAGTTTCATAATTCATACGCGAATAGTAACAGCAATTCATATAAAATTTAATTAATGGCACTATAATAACAAAATGAATGAAAAAATTTTAATTGTTGAAGATAACAAAACACTCGCAAAACTCATCGCTAAAAAGTTGCAAACCTCTCTTGATATGGAAGTGGATGCTGCCTACTCACTACAAGAGGCGAAACTCTTTTTAAGTCGTGGCAAATACTTTATAACTCTACTAGATATCAACCTCCCCGATGCACCAAATGGGGAAATAGTAGATTATGTCATTGCAAAAAAGAACCATGCAATAGTACTCAGCGGCAACATTGACAAAGAGTTTAGAAAGTCAATACTCAAGAAAAATATTATAGATTACGTCAATAAAGGCGGCGTGAATGACATAGAGTACATCGTGCACACCATTGAAAGACTGCGCAAAAATCAACGCCATAAAGTTCTTGTCGTAGATGACTCAATGGTCTTTAGAAAGCAGATGCAAAGTATGCTCGAAAACCTCTTCTTTGAGGTCATCACAGTGGCTCACGGAGAGGAAGCACTCGGTATGCTCAGCGCTAAACCAGACATTTCCCTTGTCATTACAGACTACAATATGCCTGTGATGGACGGGCTTGAACTCACTCTCAAAATACGCGAAACCTACACAAAAGATGAGCTCTGTATTCTTGCGCTCTCAGGAAATGAGGATGATGAAATAAGTGCACTTTTTCTCAAACACGGTGCAAATGACTACATCAAAAAGCCCTTTTCAAAAGAGGAGTTCTCCTGTCGTGTGAACAACTCCATAGAGGCACTTGAGAACATCCAAAAAATCACCCATTATGCAAACCGTGACTATCTCACAGGGCTTTACAATCGCCGCTATTTCTACCAAAATGTCGACGAGTACTTCGACAACATTCGCCATAATGGTGAACAGTGTGCTGTTGCCATGGTTGATATAGACCACTTTAAAAAAATTAACGATACCTACGGACACGACATAGGAGACAGAGTGATTGTCACTCTTGCAGATATTCTAAGAAGTACCACAAGCCCAAATGATGTTGTTGCCCGTTTTGGAGGGGAGGAGTTTTGTATAGTCCTTAAAAATATCAACCGCTACTCCACGCTTGAGATTCTCGAACGCGTTCGTGAGAGTGTAGAGAAATTTTCACTAGAAATAGATGAACAAACCCTTGTCAAGTTCACCATCTCCATAGGCGCTGTACTGCATGACCCAGCTGAGACACTTGATGAGAGTGTAAACGCAGCCGATATGCTTCTCTACAAAGCCAAAAACTCAGGGCGTAACCGTTTAGTATTTCAAGAGAGCTAATCTTTTAGAAGAAGCAGCTCTCCAAAAGGCGGTTCAGCTTCTTTGGAACTTACCCATTTCACCGTATAATTTGGTACTTTTTTAGGAAATATCCCCTCCATATCTGTAAAATAGAGCAGCAGTTTTACATCATCGAAATTATTATCAATAAACGCAAAAACAGGACGAAAATCAGTCCCTCCACCGCCTTTTAAGCTCACATCCAACTGCTCACCGCTGTAAAATGTTTTATGAAAATGCAGAGTGTCATCAGACACCAGAAGCTCTATCTCATAGTTTGGCACTAGACTCATCAAAAAGTTCACTTCGCTCATAAACTCGTTTAAAAGTGCTTCATCCACCGAACCTGAACTATCCACTGCAATGACAAGCCGAAAGGTCTGTGAGATGTTTGAAGGCAGATAGATTCCCTCATAGAGCAGTTTTTTACTCGGAGGCATCATGGCATAATCATCACGATAAAATCTATCGAGTGCTAAACGCAGCTCATCTCTCCAGTCAATTTTTCCAAAACCCTCCACTTCAAAAAAGCGCTCGATACTTTGCGGGGCTTCGCCGCTTTGCATCTTCGCTTCTAACGCACTGATGGCCTCTTCGGCTAAAAGCTGCTCTTGGAGTATCTCCTCTTCTATCTCTTGCTGCGTTTGTTCTTGGCGCTCTTTTTGCTCTTGTTGCTCATTCTCCTGCGGTTCGACATCGTCGCTATCATCCGCTTCGTACTCCAAATCTTCATCATCGCGAAGAATGTCATCTTTTAACTCGGCATAAATCTCTTCTGCATACATCCCGCTAAAGCGTTTACGGTACTGTGCGCCATAAGGCATATCGAGACCATTTTGCAGCAGCATATCGTTAATGGCCATATCTGTTGCCATCTGCCAAAGCCAGCCACTGCGTTTGCCTCGTCTTTGTTCATGCGCCAAAGAGGCATGCATCGCACCGTTTGCAAGGACAAACTCCACCTCACTTGGCTCCAAACCCTCAAGATAGTCACTGTTTATCTCAAGTTTTACTCCATTGCTCTTAAAAGCCTCTATGTCATCATTGATGACAAGCGCAAGTTTCGCAGCAAGTGTTCCAAAATAGGGCTGTGAGACGAGCAGTTTTGCCTTTGCCTGGGAGATTTTTTTCTCATCCATCATCTAATCCAACAAATAGGAAAACTGCTTCACCCACTTTTTAAAGTTTGCAGAGTGCTGCATATCTACCCCGCTTCGCTGCAAATCCTGCACCACCATCACGGCAAACTCACTCTTCATATCAAGCGTATATGCCAAAATATTCTCCAAACTCTCTTTACTTGGATTTTGCAGGTACTTACTTACCAAACCCGAACTAAGCGCATAAAGGACATCTATCTCCTCACTCTGCTGCATTTGAGCACCATTCATAATGGCATCAATATCAGGAAGCCGCTCCATCACTTTTATAAAAGATAAAAAACTCACTGCAATATCACGTCCGACAGCGCCGCTGATGGTCTCAAGTAATAGGGTTTTATCAATGCCTGCTTGTAAGATATTTCCCACATACTCCCAGCTTCTCGGCGTTGCAAAGCTCTTTGCTTCACTCTTTGCATCGAAAGTGAACAGATGTTCATTCTTGTAGGAGATGTAAGCGATGATGCGTGCATCAAGAGAGCTTCTGTATGCCCATTCTCTCCAGTCATCGACATTGACTTCAAGCTCGAAGTGGACAAATCTGTTTGCCAAAGGCGCAGGCATTCTGTAGGTCACACCTCTGTCACCCTCTCTGTTTCCAGCAGCGACTATCGCCCATCCATCAGGCAGCTCATACTCACCGATACGTCTGTCAAGTATAAGCTGATAAGCAGAAGACTGTACAGCAGGAGCAGCGGAGTTGAGCTCATCGAGAAAGAGTATGCCCTCGCCTTCTCGCGGTAAAAATGCAGGCGGTGCCCAGAGTGCCGTATGTGTCTCTTTGTCATAAAAAGGGATACCTTTCAGGTCTGTAGGATCCATCAAAGCCAAACGCAGATCTATAAAATCAAGCCCTTTTTCATCTGCTATCTGCTTGACTATGGAAGATTTTCCAATACCCGGCGCACCCCAAAGAAAGGTCGGTACCTTTTGCGCCACGAGTGCTTTTAAACTCTTTGTCAGATCACTTGCTCTCATCATTTATACCATCCATCCTATATTTTCACTCTGTATGTGTTTTCCAAACGCAGCGTTAGTTTTAACAGCTCTATCAAACCTGCTGTCAAGCTGCAGCTGGTACAAAATGGCTACAGGTGTATTTTCATTGCGGGCCAAAGCATCTAAAACTACCGCATCACCCTTATGAAACATCGCTTCAAGCAGTTGCGGCGGTGTTGCGGGGTTTTTTGCCAAATATGAATGGTTGTTCACATCATTATATGCAGCTTCTAGCAGCTCTTTTGGCGTTGCAGGGTTTGCATAGAACGCTGCGTTTAGCTTTGCATCATTATATGCCAAAAGTTTTACAACACTCTCTTTTGTAAGGGCTCTGTTGTGTGCAAGAGCGAAATTTACCGCTCTATCATCTAGTGCCAAGAGCTGCGTTTGCATTGCTGCGTTTAGTGTCTCATTCATCGCCAAAGATGTTTTAAAATTACTTAAAAGCGTAAAAAGTGTATCATCGAGCTTTACATTTTGTGCAAGTATCTCTGCTAAATCCCTACTCTTTACAAGTTCTTTTATAAGTGTCATATCAAGGTTCGGGTTATATGCCATCGCCTCTTTTGCTACTGTGTCATCTTCTTTGAGAAACTTTTTAAGCACGTTTTTTGGCGTATCTTTGTGCATCGCTAAAGATTTTTTGAGCTTTGGATGCAGACGCACTGGTTCAAGCATGGCAATGGCTTCTAAAAGTGCTACATTTTGTGTCTGCTCTATCAAATGATAAATTCCTGTCGTAGCGTATTGCACGTTGTGGTTGCGTTCTATATTTTGGTAAAAACGCCCAATGAGTGCGGCTGAGACATCACGGTTCTCATCATTTTCAAAAAAGTCTTCCCCACTCCATGAGTACATCTTGAGCAGTTTGAAAAAGAGGGCATCACTAAGCATTGCATTTTGTAAAAAGGTTTTGAGCTTTGCTTTGTCATTTGAGAGCTTTAGGCTCATTAAAAGCACGTCATCATCCATTGCATCGGCTAAAAGTTTCTCTAAAACATCAATGCTAAGGAACTCATATTTTTTCTCTTCATAAAGTGCATCAGAGAGGTTTTGCTCATAGGGGCTCATCATTCGCCCCTCTATGATGAAGCGAACTGCATCATTCATTTCAGATGTGAGCGCAATACCATGCGCTTCAAGCTGTGCTAAAAACTCCTCGTGAGAAAAGGCTCGTGTTTTTCCTAAAAGTAAAAGCGTTTGGTTCTTTAAAGTTTCTAAATTCATAGAGTGATTATACTCAACTTTTTTAAAACTGTTGATTTAGAAATTACGTTATAATCTTTTCATAAAAGAAAACACAAGGAAAGGCTTCATGAAGATATACGCACCGTGGGAAAAGACTTTTGAAAAGGTAGCTACGCCGCTAGAGCATTTCATACATGCACAGACTACAACGGGTATCGTCCTTATCTTTATGACCATTGTCGCACTTATACTTGCGAACTCTCCTTTGCATGACGTTTATGAGCAGATATTTCATCTCAGTATTTCTTTAAATGTCGGTTCATGGAAGCTCTCACATACCATTCACCACTGGATAAATGACGGACTTATGGCTATATTTTTCTTTCTTATAGGTTTAGAGATAAAAAGAAACATTTTAGTTGGGGAACTCTCAAATATCAAAGTGGCTATTTTACCAATTTTAGCAGCACTTGGAGGAATGATAGTACCGGCTCTTATCTACATCGCCATCAACCATGGTTTAGCATCACAAAACGGTTGGGGTATTCCGATGGCAACTGACATCGCTTTTGCTATCTCTGCACTTGTACTTTTAGGAAACCGAGTATCTCCTTCGCTTGTGACCTTCCTTATAGCCCTTGCTATCGTTGATGACCTTGGTGCGGTTGTGGTCATTGCTCTTTTTTACACAGAGCAGATCCATCTGCTGCCGCTTTTGCTTGCCGGAGGGTCATTTCTTGTGATGGTTGCGTTTAACAGGTTTGGTATTCATGCAGTTTTACCCTACTTTCTCGTTGGTATGTTCTTATGGTTCTTTATGCTTGAATCAGGCGTACACGCAACTATAGCAGGTGTTATAGCAGCAATGGCCATCCCTTCAAAACCAAAAGAGACTCCGGATGATTTTACCAACCATATGCGAAACTCTTTGGATGAGTATGACAACTATCCTGTCGCCACAGACTACTCACTGCATGAGAAACAAAAAGCGCTGCTTATCAATATGTCTGAACGCATAGACTCCATACAGTCTCCCTCCGCACGTCTTGAACAGGCGTTGCATCTGCCTGTGAGTTTGATTGTCATCCCACTCTTTGCTCTTGCAAACGCAGGTATCAGCATCAACTTCACTGAGATTGACGAAGCAATTGTTGAGCCCATTGCACTTGGTATTATCATCGGGCTTGTTGTTGGAAAAGTGCTTGGCATCGCAGGAGTTGCTTTTCTCGCTACAAAACTCGGCATAGCAAAACTGCCACAGGGCAGTACAATGAACCAAGTCTTTGGCGTAGCACTTCTTGGCGGTATCGGTTTTACTATGAGTATCTTTGTCGCAGAACTTGCATTTTATGGTAATGCCGATGCAATCTTTCAAGCCAAAATAGGTATCTTGGCAGCCTCACTCTTTGCAGGACTTTTGGGCTTTATCTGGCTGCGTTTCATCGCCAAGTCTGCTCATTAGTTATAATTAAATTTAATATTATTCATCTGTATAAATAAATTGATGTTACACCTTGTAACAATATAAAATAATTTGAATAAATTACACAATTAAAATTTTTCCCTAAAGGGGGGGGGATTTATAATTTGCTCTAATACATATACAGGAGCGGATATGCGCGGATCCACTATTCAAAATGCCAACCTACTCAATCTACTGCAAATTGTCATTTTTGTCATCGCAAGTATTGTTGAGTTTTTTTTACTCGGTTTTTCTGTTATTTCTCTCTCTATTACTCTGATTAACATCAGTCTTGCCATTTTTTTACGACGGCTGATCTTAACTATACAGCACGATGTAGTCAAAACTACCGATGCTCTTAGTGTCGCTGCACAAGGGGAGTACCATAAGAACCTCTCACTTGATGGTGCCGGAGAGCTTGCCGATATGCAAGTAGCATACAACTCACTTTTACAACAATTTGAACAGTTCATTTCAAGTGTCAAAACAGCAATGGAGAATGTTGCACATGACAGATACCTTCACATTGAGACCGACGGGCTCAATAAAACACTCCACTCAACCATTGACTTCATCAACGGCTCCATAGATGCAATGGGCTCACAAATGGAGGACAGAGAGCATTTAAAATTAAATAAACAGCTCACGCAGAATCTCTCCAACGGCTGTTTAAGAGACCTCAGTGTCATCCAACAGAACCTCGCTGATGAAGTAGATGCACTTACACAAATAGATGCGCTGAACCTGACAAATAACGAACATACACAAGATATTCACGAGAGTATTCACAGTATTGTCAACAAGACATCCGAAATTGTAGAAAACATATCCCATACAGGGGATATTGCAAACCAGCTCAATGAGAGTGTAGATGCCATCAGCAGTGTGATAGCCCTCATTAAAGACATATCAGACCAAACAAATCTTTTGGCACTCAATGCCGCTATTGAGGCCGCACGTGCAGGAGAACATGGACGCGGATTTGCAGTTGTAGCCGATGAAGTAAGAAAACTTGCTGAGAGAACACAAAAAGCTACAACAGAAGTGGAAATAAGCGTACAAACACTCAAGCAAAACTCCATAGAGATTGACGAAAAGGCGAAAACGTCCCATACGTTGACAACAGAAGTAGAGATGATGGTATCGGGGTTTGAAGAGAAAACGCTCATCTTGAGTGAGAATGCCACACATATACAAAATGATACGAAAAATATGTTATATGCAACCTTTATCGTCCTTATCAAACTTGATCACCTCCTCTTTAAATCCAATGGATACAGAACTGTCTTTATGGATCAGATAGAGGGGAACTTCCCAGACCATCACAACTGCCGCTTAGGTAAATGGTATAAAAACGGACTCGGTAAAGAAATATTTAGCAAAACAAAAAGTTATTCACAACTCGACAAACCACACGAAGGTGTCCACAGCAATATACTCCAGGCTGTGGAGTGCGTGAAAAATGGAACATGTCTGCTGCATGTGGATAATGTCCTTACCTACTTTGACAGAGCAGAAGAAGAGAGTCTCCATGTTATGAATATACTTGATGCCATGTTAGAAGAGGAGCGAAGCATACGAAATGCTAAGACTTTAAACTAATACTGTTTTTGTCATAGTGACACGTCAATGTACGTGGAATCTCTTTATACAAAAGTGGTGAGTCAAGGTCAACATATCTGATAACATCTCTGTAAGCAAAAGCAAGTTGGCATGCTGCTTCTATGGAGATGGGTCCCTCAAGCATTGAGCCGAGCATGCATGGCATCTTCTTTGCTCTTGCATACTCCAAAATCTCTATAGCCTTACTCACTCCCCCACACTTCATAAGTTTGATATTTATCATATCTGCTGCGTTTAGGGTGTAAATATTTTTCACATCTTCAAGGCTAAACGCAGCTTCATCTGCCAAAATAGGAACAGATGCAGCTGCTGTAATACGTTTAAGTCCCTCTAAATCATCTGCCTTTACAGGCTGTTCTATAAGTTCAATCTTTACACCGGCAACTGCGTTTAAATACTTCGATGTATCTGCCACGCTCCACGCCTGATTCGCATCTATAAGCAGCACTGCGTTTGGAAGTTCTTTAGCTAAACGCAGCGTCATCTCTATGGCATGTTTTATGTCACTTCCAAGCTTCACTTTTAAGATGTCATAGCCATTATGAAAAGCTTTTTTAGCATCTGCCAGCATTTCTTCTACACTGTTGAGACTAATTGTTACATCTGTTTTAATCGGGGTCGTATCTTCAATGTGAAGACGTTTTGTGTGAAAAAAAAGTGCCATATCGAGTGCCGCTTTTGCAGAAGAACCTATATTTTGTCGGTGTAATATATCTAAGGCATCCGCTGCGTTTACTCCAAGCAATTTTCCTTTTACAGATTCGATGGAGTGGGCTATATCCTCCAAATCTTCACCTGTTATTGCCTTGGTAGCAGGTGCTTCACCTAAAGAACTCCTGCCATCTTCAAAGAGAATACGAACACGGATAAACTCTACATCTTCAACACGCCGCAGAGCAGTAACAAAAGCAGTTTTAAGAGGAATTTTCATACTGCTTGTCTCTATGTTTTTAATAAACAAACCTTTCTCCATTCTTTCTTTAGTTTTTAATGAGTATAACAGATATAAGCTTTATTATATGTAGATTGTTTTATGATTGTAAGGTATATCCTAAATAAAGAGAGGTTCGACGAGATGCTTAACACTATTGATTACAGAACCCTCTTTGAAAACACAAATGTCGGTATTGCCGCTATTGAGGCGGATGCTCTCATATCTATGGCGAATGCACAGCTACTCAAACTCTTAGAAGTTGAGGAGAGTGCATTTTTAGGTACAAACTTTTTAGACTGGATATACGATGAAGAGGACAGACGCACCTTAAAAGAGAACCACATTAAGCGTCTGCGAGGTGCCAAAGATATTCCGCAAAACTACGACATCAGACTCAAGACCAAAAACGGCTATGTATCTGTGCTCATAAATATCACTTTTTTTAAAGAATCCTCAAAAACACTTGCTTCTGTACTAGATACTACCCAACTCCAACAAACCAGACAAAAACTACAAGAAACCATCAACGCACAAGAGGCAATATTAGCAGCCATTCCAGACCTTATGTTTGAACTTAGCCGTGATGGAGTCTACCTCAATGTATGGGCACAAAATCCTGAAGAACTTGCTGCAAGCAAACAGACCCTGTTAGGAAACACTGTCTTAGAGATACTCCCTCTTAGGGCTGCTAAAGAGGTCATGCAGGCCATTACTGAGTGCTACAAAAACGGCCACTCATCCGGACACCAAATAGAGATACAGACACCACAGGCAAAACTCTGGTTTGAACTCTCAGCAAGTTTAAAACACAACACTGATGCTCTGCCGAGCGTCATTATGCTCTCTAGGAACATCACACCAACAAAAGAGCTTGAGTTTAAACTCCGCCATCTCTCACGCCATGATTCACTTACAAATCTCTACAACAGACGTACACTCCAAGAACTGCTCCTGCGTGATACACACAGAGCCAACAGATATAAGACTCCCCTTGCTGTCTGTATGCTCGATATTGATCACTTCAAAAACATCAACGACACTTACGGGCATATTATGGGTGACAGGGTTATACAGGCACTTTCCAAACTTTTACAGGAGAGTTTACGAGAGATTGACTACAGTGGGCGTTATGGTGGAGAAGAGTTCGTTATCGTGCTGCCGGAGACAAATCTTGCCCATGCATATGATTTTTCCAAACGCTTGCTAACGAAGATCGCAGCAATGAAATTTCAGAGTGACACACTAGGGATTTTTCACATTACCATAAGCATAGGTGTTGCCGAGTTCGATGCAACACACAACTCCTGCGAGGAGCTCATAAAAGCAGCAGACAACGCGATGTATCAGGCAAAAAATGCCGGACGTAACTGTGTCAAAAAGAGCTGTCTCTGTAGCTCAGACGAAACGCAATAAAATATTGCCAACCAACAAGCCTCCAAACGTCCCTATAATATAGCCCATAATCGCCATAAGCACACCTACACTGACAAGTGATTTGTTATAGGTTGCCGCTAGTATAGGTGCTGAAGCCACTCCTCCTATGTTAGCCAGTGAGGCTATACTGATGCTAAAGAGATCAAGCCTAAAGAATTTTGCTCCTGCTATCATAATAAGTGAATGAATGAGTAAAATAACCAAACCGGCAAAAACATACTCACCAAGTCCTGAAAAGTTCTCTATGACTGCGTTTGAGCCTATTAGTGCTATGAGGACATAGAGCATTGTCGTGGAGACCTCACTTGAACCGTTCACAAAACGCAGCTTTGTGAATGAGCCTGCAATGCCTAAGAGTGTAGCAAAAATTATCATGGAGGTCGTTGCGTTTAAAATGACAAACTTTGTCGCTGCAATCTGAGAAAAGAGCGAAACTGCCAAAGCAAGGGCTATGAGCAGCCAGTACCTTTTTGCTCCCATCGAGCAGGCACACCCTATTTCGCCTAAATATGCCAGAGTCTCTTCACTCTTTGTGAATTTATTGAAGAACCTTGCAAAGGGAACTAAAAAGAGCAGCAACATCACCCACAGCGTATAGTCCACACTGTCTACCACAAGTGCGTAAGCAAAAGCATCTTCAGGCACACCTAAAGCAGAGCCGACTGCAACCATATTTGCCGTGCCGCCCATCCAGCTTCCTGCAAGTGCACCAAACGCAGCAGCTGTTTGTGCATCAAAATGAAATATAAATGCAGTGAGTATAAACGCAGCGGCTATGGAAAAGACTGCCAAAGTGTAGGCGATAAGCAGTGATTTTCCAAGTTTTAAAAAGTGGCGAAAATCGACCTGGAGCAGCATTAAAAAGAGCATAGCGGGCAGTAGGTTTGTCTTTGTGAGTTTGTAGATATGATGTATCTGTGCATTTTGTTCAAAGATGCCAAGCGATGCCAAAAGCATAGAGAGTACATAAATGAGTACGACTGCCGGTACATACTTTAAAATCTTATAATTCGTCTTGAGATCCAAAAAGGCGAAAAAGGCTACGATGAGCGCAATGGTTGCTAAGTAGCCAAGGGGTGTTGTTATCACAATTAACTCTCTATTTTTTTTATAAGTGTATCATAGTTTTACAGGAGTTTCGTATGAAAAAAATAGCATTCTCATTCATTCTTGGGGCAAGTGCCCTCTTTGGCTCTTCACTTGTCGTTTACAACTCAAACCTTGCGCTTGTACATGATGAGCATCCGCTGCGTTTGGACAAAAACGAGCATCACATCATCTACAAAGATGTCGCACCATCCATCATCACGGAGTCCATCAAGCTCAAACTTCCAAAAGAGCTCAAGCTCTACTCACAACACTACCGTTATAAGAAACTCACACTTGCAACACTTTTACATGACAATATTGATAAACAAGTCACGGTAGAGGGAAAAACCTTTACACTGCTCAGTGCAAACACCCATGAGGCGATACTCAAAGACAAAGAGGGGCATATTCTCACAAAGCCGAGTAACGCCATCCTCTTCAAAGAGCTTCCAAAAGGACTTTTACATAAGCCCTCACTCATCTTTGATGTTGCAACAGAGAAAAATATAAATGATACCCTTACACTTGATTACCTCATCAACAACATCACCTGGAGTACCGACTATGTGCTTGATGTGACAAATAATAGTGCCAATCTTCGCGGCTTAATAAGTGTGCAAAACAACTCGGGAAAAAGTTTTCAAAACATTACACTCTATACTTTGGCAGGGAAAATA
>Ga0256829_1002143_pt1 | contig 15052 bp, 10 predicted proteins | sample 131447metaG_FD_185979 | JGI IMG/M metagenome (GOLD analysis project Ga0256829, IMG submission 185979) | Hydrothermal vent microbial communities from Lau Basin, Pacific Ocean - 131-447 | ecosystem: Environmental > Aquatic > Marine > Hydrothermal vents | place: Pacific Ocean: Lau Basin | collected...
CAGAAGACACAGAAATGGCACCGAAAACTTAACTGCCTACCTGCTACGCAACAAAGTGCAAGGCGGATGAGCGAATCACCCCTGCCTGTTTCTCGTTGCCAAAGCCGTGGCTTTTCGCCCTCACCACTCCCCCAGAGCCTTGCTTCGCGGCGGCTCAGCCCCCTCTCCTCTCCCAGTGGGAGAGGAGAGGGGGCGCGCAGCGGGGGTAAGGTGAGGGCGGGCAAACTCTAACGATGTTTCAGGGCGTGGCAGAGTGACTGAAATGGTGCTTGTCGACCTGTTTTCGGCGTAGGGTAGGCAGTTACCCGAAAACGCAGAAACACGCTTTGGGTCTTTGCGTTAATTCCCTGACGTGCCGAGGCCATTTTCATAAGGCTGAACAGTTACTTTTGCCGACGGCTGAGGCCGGTGATAGGGGCGTGTAGTACAATACGCCGCATGAACCACGCTTACACGGCCACAGCCGAAGCCCATCCCAACATTGCCTTCATCAAATACTGGGGAAACCGCGACCACGCCGAGCGCATTCCCAGCAACGGCTCGCTTTCCATGAACCTGCGCGGGCTGGTGACGCGCACCACGGTGGCCTTTCGCCCCGATTTGGGCAGCGACCGCCTGATTTTGCACGGCCGCCCGGTGGGCGGGCAGGCGCTGGCGCGGGTCAGCCGGGTGCTGGAACGGGTGCGCGCCTGGTCGGCGATGGGCTGGTATGCCGAGGTGCGCTCGGAAAACAACTTCCCAACGGGGGCGGGGGTGGCCTCTTCGGCGGCGGCCTTTGCCGCGCTGGCGGTGGCGGCAGCCGCGGCCGCCGGGCTGACGCTGCCAGAGCGCGACCTCACCCGCCTGGCGCGCCTGGGTTCCGGCTCGGCCAGCCGCTCGGTGCCCGGCGGTTTCGTGGAATGGCACGCGGGGGCTTCCGATGAAAATTCGTATGCCGAAAGCATCGCCCCGCCGGAGCATTGGGCGCTGGCCGATTGCATCGCCATCGTGAGCGCCGGGCACAAAGCGGTCGGCTCCAGCCGCGGGCATCGCCTGGCCGAAACCAGCCCCTACCAGCCTGTGCGTGTGGCCGACGCCCCGCGGCGGCTGAACCTGTGCAGGGAAGCCATTTTGCAGCGCGATTTTGCCGCCTTGGCCGAAATTGTGGAAGCCGACTGCCACATGATGCACGCCGTGATGCAGACTTCCCGCCCGCCGCTGCTTTACTGGGGGCCGCCCACCGTCGCCCTGATGCACGCCGTGCGCCGCTGGCGTGAACAAGAGGGGCTGCCCGTGGCCTACACGATTGACGCCGGGCCGAATGTGCATGTCCTTTGCCCGCAGGAAGCCGCCGAAGTCGTGCGCCGTAAACTGGCGGAAGTGCCGGGCGTGCAGCGCGTGCTGGTGGCAGGCCCGGGCGGCCCGGCGCGGGTGGTGGAATAACCGGAGGCTTCACTGCAAGGGCGCAGGCGCGGCAAAACAGCCGCGCTTCTTCTTTAACCTCTCGTCCTGCCCCAAAGCGGGCTATAATTGGGAAACACCCTCGCCCGCCCCCAACTTTACCCGCCGGAGGGCTCATGCCCCTTTCCCGCCGCGATTTTCTCAAACTGAGCGCCCTCGGCGCAGCCGCCTGGCTGGCGCCCCGCCCCCGCCTGACGGCGCGCGCCGCCGGTGATGGCCTGCCGGAAGGCGTCTATCACATCCGCGCCATTGACCCGCGCTTTGGCGTGCTTCTTAGCGTGGACGATGGCTATTCGGAGACGTTTTCCCGCATTGCCGCCGTCATTCGCCGCAAGAAGTGCCCGATTGCCTTTTTCCCCATGGGGCGCATGTTGCACATTCTGGCCGACCTGAACGGCGAAAACCTGCTGGAAGTGCTGGTGGAAAACGGCTGCATCATCGGCAATCACTCGTATTCCCACCCGTATTTTACCCACCTGAACGACAAACAAATTGCCGAGGAACTGCTGAACTGGGAAAAGGCGCTGGCTAACGCCCTGGGCACCGACTACCTGCGGATGATGAAAGACCGTTTTCCCTATTTCCGCATTCCTTTTGGTGCGGGCAAAAACACGCCGCGGGTGCACCGGGTGGTCACCAGCCTGGGCTACAAACTGGTGGACTGGACATGGGACGACGGCGCACTGCTGACCGATTACCACGCCATCGACCGGCCGCAGGAGGCTCTCAAGCAGCCCCTTTTCGGCAAGATCGTGGATGCCATCAAAGCATCTACCGTTTCACTGCACCGCGGCGACATTGCCCTCATGCATTCCAACTGGTGGGATGCTTATGCGTTTGAAACGCTGTGCGAAAAAGCCCAGGCTTTGGGGCTGGCCGACCCGGAAACCAGCCTGGCCGGCACGTTTGCCATCCTCAACCGTCTGGTCGAGCGCCCGGCGTATGCGCCCGTCCCCTGATGATGGAGGAAGCCGATGCTTGTGCTGACTGCTGCTGAAGTCCGTCAGGCGCTGCCCATGCGGGAAGCCATTGACGCGGTGAAAGATGCCTACCGGGCATTGTCGGCCGGGCAGGCGGAAGTGCCGCTGCGCCTTTCGCTGCCCGTCGCGCCGCACGATGGCGTGAGCCTGTTCATGCCCGCCTTCGTGGGCGGGGAAGAAGAAGCCTTGACCGTGAAGGTTGTCTCGGTGTTCCCCCACAACCCTGAGCGCGGGATGCCCACGATTTACGCCGCGGTGCTGGTGCTGGAACCCGACACCGGACGCCCCCTCGCACTGCTGGAAGGCGGCACGCTGACGGCCCTGCGCACGGGGGCGGCCTCCGGCGCGGCCACCGATGTGCTTGCCCGCCCCGAAAGCCGCGTGCTTGCCGTGTTCGGCGCGGGCACCCAGGGGCGCACCCAGGCCGAAGCCGTGTGCACCGTGCGCCCCATCGAAACCGTGTGGGTGTACGACGTCAGCCGTGAGCGCGCCGAGGCCTTTGCCGCCGAGATGGCCGGTTTTGGCCCCATTCCCGCCGATGTGCGCGTGGCCGCCTCGCCGCAGCAGGCCGTGCAGGAAGCCGATGTAATTTGCACCGCCACCATCGCCACCCGGCCCGTTTTTGATGACGCCGACCTCAAACCCGGCGCGCACATCAACGGCATCGGCGCCTACACCCCCGAAATGGCCGAAGTGCCGCCCGAAACCGTGACCCGGGCGCGGGTGGTGGTGGATTCCCGCGAGGCGGTGCTGGCCGAAGCCGGCGACCTGATTCAGCCCATCCAGGCAGGCATCATCACCCCCGAGCACATCCACGCCGAACTGGGCGAAATTCTGCTGGGGCGCAAGCCCGGACGCACCAGCGAAGCCCAAATCACCTTCTTCAAGTCCGTGGGCGTCGCCGTGCAGGACGCCATGGCCGCCCAAACCGCCCTGCGGAACGCCAAAGCGCAGGGCTTGGGGAAGGAAGTGGCGTTTTAAGTGTTCCGGTGTCAGGTGTTCCGGTGTCCGGTGCATCGGCGTTTTCGCAACTCGCAACTTTTAATTTCCCCTGGAGGCTTCCATGACCGACTTCCCCAAAACTGCCGAAATCGTCATCGTGGGCGGCGGCGTGATGGGCGCGAGCATCGCCTATCACCTCGCGGCGCGCGGCCAGAAAGGCGTTGTGCTGCTGGAAAAGGAATCCTTCTTCGGCCTCGGCGCAACGGGGCGCTGCGCAGGCGGCGTGCGCTACCAGTTCGCCACCGAAATCAACATCCGCCTCTCGCTGGAAAGCCTTCCCATGCTGGAGCACTTCCCCGAAGAAATCGGCTACCCGATTGACTACCGCAAAATCGGCTACCTTTTCGTGCTCACCAACGAAAAAGACGTCGCCACCTTCCGCGATGTGATTGCCCTGCAGCACCGCCTGGGCGCGGGCACCGAATGGTGGAGCGGCGACGACGTGCGCAAACGCCTGCCGATGATGAACTGGGACGATGCCTTAGCCGCCACCTTCAACCCCAAAGACGGCCTGGTGGATCCCAACGGGGTGGTGATGGGCTACACCCAGCGCGCCCGCCAGTTGGGCGCGAAGACCCTCACCGATGTGGAAGTTACCGGCATTCGGGTGGAAGGCGGCAGGGTCGTGGGGGTGGACACCAACCGCGGCAGCATGGATGCCCCCATCGTCATCAACGCCGCCGGGCCGTGGGCGGGCGTGGTCGGCAAAATGGCGGGCGTGGAGGTGCCCATCCAGCCCATCCGCCGCCAGTGGCTCACCACCACCCCGCTGGACCTGCCCCCCGATTTCCCCTTTGTGATTGACTTTGCCCAAAGCCTCTACTTCCACCCCGAGGGCGAGGGGCTGCTGACCGGCATGTCCAACCCCAACGAAAAGCCCGGCTTCAGCCAGGCCGTGGACCCCGATTGGGAACTCGTGCACATGGAGGCCGCGATCGCCCGCTTCCCGGCGCTGGAGCGGGCAGGGGCGGTTTCCCGCGTGGCGGGGCTGTACGAAGTGACGCCCGACGCGCACCCCATCTTCGGCAAAACCCCCGTGGAGGGCTTTTACCTCTGCGCGGGCTTTTCCGGCCACGGCTTCATGCACGGGCCCATCGCGGGCAAGTTGATGGCCGAAATCATCCTGGACGGCAAAGCCGCCACGGTGGATGTTTCGTCGCTGGATTTGGCGCGCTTTGCCGAAGGCCGGCTCATCAAGGAGTACAATGTGGTGTAGGGTAACACAAAGACGCCAAGAAAGCAAAAGACGCCAAGGAAATAACGCAAAGGCGCAGAGGAAGCAGAGGCGCAAAGAAAAATCTGTGTTCTCTGCCCCTTCTCTGTGTCTTCTGTGTTTTCTCCCGCGGTTTCCGAGAAGGCCGCTAAAGGATTACGCAAAGGCGCAGAGGAAGCAGAGGCGCAAAGAAAAATCTCTGTGTTCTCTGCCTCTTCTCTGTGTTTTCTGTGTTTTTCTCTTCATCCCAAGGAAATGCTATGCCCTCTGCTGAAATCATCACCATTGGCACCGAACTGCTGCTCGGCGAAATCGTGGATACCAACAGCCGCTACATCGCCCGCCGCCTGCGCGACGCCGGCGTTGACCTCTACCGCACCACCACCGTGGGCGACAACGCGGCGCGCATCGCACAGGCCGTGCGGGAAGCCCTCCGCCGCGCCGACATCGTGCTCACCACCGGCGGCCTCGGCCCCACGGTGGATGACCCCACCCGCAAAGCCATCGCCGACGCGGTGGGCGTGCCGCTGGAATTCCGCCCCGAACTGTGGGAAGCCATCCAAAAGCGCTTTGCCCAATACGGCCGCATGCCCACCGAAAACAACCGTCGCCAGGCTTTCGTGCCCCAGGGCGCGAAGGCCATCCACAATCCGGTGGGCACCGCGCCCGCGTTCATCGTGGAAACCGACGACGGCGTGGTGATTTCCCTGCCGGGCGTGCCGCGCGAAATGGAACACCTGTTCACCCACGAAGTGCTGCCTTACCTGCAGCGGCGCTTTGACCTGCACGGCGTGATTCTGGCGCGCGTCCTCCACACCGCCGGAATGCCCGAAAGCGCCCTGGATGAGCAAATCGGCGACCTGGAACGCCAAACCAACCCCACCGTGGGCTTGCTGGCGCACCCCGGCCAGGTGGACATCCGCATCACCGCCAAGGCGGAAAGCGAAGAAGCCGCCGCAGCCATGATCGCCGAAGTGGAAGCCGAACTCCGCCGCCGCCTGGGCACCCGCATTTACGGCGCGGATGGCGAAACGCTGGAAGGCGTGCTCTCGGAGCAATTCGCGGCCCGCGGCCTCACCTTTACCGTGCTGGAAGCCGGAGTGGGCGGCCTGCTGCTGCAGCGGGTGGGGCACGTGGCCGGTTTCCTGGGCGGCAAAATGGAGGCCGAGCCGCTGCCCCCCGACGAACTCACCGCCCGCACGCGGGCCTGCTGCGATACCCGCCATTCCGACTGGGCGGTGGGTCTCAGCCTGTTCACAGCCGAGGGCGCCAACCGCTGCTCGGTGGTGCTGGTGCGCCCGGAAGGCGAAGAGGTGCGCGAGTTCCACTTCGGCGGCCCGCCGCAAATGGCGCCCAACTGGGCGGCCAACATGGTGCTCAACCTCCTTCGCCGCCGCTTGCTGGCGCCGGGCGCTGCTAATCAGAATCGGTAAAACACAGAAAACGCAGAAGCCTACAGAAAACACAGAAAATTTTTTTGTTTTTCGTCATTACCTACGTGGTGGCAAAACGCCTCTGTCGGCAGTTTTTCTTTGGAGTGCGGCGACGAGTCGCCGCTTTCCAAAGCGGTGCCAAGGCACCGCACTCCAAAAAGCGCCTGCAAAAAAGGAAAGCGTGTGGGTGTCCTCTGTGTGCGTTCACAGGCATAAGGCTATCCGTGGCGCTGTCTGGGTAGGTAATTACTGTTTTTCTGTGTTTTCTGTACCAATCTGTGTCCTCTGTGGTTCCCATTTTTCGGCAGGAGATCCCCGTGACCGCGAAAATCATTGACGGCAAAGCCATTGCCGAGCGCCTGCGGGCGCAAATTGCCGCCGAAGTGCAGCAACGCGTGGAGGCAGGCCTGCCACGCCCCGGCCTCGCCACCGTGCTGGTGGGCGACAACCCCGCCTCGCAAATCTATGTCCGCATGAAGCACAAAGCCTGCGAGCAGGTGGGCATCCGGTCTTTCGGGCGCGTCTTGCCTGCCGATGCTTCCCAGGAAACCGTAGAAGCCGTGGTGGACGAACTGAACGCCGACCCGCGCGTCCACGGCATTCTGGTGCAACTTCCCCTGCCCGCGGGCCTGGATGAGGAGCATGTGTTGGGGCGCATCCGGCTGGAAAAGGATGTGGACGGCTTCCACCCCCTCAACATCGGCCGCCTGGCGCAGAAAGGGCGCGAGCCGCTTTTTGTGCCCTGCACGCCGGCGGGCATCATGGTGCTGCTTGAGGAAACCGGCGTGACGCTGGAAGGGGCGCGCGCCGTGGTGCTGGGGCGTTCCAACATCGTGGGCATGCCCGTTTCGCTGCTCCTGCTGCGCCGCAATGCCACCGTGACCGTGTGCCATTCCCGCACGCGCGACCTGCCCGCGGTGACGCGCGAAGCCGATGTGCTCATCGCGGCAGTCGGCCGCCCCGAAATGGTGCGCGGCGACTGGGTGAAACCCGGCGCGGTGGTGATTGATGTGGGCGTGAACCGGGTGGAAGACCCCACCGCGAAAAAGGGCTACCGCCTGGCGGGCGATGTGGCCTACGAGGAAGTGAAAGCCATCGCCTCGGCTTTGACGCCTGTGCCCGGCGGCGTGGGGCCGATGACGATTGCCATGCTGTTGAAAAACACGCTGCGGGCGGCGAAGTTGGCCTCGTAGCAGGCCTTGGGGGAAGCCATATTTTGCGGTCTGTAACTTTTCAGTCCCGCAAAACGTCAAGCGCGCCGAGATTTCAGGAGCAACCTCCACGCTTTGAGGTTCCACCTTCCATCGGCGCTCATCTGTGAAAATTGGTGGATATTTTCTGCGGAATCGTAATTGCCTACCCAAATCGTAGCGCTGGCAATGCAGGGCGTGTTTTCACACCGCGTTTTCCTTTGGCGCCGCCGCCGCTGCGTTGACCCCGCCCCCGTCCCCTCCCCGCATGCGGGGAGGGGAGCCAGGGGTGGGGTATGGCAAAGGCACAGCGCATCAAGACGCATGGAGTGCCCCCCAGCGTAGGCAGTTACGAAATCTGTGGAATCTGTGGTTTTTCCTTGCCTGGGTTGAACAGACACTCCGGCCTTAACCGAGGCGGGCAAGATGGCGCGGCAGCGTACTCAGGCTGCGGGCGCCGTCGGCGGTGATGACCACATCGTCTTCCACCCGCACGCCGCCGCGGCCGGGCAGGTAGATGCCCGGCTCAACGGTGAAGGTCATGCCCGGGCGTAGCACCGTTTCGTTGCCTGCAAAAATGAAAGGCCGCTCGTGGACATCCAGCCCCAGGCCGTGGCCGGTGCGGTGGGTGAAAAAGTCGCCGTAGCCCGCCGCGGCGATGACGTTGCGGGCTGCCCGATCCACTTCCCCGGCGGGGATGCCCGGCCGGGCGGCTTCCCGACCGGCAGCGTTGGCCTGCGCCGCGATTTCGGCAATGCGCGCCAGTTCAGGCTCCACCGCGCCGACGGCAAAAGTGCGGGTGAGGTCGGAAAAGTACCCCTGCCAGGTCGCGCCCCAGTCCACGATGAGCAGGTCGCCGCGGCTGATGGGGCGGTCGGTGGGCACGGCGTGGGGGTTGGCACTGTTAGGCCCGGCGGCCACAATGGGCTGGAAGGGCAGTTCCGGCTCGGAGCCGTGCCGCAGCAGTTGAAGCACCAGTTCGGCGGCGAATTCCCGCTCGGTCATGCCCATGCGGAAGGCAGCCAGGGCTGCGGTGAGGGCGTCCTGCGCAATGCGCACGGCCTGCTCCATCGCCGCGATCTCCTCGGCGTCTTTGGTCATCCGCAAGGCGGCGATGGCCTCGGCGGCCGAGGGGAAAACGGCTTCAGGCGCGGCGGCTTCCAGAAAGCGGAGTTCCAGCACTCGCAGGCGGGTGGGTTCCACCCCAATGCGGGCGCGCGCCAGCCCCAGGGCTTCCACCGCCCGGCGGAAAGCATCGCCCCAGCGGGCGGGGTCTTCGCCGTAGAAAAAGGGGCGGATGTTGGGGCGGTCGGCGACCTTGGGGGCTTCCAGCTCGGGGAGCACGAGGGCGGTTTCCCCCTGCGCGCTCAACAATGCCACGACCGGCCGTTCCATCAGGTGGAAGTGCAGGCCGGTGAGGTAGGAGAGGGAGGGGCCGGGATTGAGGGCCACAGCGTCAAGATGGGCCCGGCGCAGCGCTGTTTGCAAGCGGGCGAGACGGTGAGACATGGCAACCTCCTGCGGGGGTTAAACAAAACAGCCCGTCCGAAGACGGGCTGAGGGGTGTGCGTCACTGTTTAGAGAGGCACAACGTTGGCAGCCTGCAATCCTTTCGGGCCTTGCTCAATGGAGAATTCCACTTTCTGGCCTTCTTCCAGGGAGCGATAGCCGTCCATCTGGATGGCGCTGTAGTGGACGAAAACGTCCTCGCCATCCTCGCGGCCAATGAAGCCGAAGCCCTTGGTCGCATTGAACCATTTGACCGTACCGATATAACGTTCAGACATGCTTACTATCTCCTTACAAAAAATTTGCAGCGGCCCCTCGGCCGCCGCCGTGGGTATTGCTCTTTGGCTGCGGTTATCCGTGCCTCCGATGCACTTCAAGGATAACACCGCCCGCCGCCGAAGTCAAGCAAATGGCGCGCGTTGGGTGCAGGCCAATGTTTGGAAGCGTTGTTTCGCCCTTCCTCCGCTTGGGCTCGCGGCGCCCGCCCCCGAGCTCCATTCCTGTTTGCCTACGCTTTGGTGCTTTCCCTGCCTCTTGATGCACTGCGCCTTTGGCGTACCTTTCCCCTGGCTCCCCACCTCGCTTGGAAGAAGACGGGGGGAGTTCATGCAGCGCCGGCCGGTGCCAACTGTTCAACCTGCTCGCGATGAGCAGGCAGGAGAGGCACAAAAGCCGTAGGGCGGGATGGCATCCCGCCCTACAATGGGCCTCAGCACGCCGTCAAAGGCCGAACGGTGACTTTCGCCCAATCTGTGCTCATCTGTGAAATCGGTGGATGTTTTTCTGCGGAATCTGCGTCATCTGCGGTCTGCTTTCACCTTGGCAGAAAAAGGGGCAATGCCGTGCCGGCAGCCCGAGGCATTCAAAACCCCAGCGCCTCAAAGGGGTTGGGCGGAAGCGCGGACGCGTCATCCCCAAGCAGGTCTTTCCAAAACTTTTCGTCGTAACGCCGCGAGCGCACCGGCAGCGGGATGGGCACGCTCCAGCCCAGCAGCAGCACCTCTTCTTTGGGCTGCAGGCGGGAAAGCATGCCGCGCAGTTGCTCGCGCCCGGCCAGGCCGGAAAGCACGGCGCGAATATCGTCGTCGTCGCCCAGCCAGCCCGAGATGCGGGTGCCGAGTTGCGACATCACTTCGTCGTAAATCTGCGAGGGGCGCTGGTCAATGATGAGCAGGGTAACAAAGTATTTGCGCATTTCGCGGGCGATGGTGCTAAAGGTGGTCTGCGCGGCCATTTCGCGGTTGAGCAGTTTATGGGCTTCCTCTACCACCACCACCAGCGGGCGTGGTTTGTCCTCTTCCTTCCCGCCATAATAAGCCTCGGTGCGCCTGACCCAATGTTCGCGGATTTTGCGGGTCAGCAGGTTGGTGACCAGGAGGTAGTCCAGTTCGTTGTCGTATTTACCGAAGGAAAGGATGACGTGCCGGCCTGCTTCCAGGGCGTCAATAATCTGGCGCAGCCCTTCGGTGGCCGCTTCTTCCACCAGGTAGCCGCGGCCGAAAATGCGGCGCAGTTTGTTGTGCAGTGCTTCGGCAGCCATCACATTGGTACCGGCTTCCTGCGCCCAGGCCGCCACGCTGTCGGGGGCGGGCACGGTGCGGACTTTGCCGTTCTCGTCCACAAGCTCTTGTGTCGCCCCAACGCGCATTTTGCGGAAGGCGGTCAGCCAGCCTTCGCGGAAGGAATCATAGAGGGCGTGAAGGGTCGTGGCCGTGGTGTCCCGCAGGTTGAGGGTGCGGGCCAGGAGCAAAATATCTTCGGGCTGGATGTCGCGCTCGGAAATCAGCAGATCCAGGTCGGGGCGGCGTTCCCGAACCAGGGCGTTTTTCCCCAGCCCAACGACGAACACCCGGCTGCCGAATTTGGTTTGCAGGCCGGTGACCGTTTGGCCGTTATCGGGGTCTTTGAAATCGTAGGCGTATTCGTTGTGCATATCAAAAATCAGGGTCGCGGCGGCGTTGTGGTGCACCAGCCCGGCCAGCAAAATGCGGGTGAGGAACGACTTGCCCGTGCCGGTGGCGCCGAAAACCCCCGCCGAGCGCTGGACGAATTTATCCAGGTTAATGCGCACGGGGTGCTGCTGCTCGCGGGTGTAGCCGATGGTGAAGTTGCCGCGGAAAATTTCGTCAATGTCGCCCTCGGTGGCCAGGCGGGTGGGGGCCATGTGGGAAGGCACGGTCTTGATGGGCTTGGGGGAAGGACGCTCCCGCAGACCGGCATTCACCTCTTTCCAAAAGCGCTCATAATCGTCGGGCGAGTCGGGCGGAGGGCCGGCTTCCAGCATGAGCACCGGATGCACCGCGAGGTTGGTGTAAAGCGCCTGCTCCTGCAGCAAGCCCGCCAGCGCCGGGGTGAAGCGTTCCTGCAGCTGCTCATCGGCAAAGCGCTCGTTGGTGGCCGCCAGCCGCAGGTCGGTCACCAGGCCGTAAAAGAGGTAAGTGCCGCTTTCCATCACCACAAAAGCGCCTTCCTGCAGGCGCTGGGGCGGCACGGTCAGCCGCACGACCAGCCCTTCCTGCAGGCTGCCGCCGACCACATAGCCGATTTTTTGTGCATTCGTGTCGGTCATGGTGATGCTCCTTGAGTGCTGCCGTGATTCGGGGTTCCGGTTCCGGCTTTTGTTGGGCGATGGCCGTGAGCCTCATTTCAGGGTAAAATGAAGCGGCAAACACGCTGCCCCGGAGACGCCCGATGAAAATGCTCATTGCCGTGGTCCAAACCGCCGACAGCAACGCCGTTTCGCAGGCGTTGATTGAGCGCGGCTTTCGCGTCACCAAACTGGCTTCCACAGGCGGCTTTTTGCGCCGCGGTTCCACCACCCTGCTGGTGGGCGTGGAAGACGATCAGGTGGATGAGGCCGTGGAAATCATCCGCGGCGAATGCAGCCAGCCCGCCGAACCGGCCATCAAACAAGGGGTCATTTTCGTGCTGCCGGTCAGCCGCTTTGAACGCATTTAGTATCTATCCGAAAAAACGGCGGGGCTGTACGATGCATCGCCTTGCGGCGACGCCCTCGCTGATGATCTCCCTAACCCCCGCCCTGGCCGCGCAACGCGCGGCCAGGGCCGCCCCCTTCCCCTCTTAGTAAGAGGGGAAGGGGGCAAAGGAGCCGAGCCGTAGCGAGGCTCCTTGGGGGAAGGGGAGATCGGCGTCCTTGCCGAGAAGGAGAGCCGCGGGCACAGTGGATTTTTCGGATAGGCTCTAAGACAGCGGCCTTCCCACCCCGCCGCTCCATTGTTGGGGGAGCCGTTTTCGTCCCCGCCATGTTCGCCGGAAGAAGGCTTCTGCAGAGGTTTCCTGATGACCACGCCCATCCGTTCCTACCTGCAACAAATCGCCGACCTCACACGCCGCGGCGATGCCCGCGAAGAATCTTTCTACCCCGCGCTGAAAGACCTGCTGGAAGCCCTGGCTGCCGCCCAGGGGAAACCCGCCGCCGTCACCGTGCTGCCCAAGCAAACCGAGGCCGGCAACCCTGATTTCCGCATCTGGGACGGCGCGTATCAGGTCATCGGCTACATTGAAGCCAAGAAACCGGGCACAAACCTGGACCGCATTGAGACTTCCGAGCAGTTGAGGCGCTACCGCGGCACCTTCCCCAACCTGATTCTGACCGATTTTTACGAATTCCGCCTTTACCGTGAGGGGGAACTGCTGGCGCGCGTCTCCATCGGGCGGCCTTTTGTGGCGAAAAAACTGAAAGCCAAAGTGCCGCTGGAAAACACCTCAGCGTTTGCCGCCCTGATGCAGCAGTTTTTGGGCTTTTCGCTGCCGCCTGCCTTTGACGCCGAAACGCTGGCGGTGGCGCTCGCCCGGCGCACCCGCTTTTTGCGCGAGCAGGTGGTGGCCGAAGAACTGAAAAACCCGCAGGGCGAAATCCACGGCTTCTTCACGGCCTTCCAAAAATACCTCATCGCCGGACTGACCGAAGCGCAGTTCGCCGACCTCTACGCCCAGACCATCACCTACGGCCTGTTCGCTGCCCGCACCCGCGCGGGCGAAAACTTCAACCGCAAACTCGCCTTTGCCCACATCCCGCCCACCATCGGCATCCTGCGCGATGTCTTCCGCTTCCTCTCGCTGGGCAGCCCTTCGCCGCAAATGGAAGTCATCGTGGACGACATCGCCGCCGTGCTGCACGCCGCCGACGTGGGAAGCATTCTGGACGCCTACTACCGCCAGGGCAAGGGCGAAGATCCGATTGTGCATTTTTACGAAACCTTTTTGGCGCAGTACGACCCGGAAACCCGCGAGCGCCGCGGCGTGTATTACACCCCCGAGCCGGTGGTGCGCTATATCGTGCGCGGCGTCCACCACCTGCTGCAAACCCGCTTTGACCGCCCCGACGGGCTGGCCGGCCCTGCCGTTACCCTGCTGGACCCGGCCGCGGGCACGCTGACCTTCCCCGCCGAAGCCATCCGGCTGGCGGCGGAAACCTACCGCGCCAAATACGGCGCGGGCGGCCTGAGTGCATTCCTGCGCGGCCAGATTTTGCGCAATTTCTATGCCTTTGAACTGATGATGGCGCCCTATGCCATCGGCCACATGAAAATCGGCTATCTCTTTGAGGGGCTGGGCGCGCCGCTGGGGGAAAGCGACCGCTTTCAACTTTACCTTACCAACGCCCTGGAAATGGAAGAAATCGCCCAGATTGAAATTCCGGGCGTGCGTTCCCTGAGCGAAGAAAGCCGCCTGGCCGGGCGCATCAAAAAGGAAGCCCCGATTCTCGTGATTTTGGGCAACCCGCCGTATTCCGGCATTTCGGCTAACCAAAACGAATGGACCGAGAAGTTGCTCAAAACCGACCTGGACGGCGCGCAGAGTTATTACACTGTGGACGGCAAGCCCCTCGGCGAGAAAAAAGTCTGGCTGCAGGATGATTATGTCAAATTCCTGCGCTTCGCCCAGTGGAAAATCCAGAAGGCGGGCCGCGGCATTGTGGCGATGATTACCAACCACGGCTATCTGGATAACCCCACCTTCCGCGGGATGCGCCAGAGCCTCGCAAAGACCTTTGACGAGATTTTCGTGCTGGATTTGCACGGCAACAGCCTGAAGCGCGAAAAAGCCCCCGATGGCGGGCCTGACGAGAACGTCTTTGACATCCGCCAGGGGGTGGCGATTGCCTTTTTCGTCAAACGAGGCCAGACTTCCCAGACTTCGGAAGTTTCAGACGTCTACCATGCCGACCTGTACGGCACACGCGAGCACAAATACGCTTGGCTGGAGGGGCACACGCTGGAAACCGCGGGCTATCAGCCCATTGCGCCGCGTTCGCCCTACTACTTCTTCATTCCCCGCAAGACGGGCAACATCTTGCACTACCTGGACTGGCCGCGGATTACTGAGATTTTTCCTGTGAATGTTACTGGTATTGTGACAGCCCGAGACCGATTTGTGATCGGCTTTGAAATCCAGGAACTTCGTCAGCGTATGCTGCAATTCCGCGACTTGACTCTCCCCGATGAAGTTTTGCGGGAAGCCTATAAACTCAAGGATACACGTGGTTGGAAATTATCTGTTGCTCGTCAAAAACTTGCCAATGACCCCAATTGGGATACTTACTACCGCCCAATTCTTTACCGACCGTTTGACGTTCGGTACATTTATTACACCCCGACCATGGTAGATTGGGGACGGCCTGAAGTCATGCGCCACATGCTGGCGGGGGAGAATTTGGCGCTGATTGTGCCGCGGCGTGTTGAGCATGTTGGAAGTTGGCAACATGCTTTCGTAACGAAGCACATGACGGAACACGTTGCTGTTTCGCTCAAAACCATTGATTACCACTTCCCCCTTTACCTCTACCCCGACCCGGAGAAGCCGGACATGTATGCGCAGGAGAAGCGGGCGAACATCAACCCGCAGGTGTGGGGGTGGTTGGTGGAGGCGTACTCCTCTCCCAGCCCCTCCCCGCATGACCCCACCCCCAGCCCCTCCCCGCACGACCCATCCCCCGTCCCCTCCCCGCTTGCGGGGAGGGGAGATGACCCCACCCCCAGCCCCTCCCCGCTTGCGGGGAGGGGAGTGAGGGGAGGGGTTTCGCACGCGGGGAGGGGAGACGACCCCACCCCCAACCCCTCCCCGTCAACGGGGAGGGGGGTAAGGGGCGGTGTCTGGCAAACCCCGCCGGCGTTGTGGAAGAAACTCAAGCCGCTGGCGCGGGAGATGCGTAAAAATCCCACCCCTGCCGAAAACGCCCTCTGGCAGCGCCTGCGCCGCCGGCAGTTGGGCGTCAAATTCCGCCGCCAGCACGCCATTGGCCCCTTCATCGTGGATTTCTAC
>Ga0256829_1002144_pt1 | contig 15050 bp, 17 predicted proteins | sample 131447metaG_FD_185979 | JGI IMG/M metagenome (GOLD analysis project Ga0256829, IMG submission 185979) | Hydrothermal vent microbial communities from Lau Basin, Pacific Ocean - 131-447 | ecosystem: Environmental > Aquatic > Marine > Hydrothermal vents | place: Pacific Ocean: Lau Basin | collected...
GCAAAAACTAGCTTGTTTGAAAGGTCAAATATTTCGCCAACGCAATTCTCAAAATCTTTTCACAAAACACTCAAAAAGTGGAAGGCAAAAAGTGAAAAGGGTGGAAGGCAGTTTGTGAAATTTCCACTTTACGATTCTGGAGAACACTTTGCTTAAACTATGAAGCAATAAGAAATGATAGCAGCAGACCTTGGAGAAAGAAAAATATCAATCTTAAGTACAGTAGAATGATAACCGTATTTTCAACAGCTATAGCCATCATTATCAAAAAAGATATAAACTACGATGAAATTTTAGATATTTTTAACAAAACACCTTTAGAGAGAATTGCTTGGTCTTTAGATAGATTAGATGACAAAACAATCAGTAATCAATTTGATGATTTGTTATCATATTATCAAAAGTTTCTTGAAGCGAAAGAAAATAATAATATTGAAAAAGATTTGGCTATGAAAGAATTATTAAATATTAATGCAGAAAAATTTTCTGATATTATTTTTAATATTTTAAATCATAATAAAATTGATAATAAATTAAAAAAGTTTTTAACAATATAATATGAAAAATTTAATTTTACTTAATATATATGATAAAAACTTACAATATTTTATTAATACATTTTGTGAAACATATCATATAAAAAACCCATCCCTTATTCCACATGTTACATTACAGGGTCCTTTTCTGAAAGAAAAACGAAAATCTTTTTCAACAACTAAAACTGCAATAAAATTAAATCATTATACAAAAACTATAAATAAAAGAGATAAATCTATACAAATAAATGGGGTAGGAATATTTGAGAATAATCATACATATGTTATTTATTTAAAAGTTAATCCTGATAAAGAATTAAAAATGGTTACAAATAAAACAGACTATCCTATTAGAAAATATGGCTTTAATCCTCATATCACTATAGCAACAACTAAAAATAAAAATCAAGCAATTTCCATTAAAAAAGAATTAGAAAATAATAATATTAATTTTAATTGTTATAAGGTTGATTGGAATACTCATATAATAAGAGGTAATAAAAATTTATTTAATATATGGCAAAACTTGAAGACTATGAGTTTAGTTCTAAAATAATATAATAGCACTCTTTGTCAGTACCGCTAAGCATTGATGATTTAAAAGAGTTCATAAAAAATAAGTCTTTTTAGAGAATTTTGTGAAGAGTGGTGGCGTTACCCATCCACTTTTCTAACTCTTCCCACTTTTCTTCTTTTACGATGGTTTTGCATTTGTTTAGTTCTTTTTGAAAAAGTTCTATTGAATTTAGAAGATTTTTTCTATTTTGCTTAAATATATCTGTCCACATTAAAGGAGAAGATTTTGCTATTCGGCTCATATCTTTAAAACCACCACCAGCTAGCAGGAGTATGCTTTTTGGTTCTTCTTCACCCATAACACTGTTTGCAAGTGCATAACTTAGGGCGTGAGGAAGATGTGAGATAAAAGATGCATGTTTGTCGTGTTCAACTGCATTCATGAACACAATCTTCATCCCGATATGAGAAAATATCTGTATAGCTCTATTTTTATGATTATCCCTGCTTTCATCCATATTGCAAAGAACTACGATATTATCATGGTATAGATTTTCTATCGCTGCACTTGGTCCAAATTTTTCAGTCCCAGCCATTGGATGTGCTGCTATGAAGTTTGCTCTTATCTCTTTTGGAACACTATTTATGATTTTTTCTTTTGTGCTTCCTAAATCAACTATCGTTGTATCTTTTGAAATGTCTGTCAAATTTTGTAAAACATCTATGATAGCTTCAACAGGAATGGCTAGAAAAATCATATCGCATTTTTTTATCTCATCAAAAGAGACTATTTCATCTACAAGACCTAACTTTAGTGCTTCTTCACAGTGAGATAAGTTGTGATCAAATCCACATGTAGAAGATATGAATTTTATGTTTTTCAAAGCTAGCCCTAATGAGCCACCAATCAAACCAAGTCCAATAATTCCAATTTTCATAATATGATGCCTTTAACTAATAATTAATTCCAAAAATGGTATTATATCTTTTTTTTATGACAAATAAAGGTTTTTAATGAACAAAATATTGATATCAGGATTGATTTTAGCTTCTTCACTTTATGCAATTACTATAAAAAGTATAAGATTTGATGGTTTAATTCACCTCTCTCCTAGCATAGCAAAAGAGATTATGAATATACATAAAGGTGATGTGCTTGATGTGAGAATTATAGACCAAGGCATAAAAGACCTATATAGGCAAAAATATTTCAAAGATATTGAAGTTAGTGAAAATGATGGAGTTTTAAGTATCACGGTTGTGGAAAAACCAGTTATCGCAAATATTGAAGTGAGTGGCATAGGAGATAGTGATAAAAAAACTATTAAAGAGACACTTGGGATTGCAAAAGGTGAGATATTTGATCAAGCTAAAGTAGATATTGCAAAAAAAAAGGTAGAGAAATATTACGAAGGAAAGGGATATTTTAACACTGTTATTGAAACTACTACTAAAAAATTAAATAAAAATTCACTTTCTCTTAATTTGATTATAAATAGAGGTGAAAAGATTGTCATAAAAAAAGTTAATTTATATGGCGCAAAGAAATTTGACTATAGTGACTTCAGAGGTTCAATTGCAAATAGAAAAGCAGAATTTCTATCTTGGATGTGGGGTTTTGATGATGGAATTGTTAGGCTAAATGATTTACCATATGATTCAGTTAGAATCAAAGATTATTATCTAAGACATGGTTATTTGGATGCTAAAGTTAGTACACCATTTTTGAAAGCTTATATGGATAGCTACTCTGCTGATTTAACTTATAATATAAGTGAAGGCGAGCAGTATAATGTTGGTAGGATAAAAATATCTCTTCCAAAAGGCTTATTAGATACAAAACAAATCATTTCAGATTTGCATCTTCAGTCAGGGCAAATATTTAGCTCAAAAAGACTAAGAAAAGACCTTAAGACAGTAGAAAATGATGTGGCTGATTTAGGATATGCATTTGTTAGAGTAAATCCTGATGTTAAGACCGATAAGAAAAAACATATTGCAGATATAAATTTTATGGTTTATCCTGGACAAAAAGTTTATATAAATGATGTTAGGATTTCAGGAAATACTAAAACGATTGATAGAGTTGTAAGGAGAGAAGTTTATCTAGCCCCAGGAGATTTATATAGTAGAACTGATTTGGAAGATTCAAAAAGTGCATTAAAAAGAACCGGTTATTTTGAAGATGCTTCAATTAAAGAGATAAGAGTGAGTGAAAACAAGATAGACTTATTAGTTAGCGTAAAAGAAGCTAGAACGGCTTCGATAGGTGGTGGAATTGGATACGGCTCATACGATGGATTACTCTTAAGTGCAAATCTTTCAGATGGAAATGTATTTGGTTCAGGCATGAAAGCCAAAGTAAGTATAGATAGGTCAAATAAATCATTGAGTGGTACAATTTCTTTAACAAACCCTAGGGTTTTTGATTCAATTTATAGTTTGGGTGGTAGTATTTATAGGTCTAATAATAGTTATACGAGTTACAATGAAGATAAGGCAGGTTTTAATCTAACGCTCGGTAGAAGATTTGGTAGAAATTGGAGAGGTTTTGTTGATTACACTCTGGAAGAATCAAAATTAAGTAATATTTCCTCGACCCTAAGCCCTATTTTATACACAACAGGTGCTACAATAAAAAGTGCTATAACACCAGGCGTTTCATTTAATAATACTGATGACTACTATCTACCAAGAAGAGGTATAAGTGCATCACTAAGTACAGAATTTGCTGGTCTTGGTGGAGATATGAAATTTTTAAAAACTAGAGCTAAATTCGCTTATTTTTATGGTTTAGAAGATAAGATTGACTATGATTTAATTTTAAGATACAAGATAAAAGCAAACTATATCATAAATAATGGATATCTTCCAATAGGTGAAAAAGCTTATATGGGAGGAATTAGTACCATTCGAGGATACGCAACAAATACAATTTCTCCAAAAAATAGTGCTGGCGATTTATTGGGTGGAAAAATGATGTTCGCCAATAGTGTTGAAGCTAGTTTCCCATTAATCGAACGACTAAAATTAAGAGGTGCTCTATTTTTTGATTATGGAATGATTGGTGAAAATGGACTAGATATAAAAAGAGCTGGAACAGGTTTGAATTTAGAATGGGTTTCCCCAATGGGTCCAATCAATCTAATATTTGCTTCACCATTACTCAAAAAAGCTGGCGACAATACATCATCTTTTGAATTTACGATGGGAAGGCAATTTTAAGATTAATTCAAAACAATAGCAAAAGAAGCAGGTTTGGCGAGCTTTTTTATACACTCTTTAGCTAGATATAGCTTCTTTTTTGATTTTATATGTAGCGTATGATTTGAGTATTCAAATTCGAAGCTATCGTCTACTAAATCTTTATGAAGACAGTTTGAAAGTGATAATATAAAACTAAGCCAGTTTACAATCTTTATGTCTGGCAATAAATCTTCATAAGCCTTAAGATCATCTTTAGATGGTAGTTTTTTCATATGATATTTGATAAGAATGGCTATTAAAATTTTGTCTTTATGGCAATAACCAAAATTTAAATTATTTAGTATAAAATAAAAACTATGCAAGTTTTTTTGGTAAAAGCTAAGTTTTATGCCTATATTATATAATTTTGCTGATGTTGCCAAGATATCTATATATTTTTCATCGATTTGATGTATATATCTAAGGGATAAAAACAAATCTTTTGCATATCTAACAATTGAATCATTTCCTCTGTTTTTTTCACTAAATCTGTCTATTAAGCTCCGAAGACTTAGTTTGAAATTAGGTGCAAATGTATGATTAGAGTTTCTGAGTAAATCACATAAGTAAACACCTTCTCTTATGCCAACCCCTGATGTTATAATGTTCTTGGTATTTAGTTTTTTACTTATTTCATCAAAAATATACAAACCCTCTCTTATGGTGTCAACTCTATCTTTTTTAATGTTAAATTTATTTAAACTAAAGATTTGGGAAGTTTTAATTTGTCGTATAAAATCAATGTGTTCGCTTAACTCATATTTAAAGCCATGCACAGTATCAAGCGGATAATTTATCTTTTTCATTATATTTTCAGATAACGACCTAGTTGTTCCACCAATTACGATCATATTTTCACTTTTAAAAGATTTTGGTATGGTACTAATTACTTCTCTAACATAACTCACTATATCAGCTGATGGAGAATGTTTGTCTAAAAACAACTCTTTTATCCTAACTGTGCCTATATTTATCGAGATTGTATTTAGGACTCTCCCATTTTCAATAAGCGCTAATTCAGTAGAGCCTCCTCCTATATCAATAGTTGTAGCATTTGAGATTTGATATAAAAGATTTGTAGCAGCAATACCACCGTAATATGCTTCTTTGTTGCCATCTATTATTTTTATTTTTATATCTAATTCATTTTTTATTTTTTTTATAAATAAAGATGAATTTGGAGCATCACGAAGGGCTGATGTTGCTACACACAATATTTTTTGACACTTAAGTGTTTTTATAATGTTTTTAAAGCCCTCAAGTGCATCATAGGCTCTTTGCAGAGGTATATCTTGTAATATGCCACTATTCTCATAGGCTCCTTCGCCAATGCGAACTCTACTTTTAACTTCTTTTATAAGATGATATGCAAAATGGCTACTTTTCTCAAAAACTGTCATTCTTATCGAATTTGAACCAATGTCGATTATAGCAGTTCTTTTGGCCACTACTCTTCTTCGCTAGTTAATTGTACAAACTTTAATCGCAATTCTTCCATGCTTTCTATATTGTCCTTGTCAGGTTCGATACAATCTACAGGACAAACTGATATACAAGCAGGCTCATCATAATGACCTACGCATTCAGTACAAATATCTGGGTCTATTATATATATTGGGTCTGCTTCTTCTATGGCACAATTTGGACATTCATCTCTACAAGCATCGCAAGCAATGCACTCATCTGTTATTAGTAATGACATTATTATTTTCCTAAAATTAAATTCTTAAGATTTATACAGTAAATATACTTTAAGAAAATTTAAAAAACTGATTTTTTCTAATTATTTTTACTTTTTATTGATAGGAATGAATAAATTGGCTATTGTTCCTTTGGAATCCACTCTATTTTTGATTGATATCTTCGCTCCAATTGCATTTGCGGCTCCTTTAGCAAGAAAAAGTCCAAGACCGGCCCCAGGTTTATTGCCATATCTTTTAAATGGTGCAAAAAGGTCTTGTTTTTCATCTATTCCATAGCCTTCATCTATGATATTTATACTATAACCATGTTTTGTTTGAAAACACTTAACTAAAATAGTTTTTCCAATAGGGGTGAACTTTATAGCATTTTGAATAAAATTTTGGATTATATGTATAAGAAGCGTTGGTTGAGTTTTAATTTCGTATTTTTTTGGGGTTATTTTGATTTCAAATTGCTTTTCATCTTGATAAGCTAAGATTTTAAAATTATTTGCTTTTTCTTCCAGAAATTTTACCAAATCAATTTTAATAGGTTCTTCAAAATGAGCACCTTCTTGCCTTCCAATTTCAAGAATATTGCTTATCATTTTACTCATTTCGTCTATTATTTGATTATTCTGTCTCAAAATTTGTATATATTTTTCATTCTCTCTTGGCTTTAGAAGAGTTACTTCGTTTTTAGTTTTCATAACAGCCAAAGGAGTTTTTAATTCATGTGATGTTCCTATAAATAACTCTTTTTGATACTCTGTAAAAGTTTGTATTCTCTTAACTAAGCTATTTATACTTTTTCCTAGTGGCTGAAACTCAGTTGGCAGACTCTGCGGGTCAAGCGTTTGAAGAAAACTTTCATTCATACTTGCTAATTTTGCAGTAAATGATTTTATAGGAAGCAAAAGCATTCTTGATAGAAACAGCGCATAAAAAATGATAAAAAATATAGCTATAAGATTTATAGTGAGAACATTTGTTAAAACTTCATCTAACAATTTATTAGTATTTGATATGTTTCTGGTTATTTTGATAAATAGTGCTTTTTTCTTATTGCAAGGATAAAAAATTGTCAAAAAATGTTCACCATGGATAATTGAATATTTATACCTTACTTTTAGTTTTTGATTTTTTAAAGTTATTATTTTTACTTTTCTATTGGGTAAATTAAGTTTTGGGTCAAATCTGTTCAACCCGATTTCATTAAAGTCAGATGATTTTGAGACTGCTACAAGAACTGCTTCTTGTCGAAGTTCATTTGTTAAATTTTTATAAATTGAAATTTTTATGTAGTTATATAAAATTGTGGAGAAGATTACAATTAGTACCGTCGAAGCGAGTACTAATTGTAATACAAAACTATGCCTTATACTTTTTTTGGAAAGCAAAATCTATAACCTCTTCGTCTGACAGTCTCAATAGTTGAGATTTCCAATGGTTTATCCATTTTTTGACGAATTTGGTTAATAGCTACTTCTATAACATTTGGAGTTACTAATTCTGGTTCTTCCCATATAGCATCTAAGAGTTGCTCTTTTGATACGATTTGGTCGCTGTGGCGTGCTAGATGAGTTAAAACTTCAAAAGGCTTACCTTTAAGTTCAATCTCTTGACCTTTATATGTAATTTTTTCTTCATCAGGGTCAATTGTCAAATCTTCGATAGTTATAACATTTGTTCCACCAAATCTAAGTCTTGCTTCGATTCTTGCAACTAAAATATCAAAATCAAATGGTTTTTTGATATAATCATCCGCTCCAGCTTTAAGTGCTTTGATTTCACTCTCTTTGTCATCTTTTGCTGAAATCACAACTGCTGCAGTTCTTGGAGTCTTTTGTTTTATTATGCTTACTAAATCAACTCCGTCACCATCAGGTAGCATCCAATCTACTAAAACTAAGTCATAATTTCTTATGCCTATATAATACTCAGCATCTTTATAATTTTCAGAGCTATCTGTTTGATAGCCAAACTCTTGAAGACCTTCTGCTATGGTTCTTCCTAGCGTTACTTCATCTTCTACGATTAGAATTCGCATTTATTATTCCTTCATTAAAATTTATCCAAATAGTACGGATAAGGGAAGCAGAATTATAACATAATTTTAGCTAGATTTAAAGTTTTTTTAATAAAATTTTAAAAATTGATAAAGTTTTTTTTAATTTTAGCACCAACCACACAGCTATCTAGTATGTCTGGTTTTGAGATTTTTAGTGTGATTTGATTGATTGTAGGAAATTGTTGTTTTAAAGTGCTTGCTATACTTTCAAGTGCATCTTCTATAAGCAAAAATTTCTCTTTTTGCATTAAGTCTTGCATAAATTTGGCAACTTGCGCATAATCTATAAAATGTATAGTATCAAAATCATATTTAATTTTTGCATCAATTATGATATTTTGAGCTTGAGTTCTCTCTTCTTCTAATATGCCTAATATTGCTTTACATGTAAGGTTTTTTATAAAGATTTTCATACAACTCTTTTTTCTTCACCTCTAAAAAGTCTTATGATGTTTGGTATATGTTTATAAATGATGATAAAAGCTATGATTAAGATTGGAGCATGTGTTCTTATCTCGTTTATTTCAGGGTGGATTATAAAAGAGGAGGCAACTAAGGCTGTAAGTCCTAAAAGAGATGACAAAGATGATATTTTTATAGTTTTTGCAGCTACTAACCAAACGATTAAAGCTATGATAGTTTCAACAGGCAGTAAAAAAAGATAAACTCCCATACCAGTTGCGACTCCTTTTCCACCTTCAAACTTAAGATATGGACTGTAACAATGACCAACAACACTTAGTATCGCCACTGCCCAAAGAGTTTCGACGCTAGCTCCTGCAAACTTCGCGATTGCTAAAACTATGATGCCTTTTAAAATATCTAAAGCCAAAGTAGCAATAGCAACTTTTTTTGCTAATTTTGGATTTTCTTGCTTTAAAGCTCTTAAAACATTTGTAGCGCCAATACTACCACTTCCAACTTTTGTTATGTCAATTTTCCCAAAATACTTAGCTAAAAGCAAACCAAACGGAATGCCTCCGACTAAATAAGCTAATATATAAAATTGTATGTTTGTATTAAATAAAAAATCCACTTTGTTCCTTTAAAAATATTTCACAAATTTTATCTAAAATTTGTTTTAATTTGGCTTTTGATATAATAGGCTTTATAAAAAAAGTATATTATATCTAAGGATGCAAAATTGAATGATAACGAATTAATAACCAAGATAAACAGACTAAAAGAAGAGTTAGATGTGAGCATAGTTGCTCATTTTTACCAAAAAGATGAAGTGTTTAATATGGCCGATTTTACTGGTGATTCGCTAGAACTTGCAAAATGGGCTTCAAAAGATAAGAAGGCAAATCTTATATTTTGTGGAGTTGGTTTTATGGGGCAGAGCGTTAAGATATTGGCTCCAAATAAAAGAGTTTTTATGCCTAAAATCGCTTGTTGTGCGATGGCTAGGATGATTGATGCTGATTATTATGATGAAAATGTAAAAATTCTAGAAAAAGCTGGTATAAAAAAGGAAGACATAATGCCTGTAACTTATATAAACTCTTCAGCAGAGGTAAAAGCAAGAGTTGGCGAGATGGGTGGATATGTATGTACAAGTTCAAACGCAAAAAAAATCATCACAAAAGCACTTAAAAGTGGCAAAAAGATACTTTTTGTGCCAGATCGTTGTCTTGGGCAAAATATAGCGATAGATATGGGTTTAAAAAGTTGCGTTATAGGAGATGGAGCTGATCTAAATGGTGCAGATATCATCTGCTACAATGGTTTTTGCTCAGTCCATCAGCTCTTTGAAGTAGAAGATATAGAGTTTTATAGACAAAAATATCCAGATATCTTGATAGTAACTCATCCAGAGTGTAAACCTGAAGTTTGTGCAAAATCTGACTTTGTAGGCTCAACTTCGCAAATCATAAAATACATAAAAGAGTTGCCAATTGAACAAAAGATAGCCGTTGGGACTGAGTTTAACATGGTAAACAGGTTAAGAAAAAAAAATACATTTATCCTCTCATCTACAAAGCCAGAGTGCCCAACCATGAACGAAACAACACTAGAAGATTTATATAACACCCTAATTTCAATAAAAGAAAAAAGATATGAAAACGAGATAATTATAAGTGAAGAAGTAAGAAAAAACTCATACCTTGCATTAAATAGGATGTTTGAGATATGATGGGCTTGTTTAAAGTTGTTTTGTTTTTTATGCTACTATTAACTTCAGTTTTTGCAAAAAAGATGTCAAAATACGGCGTGACATTTAGTATAGAGCCAATTGCTTCATCTAAAGTTGAAGCTTTTTATGCGGGTAGAGGTTTTAGTCAGAAGCAGATAGTGCCTTATTCACATACTTGTGTGTTTACAACTTTTTTAAGAAATGATAATGCTAAAGGCACTATACATTTTGTTAGAAAAAACTGGTTTGTATTAAAAGACGCAAATAGATTTTATATTAAAAATAATGCTTATTGGTTGAAAAAATTTAAAAACACCAAGGTTAAAATGTCATCTAAGATAGCTTTTGTGCTAGGGCAAATCCCAGAAGAACAATCTTATGCAACAGGTGGAGATTGGAATGAGGGGATGTTAAATGTTGATTTGCCACTTGGTAGTAAATTTGATTTAAAAATAAATTGGGATATAAAAGGAAAAAAATATGAACTTACGATGCATGATGTCAAATGTGCCAAGTAGATTGGTGGCTTTACTGCTTCTAGCGGTATTTAGCTTACAAGCAAAACAGCTTGTTCTCACTAACAATTTAACAACAATTTCACCAGTACGCAAAGCTCCATCTTTAAAACTGAAGAATCTAGATGATGAAATTGTAGATTTAAAAAGCCTAAAAGGAAAGGTTATTTTGGTAAATTTTTGGGCTACTTGGTGTCCACCTTGTAGAGCAGAAATCCCATCTCTGTACAGGATGTATAAACAACTTAAAGATAAAAATGTAGTCGTTTTGGGCGTAGATATTGGAGAGGATACTGGTACCGTTTTTTCATACATAAATAATCTCGAACCCAGCCCAGATTATCCGATATTATTTGATACTGATATGAGTGCCATGAGGAGATGGGGCGTCAGAGGGATTCCTACTACATTTATAATAAATAAAAAAGGAAAAATTGTCTATAAAGCTATAGGTGGAAGAGATTTTGATAGTAAAGAATTAATTAATAAAATTACAAAACTTACAAAATAATTCTACCTTTTAGCTAAACTAATAGCCAACAAAACCCAAGCTATTATAAAAAAAGTGCCACCGATTGGAGTTATAGCTCCAATCCATTTTATGTTTAAAATACTAAGTGCGTAAAGACTTCCGCTAAACATAATGATTCCAAAAATCATAAAATATCCTGCAAACTTTATCTTTTTATCTTCTACAAAATTTGCAATAAAAGCAACTGCAAAAAGACCAAGAGCATGATAGAATTGATACTCAACTCCTGTGTGGTAAATACTTAGCATCTCTTTGGAGAGTAAGTTTTTTAATCCATGTGCTCCAAATGCACCGATACCAACAGCCAAAGCCATAAAAATAGTACCATAAAATGCAAATTTCTTAGATATATTGTTCATAAATTTTCCTCATTGTAAAAAGGATTATAACATCTTATTGTTAAACATTAAGCCTAAATTGTGTAGATTTTTCTTATAATCTCGACAGAAACATAAAAAATAAATAAATTGTTCTTTGGTGTGTGAAAAATTTTGAGATACCATTTATGGGCAGAGGGGACAATAAAATGAAACAATACAGAGCTTCAGCTCGTGCTTTAGTCGCGAGGAATTTTTATGGAATTTACTTTCATAAAAAGGGGACAATAAAATGATAAAAAAATTTGTAAAAACCGCTCTTCAAGAGGATGTCGGCAGGGGTGATTTGTTTTATTTAGTGGGCAGTAACGAAAAGGCATCCGCTAAAATCATATCTAAAGATAGTGGGATTTTGGCTGGTGTTGTTTATGCAAAAGCACTTTGTAGAATCGAAAATATAGATATAAAATTTCACATAAAAGATAAAAAAGCTATAGAGTATGGGGATGTGATAGCAACTCTCAAGGGGAAGTCCAAAAAACTTTTGATGTGTGAAAGAACTATATTAAATCTTTTGCAGCATGCCAGCGGGATAGCTACAAATACAAACTCATATGCCAATATAATCAAAAACTCAGGTGTAAAATTGTTAGATACTAGAAAAACAAGGCCACACCTTAGGATATTTGAAAAATATGCGGTTAGATGTGGAGGTGGGCACAACCATCGAATGGGTTTGGATGACTGTTTGATGCTTAAAGACACGCATATTAAGACTATTGATGATTTGGAAGATTTTTTAAAAAAGGCACGGTTTAAGTTGCCATATACTACAAAAATAGAGATAGAGTGCGAAGATATAGATTTTGCAAAATATGCTATGAATTGCGGAGCTGACATGATTATGTGTGACAATATGAGTGTTGATGATATCGCAGAAGTGGTATCATTTAAAAATAGTAATTTTCCTTATATACTTGTAGAGGCTAGTGGAAATATCACAAAAGAAAATATAAAAGAGCTTATAAAAACAAAAGTAGATGCTATAAGTAGCGGAAGCTTAATCCACCATGCGACTTGGTTGGATCTATCTATGAAGATACTCTAAAAAGTGAAAAAAACAGATGGCTGATGACCAAGAAAAGACAGAAGAGCCCACCTCAAAAAAGATAGAAGATGCCAGAAAAGAGGGTAATGTTCCCAAGAGTATGGATGCTAGCAGTTTTTTGACTCTACTGGTTGGCATCTTCTCTTTTATTGCTCTTTTTAATTTTATGCAAAAACACTTAGTTGAACTGTATCAATATTATCAATCTTTTATTGGAGTGGAGCTGACTAAAAATATTGTAATTCAAATCTCAATAAATACACTTAAAGAGATTATTTTGGTAGTTATGCCATTGGCACTATTGGTAGCTATATCAGGGTTATTGGCAGGATTTTTGCAATTTGGATTTGTATTTAGCTCTAAACCTCTAACTCCAAATCTTAGCAAAATGAACCCTATTAAGGGGCTTAAAAACCTACTGTCCATAAAAAAATTAGTTGAAACTATAAAAATAGTATTGAAGGTAGCTCTAGTTTTTCTTGTGGCATATTACTATCTTATTGATTTTACAAAAGAGTTGCCAAGTGTCGTGTATCTATCAATATTTAAGCAGTTGATATGGTTAAAAGAAAAATCTATGATTTTAGGTGCTGCTATACTCATACTTTTTCTAGTGCTTGCTCTATTTGATCTCTTCTTTGTGAGATATAACTACTTTAAAGATTTAAAGATGAGCAAGCAAGAGATAAAAGATGAGTTTAAACAGATGGAAGGGGATCCTCAAACAAAAGCAAGAGTTAAAAAAATACAGATGGAGATGAGTAAAAAAAGGATGATGCAAGAGATTCCTGAAGCAGATGTTGTTATCACGAATCCAACACATTTTGCGGTGGCTCTTAGATATGACAAAGAGAAAGAAGATGCGCCAAAAGTCATAGCAAAAGGTATGAATCACTTAGCACTAAAGATAAAGGAGATAGCTAGAGCTCATGATATACAGATAGTTGAAAATCCACCACTTGCAAGAGAGCTGTATAAAAAGTGTGAGTTAAGTGAAACAATACCAGAAAACTTATATAAAGCAGTTGCAGAAGTTTTAGCATTTGTGTATAAAGCAGGCAAGAGGTAGATGAGCTTATCAATGGAATGATAGCTCTGGTCTGTATTCAAAGTGCATAGTATCATAATGAAACCATCTCCCGCCCCAAATAAAGCCATGTTTTTCAAATATATCTACTATTTTTTTTGGAATTTTATTTTTATAAACCATCTTTTTGTCCCATTTCCAATAGTTTGAAAATTTTGGATTTATATCTATTGCTATGCCAAAACTGTGACTGCTAAGTCTGCTGGTGCCTTGAATTTTTCTATAGCTAAAAGTTCCTGCTATATCTGTTATATATTTTTTATAAGGATACGGAAGTTTATCTAGTTCATTAGAGACGATTTGTAGATTTTTTGCAGCATTTTGAAGTTTATTGAACCATAATACTCTATGTTGGCTTTTTGGTAGCCAAATCACTCGCACAAGATTTTTTTCTACAGTTTTTTTGTCTTTGCCATATAGAATCTTAAAAAACTTGATATTTCTATATCTCCCTGGATCAAAATTGTAAGAGGGCGATTGTATAGTTTCAAGCTTAGGATATCTTTGCGAAACCATATCGCCAACAGAGGGGTTTTCTAGTTTTTCTTTGAAGTTTTTTGCCTTTTCATCACTATATTTAAGTCTTTTGCCACTCTTGAAATATATAATATTATTTTGTATCTTTACTATGCCAGGGTATGCTCTTACAAAACTTAGTTTGCCAGCTTTTGCAAGTATGTTAATTAGTGTTGCAATAGTCAGAAAAATAGTTAAAAATTTGTTCATAATTAACATGATACAAGATTTTTATTTAAAAACATATCTAGAAGAAATATGTTTTTAAGTCCTTATTGAGTAAAATAACATTACTACAAAACTTCCAAAGGAAACATATCATGAGAGGCTACAAAGTCTTTTCGGGAACAGCTAACCCGGAATTTTCAAAAAAAGTTGCCAAATACCTATCTTTACCGCTTTCACACGCAGAGATAAAAAGATTTAGTGACGGCGAGATTAGTGTGCAGATAAGTGAAAGCGTTAGAGGCAAAGATGTTTTTATCATCCAGTCAACTTGTGCTCCAGCAAATGTAAATTTGATGGAATTACTAATCTTAACTGATGCGCTCAAGAGAAGTTCGGCTAGCTCTATCACTGCAATTGTGCCGTACTTTGGTTATGCTAGACAAGACAGAAAAGCAGCTCCAAGAGTGCCGATAACTGCAAAATTGGTAGCAAACATGATAGAGACTGCAGGAATCGACAGAGTGGTGACCATAGACTTACATGCTGGACAGATTCAAGGTTTCTTTGATATACCTGTGGATAACTTGTATGGTTCTATTATATTTCATGAATATGTTAA
>Ga0256829_1002145_pt1 | contig 15049 bp, 17 predicted proteins | sample 131447metaG_FD_185979 | JGI IMG/M metagenome (GOLD analysis project Ga0256829, IMG submission 185979) | Hydrothermal vent microbial communities from Lau Basin, Pacific Ocean - 131-447 | ecosystem: Environmental > Aquatic > Marine > Hydrothermal vents | place: Pacific Ocean: Lau Basin | collected...
ATGCCGACAGCCCGGCCTGTATCGGTGCGGTTTCCAATATTCTTGATGTTGACCTGCATATCCCGGGCTGTCCGCCCTCGCCGACAATGCTGCTCAGTGGCCTGACGGCCCTCATCACCCGGAGCAGGAATAACCGTCAGGGGAAATAATGCCGACTTCTTTTGGCGATTGCCACCAGTGACAGCATGACCGGTACCTCGACCAATACCCCGACCACCGTGGCAAGGGCCGCCCCGGAATGAAGCCCGAATAACGAGATTGCCACCGCCACCGCCAGCTCGAAAAAATTGGACGTGCCAATCAGGCAGGCCGGGGCGGCAATATCATAGGGCAGCCGCAGCATCCGCGCCCCGGCACAGGCGATGAAGAAAATCCCGTAGGACTGGATAAGCAGCGGAATGGCGATCAGGATAATGGTTTCAGGCTGGCTGATTATGGTTTCCGCCTGAAAGCCGAACAGTAAAATAACCGTCGCAAGCAGCCCCACCACCGACCATGGCTTAAGCCGGTGGACAAATCCCGTCACCCGGTCAGCATTGCCGCCTGATTCCAGTTTGCTGCGGCTATAGGCTCCGGCAACCAGCGGCAGCAGAACATAGAGAATAACCGACAGCAGCAAGGTCTGCCATGGCACCTCTATATGGCTGATGCCCAGCAGAAAGGCGGCGATTGGTGCAAAGGCGAAAACCATGATAACATCATTGACCGACACTTGGACCAGGGTGTAATTGGCATTGCCCTTTACCAGACTGCTCCAGACAAACACCATCGCCGTGCAGGGCGCCACCCCGAGCAGGATCATGCCGGCAATATATTGTCCGGCCATGTCCGGGGCCACCCAGTCGCTGAAGAAAACCCTGAAAAACAGCCAGCCAAGCGCCGCCATGGTAAAGGGCTTGACCAGCCAGTTGATGATCAGCGTCAGGGCCAGTCCTTTTGGACGCTTGCCGACATCCTTCAGGGAAGAAAAATCAATCTGGACCATCATCGGATAAATCATGACCCAGATCAGGACCGCAACCACCAGATTGACATGGGCATATTCCAGTCTTGAAATCCTGACAAACAGCATTGGCAGCATATTGCCCAAAGTCACCCCGGCGATAATACAAAAACCGACCCAGACCGATAAATAACGCTCGAAAACACCCATAAAAACCTGCTTTTCAATACTATTCTATATATGTATTTGATACTACGGCATATATCGATATGTCAACAGACATCTCTCTCCTGTCAGGGGAAATATCTGTTTATCCCTATTCCGGCAAGTGAAAGCAGGAGCCGTACATTATGATATCAACATCATGTCCATTATTGGACAGGGGCAATCCGACAGAACAGAAATCAAGAAATGATTTCTGTGACCATTGCAGCTTGCCAATAATCATATAGGGACGTTTTTCTTTGACAATCCAGTCATATCTGGCTTTTAAGTGGCGTTCAATCCGGGGCAGCTCGTCAAGATATTTTCCGGTGATATCCGCCCCCAGCGCCCTGACGGTTTCCGTGCCGACAAGTCTCATTCTGTATCTTTTTTCCTTGCGATCCACATCAACCAGACTGAGATGAGGCAGCAGGCTGGCAATATCGGCGGGGTTTAAATCGGCACGGGACGGCATGGCACGTTCATCCTTCATAACCTGCCAGTAATGAAAAATATCCTTGAGAACATCGTGGGGAATATCATCAACGGTAAAATTATCAATTAATCTACCCGTATCACTGGTCATAATATCCTCATCTGACTCACTACAAAACACCGTCCTTAACACTGAATAATATCAGCAGAAAAAACCATACCCGCATGGTCTTAACATATCTTTACTGATAATTCCATTCAGTTATTCCGGGGGAAATAAAAACAGGACCCATACATGATAATATTTCGCGCGAGCTTTCAATAAATTCAAACCGGCCCGCAACCGGGTCAATTTTTTGCAGGAAAAAATCCAGCTGCCAAAAAAGAGTTTCAAGGTCAGGGGGCAGGGAACGGGAATGGCTCATATCGAATAATTTTCTTGTTCATCTGTTGTTGAAAGAAAATACCGGTATTTTTACGATCGGTCAAAAATACTGTTAAAAATATAAAAAACCGCTATCATATATAATTCCGGATGTAAAAAAACAGCAAGGGAAATCAACGATGAACATAGGTCAAAAAAAGATATTTCTGGGCAGTCGTATATTATGGGGTCTGGCGCTGCTGCTTATTATGGTGGTTATTGCCGGGGGGCCGGGCGCGCATCTCGGCCTGTGGTCTCCGCTCGAAGGATTTATCCTGACCCTGAAAGCCGGGTTTATCGGCGGCCTCGCCCTTGCCGGACTGGCGCTGATTGCCGCCATCATTATCGCCATAAGCAAAAACAGGGGCGGCATGGGCAAAACATTATTGACCCTGCTGATCGGGCTTGTTCTGGCCTCGCCTGTTGCCTATCTGCGCCTGTCGGGCGGTGGTGGTGTCCCGGCCATTCATGACATAACAACAGATATGGAAAAACCGCCGGTCTTTATCGCCCTTGTCGGCAAGCGTGGTGAGGAAGCCAACAGTCTTGCCTATGAGGCTGACAAGCTGCCCGCCTTGCAAAAAGCGGCCTATCCGGATATCAAACCGCTGATGACCCCGCTTGAGCCGGGCAAGGCCCTTGCCAAAGCGCTGGAAGTTGCCAATAAAATGGGATGGGATATTACCGGCGTTGAGGCCAGTGTCCCGCGCTTTGAAGCCACGGACCGTACCTTCTGGTTTGGTTTTGCTGATGATATTGTCGTCGTTATTACAAAAACCGGGAGCGGCAGCCGGATAGATATGCGCAGCGTATCCCGGGTCGGCAGAAGCGACCTTGGGACCAATGCCAAAAGACTGAGGAAATTCCGGGCATTATTTACCGGCTAGCCAGGCATATGGGCCGGCCAGAAGAAATCTGGCTATGATTTTCTGTCTCTTTTCCGGGCAAGCTTGCGGACCAGATTTGCGGCAACCCCCGGGCGGCTCCACGGGCAGGCGGCAAGGCAGACCGCACAGCCCATATTTTCATTGAAAAAGGGCAGACATTTGTCAAAATCCACATACCATTTTGTCACCCCGCGCACCATTTGTTTGGCGGTGCCTATGGCGTCGGTCGGACAGGCATTCTGACAGGCCTTGCAATTCATGCAGAAATCATCAAGCCCGAAACTGTCACTCTTGTCCGGAACGAGCGGCAAGTCCGTAACCACCGCCGCCAGACGCAGCCGCGAACCATAGTCGCGGTTAATGACCGAACCATGTTTGCCAAGCTCGCCAAAACCGCATTCAAGGGCTGGCGGAATAAGCAAAATCGGCACATTGCCCGACCCACCATAAGCAATCGCCTCCCAGCCCTGCTGATGAATCCATCCGGCCAGAGCCTTTGACACCCTGTGCCCCCGGTCATATTGGCGGATGACCTCGGCGGCGGCAGGAATATCAGGCGCGGTTTTCAGGGCGTCATAATCCATGGCGACCGCCACCATAATAACCGTCTTGTGTGGCACCTCGAAAGTTTCAATCACCCATTCGGGGCGCAGGGTGGCAATACCGATTATATCCCCGCCGCTTTCAAGGCCGATCTGCCTGATCAGCCGGGTCCATTTCTCCGGGGATTTTTTCCGGCGGATCTCGGCGACCGGGGGGATTTTGATTGCCATGGTTTTGTCACGGTTGCGATGCACTTCATTCATCCGCGCGTCATCCGGCACCTGTTTGTAAAACCATTCCATCAGCGGGCCAAAGGGGGTCAGTTCCGGATTCTGCCAGTAGATCGGTGAAGACCGGCGAATTTTTGTTTCGCCCAGACCGTTAATACTGTTACCGGACACATCGGGCATCAGGGCCATCTGTTCCGGATTTGGCACAAATACAGGCTTTGCGGCAGACGTCATAGGCATACTCCTTTTATGCCCGGATATTACCCCTGAATAAATGATAAATCAAGTAACAGGCAAAATCAGAAAAATTCACAGTTGTTTTTACTTTAATAGTATATTATCCCCCCCTATTCATTCTATAGTATCCCCCTATAGTATCATCAGGTTACACGTCGGAGAAAACATGATCAGACAGGAAGTCAGCAGAAGCGTATTGGCCATCAAGGCCGCCTGTAAGGGTGATTTTCCAAAAGTCGCGCTTATTCTTGGCAGCGGATTGGGCAAATTTGGCGATTTGATGGATATTGATACGATTATTTCCTATGACAAGATCCCGGATTTCCCCCAGCCAACCGTGCGGGGCCATGCCGGGCGGCTGCTGATTGGCCGGGTGGGACGAACCCCCGTGGTCTGCATGCAGGGCCGGATGCATCTCTATGAGGGCCATGCGGCGGAAAAGCTCGCCATCCCGATCCGCAGTTTCAGGGAACTCGGGGTGGAAAAACTGATCATTACCAATGCCGCCGGAAGTCTGCATATGGATATGCCCGCAGGGTCGATCATGATGATTGAGGATCACGTCAATATGTCAGGCCATAATCCCCTGATCGGCCCGAATGACGATGATGTCGGCCCGCGTTTTTTTGATATGACCGAAGCCTACGACCCGGATATGCGCCGCAGGCTGGCTGAGGCCGCCCATGCGCTTGCCCTTCATATCCATAGCGGGGTTTATGTCCAGCTGACCGGCCCGAATTTTGAAACCCCCGCCGAAATCAGGATGCTGGCCCGCCTTGGCATGGATGCGGTCGGCATGTCGACGGTACAGGAATGTCTGGTTGCCCGCCACTGCGGTATGGACGTCGCCGGTCTGTCGCTGATCACCAACCTTGGCGCCGGTCTGTCGAATGAACCGCTTTCCCATGATGAAACCCTGACGGAGGCCGAGAAATCCTTTGATAAAATCAGCCGTCTGCTGGTAAAATTCATTGATGGCCTTTCACATTAACGTCAGGAAATATGCTCTTGAATAAATTAGCCAGACCACAACAACCGGCCCTGTCCATTGGCACCGTCATGATCGATATCATTACCGTCATTGCCGATGATGACATAGAATTAATGACCCTGCATAATATGACATCATCCTTTCTGATGCTCGAACAGGGCCGCAAGGTTGAATCCCGGAGCATTGACGCCTATGTCGGCGGCGGCGGGGCCAATACTTCGGTCTGCATGAGCCGTCTGGGCATGGAGATGGATATTCTTGCCCTCGTGGGGCCGGACCTCAATGCGGAAAAGATTTTCAAACGCCTCAAAGAGGAGAATATCTCCCTTGATCACATAAAGACCACCGAACATGTCGGCAGCGGAGTCGCGGTTCATATTGCCTCCCATGACCGCAACGCCGCCATTTTCACCCATCGGGGGGCCAACTGCTGCCTGACGGAGGATCAGATAGAAGCTGTTGATTTCAGCAAATATAATCTGGTTTATGTCACCAATCTCAGCAATGAGTCCGCCGATTATTTTCCCGTTATTATCAAACAGGCTGCGGCGGCGGGATGCTTCATTGCCTCTAACCCCGGCATTCGCCAGCTCACCCGGCTATGCGATGATTTTATCGCCAGTCTGCCCGCAGTCAACCTGCTGTCGATAAACACGGTTGAAAGCGCGGCACTGGTGCCGAATCTGGTTTCGGAATATGACAAATCGGCGGGCAATACCCTCACGGGGGACCTGCCCCATCTGCTGTCAACCGGATTTAAATTTGGCGGTTTTTCCCTCGGCCTGATCGAATTTATGAAAACCCTGGCCGCCCACGGGCCGGACTATGTCGTTATCACCGATGGCAGCAAGGGGGCCTATCTGCTCCATGAAAATATCCTGTATTTCTGTCCGCCGCAAAAAGTCGTCATGCGCGGCTCTGCCGGGGCCGGGGACAGTTTCTCCTCAACCCTGGCCTGCCTGATTTCCTCCGGCAATGCGCCTGATATTGCGCTCTATGCCGCCTCGGTCAATGCGGTATCGGTTATCTCCTATGTTGATACGCAGGCCGGACTTTTGACCTTTGAAGCGATTGAAAAGGCCGTGGGCCGCACGGATATTGCGGCGGAAATTACCCGGTGGGACCTGAATAACTGAATAGAGGAAAGACTAAAATGGATAAAATATACATCTCTGCCAATGACTTGCTGGATGACAGTTTTAAAATGGCTCATATGGTTCTTGAAAGCGGTTTTGAGCCGGATTATATCGTCGGGGTGTGGCGCGGTGGCACACCAATCGGCATTGCGGTACAGGAATATCTCGATTACCGGGGCCTGAAATCCGACCATATTGCCATCCGTACCTCGTCCTATACCGGGATAGCCACCCGTTCCTCAACCGTCCGGGTCCATGGCCTCGGCTATATCGTTGACAATATCAATGCGGAGGACAAGCTGCTGATTGTTGATGATGTATTTGATTCAGGCCTCAGCGTTGATGCCATCATCCGCGACCTTGAGGAACAATGCCGCCGCAATATGCCCGAAGACACACGGGTCGCCACGGTTTATTACAAGCCGGGAAAACGCAAAACCGAACGTATCCCGGATTATTATATTCACGAAACCGATGAATGGCTGGTCTTTCCCCATGAACTGCATGGCCTGACCGTGGATGAGATCGCCAAATTCAAATCGCCGCAAATATCACTGCTGCTTAATCAGAAAATCTGACCCCTGTCTCTTGTGCAGGGCTGCGGCAATTTTCGCGGCGATAGCATTGGCCTGACTGCGGATTTTCGCGCCATCCAGTGTCAGCAATTTCCGGTCGAGCATCAGAATCTTGCCGTCCACAATAGTGGTCGTGACGTCACTGCCCGCCGCCGCATAGACCAGCTGCGAAAACACATTGTAAAGCGGGGTCATATGGGCAGAAGACAGATCGACCTGAATAAGGTCGGCCCGTTTGCCAACAACAATATCTCCGGTGATTTTACCAAGGCCGATGGCCCCGGCCCCGCCGCGTGTCGCCATGGTCAGCACGGTTTTGGCCGGCATCACCGTCGCGTCATACTGAACCCCCTTGTGAATAAGCGCCGCAAGGCGGATAGCCCGCCACATATTCAGATCATTGTTGGACACCGCCCCGTCAGTGCCAAGGCCCATCCGCACCCCCTGTTTCAGCATCTCCGGCACCGGGGAGACCCCGGCTGCTACTTTCAGATTGGAGGTTGGATTGTGAATCACCCCGACCTTGTATTTCACCAGAAGCTTTATTTCCTCTGCCGTCGGATGGACCACATGGGCGGCAATCAGCTTATTGTCCAGCAGCCCCGCCTTCTCCATCAATTTGATCGGCGTGGTGTGATAGCGTTCCCTGATCTGGTCAAGCTCGTCCAGACTTTCCGACAGATGGGTTGTAACCGGCGCATCCAGTTCTTTTGCCATCTTTGACAATTCCGCCATATGCTGTTCGGATACCGTATAGGGCGCATGGGGGGCAAAGGCCGGAATAACCCGGCCCGATTTGCTTTTGCGTTCCCGGACAAATTTTACCGCCGCAGCAAAAGAATCATCCCACCCCTTAAATCCCGGACTGGGAAAATCTATTGACGGCGAACCGACAATCGCCCTGAGACCGCAGGATTCAATAATATCCGCCTCTGCATCCGGATAAAAATACATATCAACAAAAGTTGTCGTGCCGCCCCTGATCATCTCCATACAGGCCAGCTTCATCCCGACCGTAATAAATTCAGGGTCAACAAACTGGCCCTCCATGGGAAAAATATAATTTCTCAACCACGGCATCAGGGCCAGATCATCGGCCATGCCCCGGAACAGCACCATGGAGGTATGGGTATGACCATTGACCAGCCCCGGCATCAGGATACGGTCCCTGCCCGATATTTCCCTGCGTGCCGTATAGTCCGCCGCAATCCGGCTATCGGTTCCAACCGCAACAATATTGCGACCCTGTATGGCAACGGCGCCATTCTCGATCACCTGATTATCGACATTCATTGTCACCACATATCTGCCATGAACAATAAGATCGACCGCTTTTTTATGTAGGGCAGAAGCCCCGGCACCCTGTGTAGATAATAACATTACCAAACCCGAAATAAATACTTTGATATAAGATAACAGGCCAGTTCCTGTTTTGATTTTTATGTCCATTATTTTTCCTTCTACGGCACCGCTCCACAGGCCCGAACCATACATCATACAGTATTTATCACATTACACAATATCTGTCCCGATTAAATCACATATCTAACATACTACAAATAAAGAGTTTTCCAGAAAAACAAAAAATATATTGACATTTATCGATGTAGTGTACTATGTTTGTACAACACTTAAACACCACAAGAGTTATTATGCCTGACTTCAAGATAGGAATTTACCTTGGCAACACAGTGGAAAAATGATCAACCGATTTACCTGCAACTGAAAGAGCAGATACTGGCCATGATAATTGACGGCCTGCTGGATGAGGGCGAAGCGCTGCCCTCGGTCCGCAAAGTTGCCGCAGATTATCAGATTAATCCCATTACCGCATCAAAAGCCTATGCAGAGCTTGTCGATGACGGTCTGGTGGAAAAACGCAGAGGGCTTGGCATGTTTATCCTTGAAGGGGCACGAAAAAAACTTCTGGCCGCCGAACAGAAAAAATTTCTTGAAGAGGAATGGCCCGAAATAATCAAGCGGATTTCGCGCCTTGGCCTCGATTTCAAACAACTTACCAATTCTGCTGACCACAGCAGCAACTGAGCAGGACTGCCAAAATGACCAATATCATAACCGCCCGCAACCTTTCCAAAAGCTATGGATCTTTTCAGGCCCTGAAGAATGTCAATCTGACCATTCGGCAGGGGCAGATAGTCGGCATTATCGGCGCCAACGGGGCCGGCAAAACAACACTTCTCAACAGCATTCTCGGGCTTGGCACCTATGACGGCGAGCTTGATGTTCTGGGCTATGCCCCCTATAGCGAGCGCGATGAGATGATGAAGGAAATCTGTTTTATCTCTGACGTTGCCACCCTGCCGAAATGGATCAGGGTCGAAGAGGCGATAGATTTCGTCGAAGGTGTCCATAAAAGCTTTGACCGGCAGAAAGCGCTGAATTTTCTTGCCGGTACCAGCATCCCGCTTGACAAGAAGGTCCGGCAGCTGTCCAAGGGCATGATCGTCCAGCTTCATCTCGCCCTGATCATGTCGATTGATGCCCGGATTCTGGTGCTTGATGAGCCGACCCTTGGTCTTGATATCATTTACCGGAAAAAATTCTATCGCCAGCTTCTGGAAGATTTTTTTGATGAGGACCGGACTATTCTGATCACCACCCATCAGGTGGACGAGATTGAAAATATCCTCTCGGAAGTGGTTTTTATCCGCAACGGCAATATTATCCTTACCGCCGATATGGAAGATATTGGCGAAAAATGGCTGGTCCTTAACCCGCCGACCGAAAATATTGACGCCGCCCGGGCATTATCGCCGGTTTCCGAACAGACCCTGCTCGGCAGAACAAGCTTTATCTTCAAGGACCGGCCCCGGGAGGAGCTTGCCCGGCTCGGCGATGTCGGCAGAATCAACCTGTCTGATTTATTTGTCACTCTTATGGAAGGAGAATAGTCATGCACATCCTGAACAGCCAATATAAAGCCCTGGCCATAGCCGGTTTTATCACCATATTGCTGATCACGGGAATTGCTAATCTGTCTTACACGACAAACCGGAAATCAGTTCTGGAATTTAACCAGCCACCCTCATCATGCGCCCTCAGAATCTGTAGCCTGGTGTAAAGAAAAACGGAGAAATAACAATGCCTGCCCTCCTGAAAATAAACGGATATAATCCCTTTAAAGCCCTGATGCTCCGGGAATACTGGGAAAACCGCCGGGCCATTTTTACCACACCGCTGGTCATCACCGCCCTGTCCATGCTGATCATCATCATCAGCATGGGCATATTTGGCCGGTCTATTCATATCAATGGCGAGGCCTTCACATTACAGGAAGTCATTGCCAATATGTCGCAGAAAGATGCCCAGGGGTTGAAAGAAAATATTGATCACCTGCTGCTGGCCTCCTCCGCACCGATCATGATCGGGGTATGGTTCTGCATGGTCTTTACCGCCCTTGGCTCGCTTTACGATGAAAGAAAAGACAACAGCATTCTGTTCTGGAAATCCATGCCGGTATCTGACTTGCAGACCATTCTGTCAAAACTGTTAACGGTGACGCTGGTCATTCCCTTTGTTGCCATCGTATTTGCCTTCATATTCCAGATCTTTCTGCTGATCGTCGGCAGCCTCGCCACCATCGGAACTGATTACAGCGCCTGGGATATTCTGTGGTCTGCCACCAATCTGCCCGCCATGATTCTGAATGAAATAATTTACGTCATTATGTATGGTCTGTGGGCCTTGCCGGTCTTTGCCTGGTTCATGTTCGCCTCGGTGATTGCGAAACGCTCTCCCCTGCTGGTCGCCAGCATTCCGGTTGCCCTGTTTGCCCTGTTTGAAGGTCTGTTCTTTCATACCCGCTATCTGATCGGATTTATATCAAAGCATCTGTCCGGCGGTCATATCCTTGGCGCGACCTTTGATGAAGATTTCAACCATTTTGATCCGCGCAGTTCGCTTGAGATTCTTGCCTCCGCCGGGCAGCCAGCACTCTGGGTCGGCCTTGGCGTTGCCGCCGTGTTGCTCTATATCACGGTCCAGCTCAGAAAACGCAACAGCCTGTAATTTAACCTATCCTTGATTCAGGGGATACTCTCCTGATATCTTCCAACTGCCCCGGTAATCCATACCGGGGCATTTTTTTGCCTGACATTAAAGGACTTTTAAATTATTGTCGCTAGAACAAGTCGCAAAGATAACCTCAGACAACGGAAACCCCTGAAATATGTGTGGCATAGCCGGTATTATCACGTCGCCCGACAGAAAAGTTGATCAGGCCACGCTCAAAAAAATGACGGACGCCATCATTCATCGCGGGCCGGATGAATCAGGCATATATCTGGAGTCCGGCATCGGTCTCGGTCACCGAAGATTATCAATTATCGATCTTGAAAGCGGTCAGCAGCCCATGAGCAGTTCTGATGGCGCGGTGACCATCTGCTATAATGGTGAAATTTATAATTTCAACCAGATTCGCACGGAGCTTGAGGCCAAGGGCTATCATTTCCGCACCCGCTGCGATACCGAGGTCATTATGAACGCCTATCACGCCTGGGGACCGGACAGTGTGAAGCGCCTCAGGGGAATGTTCGCCTATGTCATTTATGACAAGCGCAACAGGCAGGTCTTCATGGCCCGGGACCGGCTCGGCATCAAGCCGTTATTTTACGCCCCGGTTGGCGAAAAGACCATCCTGTTCGGCTCGGAGCTGAAGGCGCTTTCCGCCCATCCCGATTTCGCCCCTGCCCTGCGCAAGGAAAGTCTTGAGGATTATTTCTCCCTCGGCTATGTGGCGGAACCCCATACCATCTATCAGAATGTTTTCAAGCTGGAGCCGGGTCACAGCCTTGTCATAGACATGCTGAGCGGGAAAATACGCAAAGACCAATATTGGAATCTGCACTTCAGCGGCGATTATAAAGGCAGTTTCGGGGAAGCGCGGGATGAATTGCAGGAACGGGTCCGCGAGGCGACAAAAATCCGTATGGTCGCCGATGTGCCGCTCGGCGCCTTTCTGTCCGGCGGGGTTGATTCAAGCGCGGTGGTGGCCGATATGGCAACTATCAGCGACACGCCGGTCAACAGCTGCTCCATCGGCTTTTCCGACCCGGCCTATAATGAAACCGATTATGCCCTGAAAGTCGCCCGGCAATATAATACCAACCACTGGTCGCGGGAAATCGACCCGGATGATTATTCACTGGTTGGCAAGTTGATAGACATATATGACGAACCCTATGCCGACAGCTCGGCCCTGCCAACCTACCGGGTATGTGAACTGGCGCGCGAGAAAGTCACCGTTGCCCTGTCCGGCGATGGCGGTGATGAAAATCTTGCCGGGTACCGCCGCTATCAGTTGCAGATGTTCGAGCAGAAAATGCGCGGGATTTTTCCGGACGCGCTCAGAAAACCTTTATTTGGTCTGTTGGGCCGGGCCTATCCCAAGGCCGACTGGGCGCCGCGCATATTCCGGGCCAAGACCACTTTTCAGGGGCTGGCCCGCGATCATGTGGAAAGCTATTTCCACGGGGTCTCGATCCTCAAGGGCGACATGCGGGGGCAATTATTCAGCAATGGCCTGAAGCGTGACCTTCAGGGCTATAACAGCCTTGACCTGTTCCGCAAATACGGCGCACAGTCCGGCAGCGATGACCCGCTGTCCATCCTGCAATATATCGACATCAAAACCTATCTGGTTGGTGATATCCTGACCAAGGTTGACCGGGCGTCCATGGCTCATTCGCTGGAGGTCAGGGTGCCACTGCTTGATCATGAACTGGTCGAATGGATTGCCTCCCTGCCGTCGCGTTTCAAGCTTCAGGACGGCGAAGGCAAATATATCTTCAAGAAATCGCTGGAGGGCCGCCTGCCGGAAGATATTCTCTATCGCCCCAAAATGGGCTTTGGTGTGCCGTTGGGCAAATGGTTCCGCAACGAACTGAAACAAAATATCCGCGAGGCTGTATTGAGCGAGCGTATGCTGGACTGCGGCTTCTTTGACGCCGGTTACCTGCACAGGCTGGTGGAGCATCATCAAAGCGGCCTTCGGGATTACAGCGCCCCGCTATGGACCCTGATGATGTTTGATCAATTCCTCTCCCGGCAGGGTTAGGACAAGGCTGTGCGGGTCCTCACCTTTACCTCACTCTATCCCAGCAGGGTTGAGCCACGCCACGGCATTTTTGTCAAAAACCGCATGGATTATTTTGACCGGATTGAGGGCAGCTCGCGCATGGTCATCGCCCCGGTACAATATTTTCCCCTGCTTGGCCTCAATAAAAACAGCAGATTTCACCGCTATAATCAGGTACCAAAGCAGGAAAAGGACGGCGATATTACGGTTTATCATCCCCGTTACCTCACCATTCCGGGAACCGGTATTATCAATAGCGCACGCGCCATGACGGCGGCGGCCCAAAAGATCACCAGACAGCAACAAATGGATTTTGATCTGATTGACGGGCATTATCTCTATCCGGACGGGGTCGCGGCCTTTCGGCTGGCCAAAGCCCTTGACAAACCATTAGTCCTGACGGCACGCGGCAGTGATGTCAATTTCTGGCTGGAACAACCCTCCTGTCAAGCAGCCATCCTGCAGGCCGTGGACTATGCCGCAAAAGTGATCTGTGTCAGCCGCGACCTGAAGGACCGGCTGATGCGCCACGGGGTCGCCGCAGACAAGCTGGTCGTCATCATGAACGGGGTTGACCGGTCACTCTTCACCCCGGGTGAAAGGGATGACAAGGACTATCTCCTGTCTGTCGGTAATCTGGTGCCCCTCAAAGGCCATGAGATTATTCTGCAAGCGCTGAGCCGTCTGCCCGCAGAAAAACTTGTCCTCATTGGCAGCGGTGAGCTTGAAAAGCATCTGAAAGATATGGCCCGCCGGTTGAATATCATGGACAGGGTGACTTTCCTGCCCGCCGTAGCACAATCGCAGCTTGCCGGCTATTACGCCGGGGCAAAAGCCACCATCCTGATGTCCGCCATGGAGGGCATGCCCAATGTGATACTGGAAAGCCTCGCCACGGGCACCCCGGTCATTGCAACCGCCGTCGGCGGCATCCCGGAAGTCATCACCGACGATAATGGCATCCTGCTTGAGAACCGTACCGCAGAAGACCTGACCCGGGCCATTTCCCGTCTGTCAGACCGCAAATGGGAGGGCCGGAAAATTTCTGAAAGCGTCAGATATCTTGACTGGGTGGAGACCGCACAACGACTCCACCAGATATTCTCCCGCTGCCTTTTTGCTTGATTTTATGTTTTTTTCATGTTTTACGTTAAAAAATAACGAAATAAGCGGCGCATATCATGACTGAAAGAAATAACTTCCGGACCCTCAGTAATATACTCTTCTGGTGCTGTAATATTCTGCTGGTGATTCTGCCGGTATTGTTGCTGGTTATCTGGCTGAATATTGACCTGATAGAGGATTTTTTTCCCGGAGACTATGATATCACGACCTTCAATATCAAAACCCAGGCGTTTGGCATGCTGTTCTCCCTGCTGCCGCTGTCAATCGGCATGTATGGCATATCCAGCCTGCGGCGATTGTTCAGGAATTATGCCGGGGGCCGGGTCTTTCTGTCAGAAAATGCCCGGTATATCAAGCGCTTCGCCTGGATGAGTATCCTGAGCGGCGGCCTGTCGCCGGTTTTTGGCGCGGTCTATAGCCTGATTCTGTCGATGAATCATCCCGCTGGACAGCATTTCCTGTCAATCGAACTCCGCAGCACGGATATTCAGACCATCCTTCTCGGGCTGGTATTTGTTGCTATTGCCCATGTGATGGAATCCGCCCACCGGCTTTCTGAAGAAAATAACCAGTTTATATGAGGCTGTCATGGCAATAATTGTTAATCTTGATGTGGTCATGGCGCGGCGCAAAATACGCTCGAAAGACCTTGCGGCCCGGATTGGCATCAGCGAACAGAATCTGTCCCTGCTCAAAACCGGCAATGTCAAGGGTATCCGCTTTGGCACCCTGGAAAAAATATGTCATATTCTCGACTGCCAGCCCGGCGATATTCTCGAATATAAAAGGCAGGATGAGTAAAATTCACCGGCAGGAAACATACTTCGTCATAATCCGGCCTCTTTCCCATGGAGTATATGGCCCATGGAGTATATGGCCCATGGAGTATATGGCAACATGATAATTAAATTTCACATCCTGACCATATTGTCTTTATGCATAACCCTGACGGGCTGCAAGGAAATAGCAAAAGACATTTGCGAGACAGCCAAAAACTGTACATATCATTGTCCGGATGGAACAATTACCGACCCCCATGTCCCAAAATGTCCGATCAATGACCGTGATCTTCTGCCGCCATCAAATGATAATGTGGGTCTGGACAATCGCAAATAAAGTTATGTAGCCCCTAAGCGATCTTGACGATCTGCTTGCCGAAATTTTCGCCCTTGAGCATGCCGATAAAGGCAGATGGAGCATTCTCCAGCCCCTCAACCACGGT
>Ga0256829_1002146_pt1 | contig 15044 bp, 14 predicted proteins | sample 131447metaG_FD_185979 | JGI IMG/M metagenome (GOLD analysis project Ga0256829, IMG submission 185979) | Hydrothermal vent microbial communities from Lau Basin, Pacific Ocean - 131-447 | ecosystem: Environmental > Aquatic > Marine > Hydrothermal vents | place: Pacific Ocean: Lau Basin | collected...
TGCGCGGTCCGGGCCAGGCGGTTAAATTCGTCCTGGCTGAGCTTGCCCTGCCGCAGGTCCTGGGCAGACAGGCCGGACTGTTCCGCCAGAATACGGGCCGCCAGCTGGTCGGCGGACATTTCCAGCGAAAAGAAGGCGACTACGGCCCCCTTGCTTTCCTCATGGGGAATGCCCAGAGCCATATCATCGCGGTAAGCCCTGGCGGTATTAAAGGCAATATTGGTGGCAAGCGCCGTTTTACCCATGGCGGGACGTCCGGCAAGGATCATCAGGTCTGATTTATGCAGACCACCAATATGCTTGTTGATCGATTCAAAACCCGTGGTCTTGCCCGCAAGTTTGCCGCCGCGTTTAAAGGCCATCTCAATCAGGCCGACGGCATCCGCCGAAGATTCGGAAAATTTCTTGAATCCCCCCTCGCTGCTGCCCTGTTCTGCAAGGGCATATAGCTGTTTTTCAGCCTCCTCAATCTGATCCTGAACCGTATTTTCCACCGTATGCTCATAGGCCCCGTTGACGATATCTGTGCCAACATTGATCAATTCCCGCTTGATCGCCATCTGATAGATAATCTGGCCATATTCTGCACTGTTAATAATCGAAACGGCGGCCCCGGCAAGACGCGCCAGATATTCCGTCCCGCCGATTTCTGCCAGACTGTCCTCATTTTCAAAATATGGCTTCAGGGTGACCGGCGAGGCGATCAGTCCCTTTTCAATCAGCTTGCGCGCGGCATGATAGATTTTCTGGTGGGCCGGATTGATGAAATGATCACTTGTCAGGAAATCCTGAACCCTTGCCATGGCATCATTATTAACCAGAATAGCCCCGAGCAGGGCCTGTTCGGCCTCAAGATTATGCGGGGTCTGGCGGAATGCCGCCGCATCATAGGCGACCACATTATCATCCTGTGCCATCCCGTCAGCAGGTATCTCCAAAGGTATTTCCGGAAAATCTGTCATATGCCTGTTTGCTCATCCCTTTACGACTCCTTTATAGCATATTGAGCCACGAGGTGAAGCAGATATATGTCCTGTTGGTCGGCAGAATTCTGCTTCTGTTTTCCGGCAAAAGAAAAGGGCCGCCGGATCAGGCAGCCCTTTAGAAATTACCGTAAAAGGTGATATTATTCGGTTGTTTCTGTTTCTGAACTTTCTTCAGAAATTTCTTCAACTGGATCTTCTTCACCTTCAGAATCATCACCGGCAGCAAGAGCCGCTTCGGAATCTTCTTCATTTTCGAAGTAATCCTCAACTGAAACATCAAGATTTTCTTCTGCAGCCCTGGCTTCCATGCCCTTGACCTGCATTTCAGCTTCTTCTACGGAACGGGCAACATTGATTTCAACGACAGACAGGACTTCTGCGTGAAGTTTGATCTCAATATTATATATTCCGAGGAATTTTATCGCGTGGCCCAGAATGACCTGGCTGCGGTCAACTTTAAAATCCTGCTCGGCAAGAGCGGTAGCAATATCGCGCGCAGATACAGAACCGTACAGATTGCCGGATTCCCCGGCCTGACGAATGAGGATGGCGGATACGCCCTCCATTTTGGCAGCAATATCTTCCGCCTCTTTACGGGCTTCAAGGTTCCGGGCTTCAATTTCAATACGTTGGGTTTCAAAATATTCCCGATTGGCTCTGGTTGATCTCAGGGCTTTTTTCTGCGGCAGCAGAAAATTGCGGGCATAACCGTCTTTTACAGTGACAGTGTCGCCAATCTGGCCGAGTTTGCGTACCCGTTCAAGAAGTATGATTTCCATTTTTCAGGCTCCTTACTGTACGAGATATGGCAAAAGTGCCAGATTGCGGGCGCGTTTGATGGCTTTGGCCAGTTCACGCTGTTTCTTGGTGGAAACGGCGGTGATACGGCTTGGTACGATCTTGCCCCGCTCGGAAATGAATTTGCTTAACAGGCGCACATCCTTGTAGTCAATTACCTGGGCATTGGCCCCGGAAAAAGGACAGGTTTTGCGGCGTCTGAAGAAAGGACGGCGGGTATTGCCGCCTGATTGTGGTTCAGCCATGTGATGATCTCCTTATTCTGTCGCTGCTGATGTAGTGTCTGAATCGGGCCGGGAAGGTTTTCCTCTTTCAAACCGGGGCCGGTCACCTCTGTTTTCAAAACGTGACGGGCGACCCTCACGGTCTTTTGAACGCAGAACGACTGAATCACCGTCTTCAAGTTCGTCAACCCGGATTGTCATGAACCGCACCACATCTTCATGGAGCCGTTCATTGCGCTCCAGTTCGGAAACAGCCTCTGCAGGGCCGTCAATATTCAGCAGGACATAATGGCCTTTCTTGTATTTCTTGATCCGGTACGCCAGAGTCCGCAGACCCCATTGTTCGGTTTTGGTTACCTTGCCGCCATTATCCTCAATGATTTTTGTCAAATCCTTGCTAATCGCTTCAACCTGTTGAGGCTGGATATCCTGGCGCGCGATTAAAACATGTTCATAAAAAGCCATATGCTGGCTACTCCTTGTATTTAAAAGTTCATTTAACGGTTTTTCCGGCGGGGTGATTACGAATATCAAATCGTCACATTACAATATTAACCGACACAACAAACCGGGGCATTCCTGTATAAAAGAATACCCTGAAGCGGCGCAATATACAGCAAAGACCGGCAAAGACAAGGGGAATAATGCGATAATATACCGCAAGAGTCGACTTTTGAATATCGGGTTGCTATGACATTAGCAGCAAAGGAAATATCAAAAGGAATATCCATATCATGACTCTTGCATTTGTTTTTCCCGGGCAGGGCAGTCAGGCCGTTGGCATGGGAGCCGATCTGGCCGGGAATATGCCGGTTGCGGCACAGGTTTTTGAAGAAGTTAACGATGCCCTCGGGCAGAATCTGTCGAAACTGATGTTTGAAGGCCCGGGGGATGACCTGACCCTGACCTGCAATGCCCAACCGGCCCTGATGGCGGTCAGTGTCGCCATAATGCGGGTGCTGGAAAAAGATTTCGAGGTAAAGCTCGCCGATATTGCCAGCTATGTCGCAGGCCATTCCCTTGGTGAATATTCTGCCCTCACAGTCTCCGCTGCTGTTACTCTTGAGGATACGGCGCGGTTGCTGAAATTACGCGGCGAGGCAATGCAGCGTGCGGTGCCGGTCGGGGTTGGTGCCATGGCAGCACTGCTTGGCCTTGACTTTGACGTGGTGGCAGAGGTCGCCGCAGAAGCGGGACAGGGTGAGGTCTGTACCGCCGCCAATGACAATGCCAACGGACAGGTGGTGATCAGCGGACATAAAGCCGCCGTGGAGCGCGCGATTGAGATTGCCAGGGAGAGAGGCGCCCGCCGGGGCCTGCTTCTGCCGGTCAGCGCCCCCTTTCATTGCCCGCTGATGCAACCGGCAGCGGATGAAATGGCCGAGGCGTTGGCGGGGACCACGATTTTGTCCCCCGTTGTGCCGGTTATTGCCAATGTCACGGCAGCCCCGGAAACTGACCCGGACCGGATCAGGGAGCTTCTGGTGGCCCAGGTCACGGGCCGGGTGCGCTGGCGGGAATCAATATTAAAAATGAATGAACTGGGCGTTGACCGCGTGGTTGAGGCCGGAACGGGCAAAGTGCTGTGCGGAATGGTCCGGCGTATTTGCCGGGATATGACAGGTCTTTCCCTGCAAAGCCCGGCAGATATAGAGGCCTTTGCCAAGTCAATTAAGTCATAAGCAGAAGCGGAGAATGAATATGTTTGATCTGAAGGACAAGGGCGCACTGGTTACCGGAGCCTCCGGCGGGCTTGGGCAGGCGATTGCCACGGCACTCTATAACAGCGGCGCAAAAGTAGCCCTGTCGGGAACCCGGGTGGCCCCACTGGAACAGCTGGCGGCCAGTCTGGGCGAGAGGGCCTTTGTCGTCCCGGCCAATCTGTCCGACCCGGAGTCGGTTCTCGCCCTGCCAAAGGCTGCCGAACAGGCCGTGGGGCAGGTGGATATTCTGGTCAATAATGCCGGAATTACCCGGGATAATATTGCCATGCGTCTGAAAGACGCCGAGTGGGACGATGTCATGCAGGTTAACCTGAAGGCGGCCTTCAAACTGGCACAGGGCGTGATGCGCGGCATGATGAAACGCCGCTATGGCCGGATTATAAATATTACGTCCATAGTCGGGGTTACCGGCAATCCGGGTCAGGCCAATTATGCCGCCTCCAAAGCCGGGATGATCGGTATGAGCAAGAGTCTGGCCCAGGAACTGGCCTCCCGCAATATCACGGTAAACTGTATCGCCCCGGGCTTTATTGAAAGCCCGATGACGGATATATTGAGTGATGATCAGAAAACGGCTCTTCTGGCCAATGTTCCGATGAACAGGCTTGGCATCGGGGATGATATTGCCGCAGGCGTTGTTTATCTTGCCAGCGCAGAGGCAGCCTATATTACCGGGCAGACGCTCCATATTAACGGCGGAATGGCCATGATCTGACGGGGGGCCGGATATTATCGGATATTTATTCTTGGCAAGAACAAACTTAATGTGCTAGGAAGCCTCCGGTGAGTGAATGGCTTGATTGATATTCAAGCCGATTATTTAATGTGAATGAATTCAGTTTTTTATTGCTTTTGCCTGTAAAAGGAAAATAAACTGGTAAATACTGGTTCTGTGATTATCGAAACCCGGACCTGATTTTGGTCCACTGGAAATAGGGATATAAATATGAGTGACGTAGCTGGACGTGTTAAAAAGATTGTTGTTGAACATTTGGGGGTTGAAGATGACAAGGTTACCGATAGTTCAAGCTTTATTGATGATCTGGGCGCAGACAGTCTGGATACTGTTGAACTCGTAATGGCTTTCGAAGAGGAATTCGGGTGTGAAATTCCTGATGATGCTGCTGAAAAAATTCTCACAGTCAAGGATGCGATTGACTTTATCAGCGCGAATGCCTGAGTCAGGTAATTTGTGTCGTCTGATTATGCGGAACACAGGAATCTAGGATCGCGTCGCACTATATCTTTAATATAACAGAGATGCAGGGTCTGCGATCTTGTTGCTTCAGGTGGTTTCAGGCATTTTCTGCTCAGAATTACGATCTGGTCATAACAAAAAAGGTGAAGTAATGAGACGAGTAGTGGTCACCGGAATGGGACTTGTTACCCCGCTTGCATCGGGGATGGAAGAAACATGGGAACGTCTTATTGCCGGCAAGTCAGGCGCAGGGCCGATCACCCGTTTCAATCCCGAGGGACTTTCGGCACGGATAGCCTGTGAAGTTCCCCTTGGCGATGGCAGTAACGGCTCCTTTAACGCTGATGACTGGATGACGCCCAAGGAACGCCGCCGGATTGATGATTTTATCCTTTACGGTATTGCGGCAGCGGAAATGGCGCTGGCGGATGCCGACTGGAAACCTGTCAGTGAAGAAGACCAGTGGCGCACCGGAGTTATGTCCGGGGCCGGAATCGGTGGACTTCCGGGCATTCAGAATGAATCAATCAACATGCATGAACGCGGGGTTCGCCGGGTCAGCCCGTTTTTTATTCCCCGCTGTCTGATCAATCTGATTTCCGGCAATGTCTCTATCAGGAACGGCCTTAAGGGGCCGAACCATGCGATTGTGACGGCCTGTGCCACCGGGACCCATGCTATTGGTGACGCGGCACGGCTTGTTGCCCTTGATGATGCGGATGTGATGGTTGCCGGCGGGGCGGAAGCCGCCATTTGCCAGGTGGGGGTCGCGGGTTTTGCCCAGGCCAAGGCCCTGAGCACACATTTCAATGACACGCCGGAAAAAGCCTCGCGGCCCTATGACAGGGACCGGGACGGTTTTGTTATCGGCGAAGGCGCCGGCATGGTTGTTCTCGAAGAATATGAACATGCCAAAAAACGCGGGGCAAGGATATATGCCGAAGTGATCGGTTATGGATTGTCCGGGGATGCCCATCATGTAACGGCACCGGCACCGGATGGCAGTGGCGGATATCGCGCCATGGCGGCGGCGCTCAAACGTTCCGGCCTGCGTCCTGATGAAATCGGTTATATCAATGCCCACGGGACATCAACTCCGATGGGTGACGAAATTGAATTCAATGCGGTGAAAAGACTGTTCGGGGATGCTATCGGTAAAATCGCCATGTCCTCGACCAAATCGGCCATTGGTCATCTGCTCGGGGCTGCGGGCAGTACCGAGGCTATTTTCAGCATATTGGCCATGAACAGGGGGGAGCTGCCCCCGACCCTCAACCTTGATAATCCGTCCGAGGGAGTTTCCGGGATGAATCTTGTTCCCCTGGAAGCCCAGCAGAAAACAGGCATTACCGCCGTATTGTCCAACAGTTTCGGATTTGGCGGAACCAACGCCTCTGTTATTTTCAAGGCAGTGTAACCTGTCCCATGACGGGACTGCGAAAATATATCATTCTATTGTTAACGGGCAGCGTCGCATTTGCGGCGCTGTTTTTCTATCTGGGCTACCGGAGCTTTCATGAGACGGGGCCTGCATCGCAGAATGTCATTTATATCCTGCCAAAGGGGCAGGGGGTCATTCGCACCGCATGGGAACTGGAACGCCGGGGTCTGGTGACCAGCAGCAATATCTTTAAACTCGGGGTAAAGCTGTCCGGGCTTGAACGCAGGCTGCAGGCCGGAGAATATAATATTCCCGCACATTCAAGCATGCTTGATATTCTGATGATCCTGTCCGGCGGCAAGGTTATCCAGCACCGTTTGACCATCATTGAAGGCTGGACCAGCTGGCAAATTACCGACTATCTGGCAAATATTGATAATCTCACTGGCCGGATAACAGATCTTCCACGTGAAGGATCGATCCTGCCGGATACCTACCAATATGTCAGGAATACCAGTCGTCACGCCCTGATCCGGCGCATGCAGATGAGGCAGCTTGATTTTCTTGACAGGGCCTGGGATAAAAGAGCCGCCAATCTGCCGTTTATTTCTGCCCGGGAGGCGGTTATTCTGGCCTCTATCGTTGAAAAAGAAACCGCAAAGCCGGAGGAGCGCGCTCATATTGCCGGGGTATTTATCAACCGTCTGAGAAAGAATATGCGGCTTCAGAGTGATCCGACGGTAATCTACGGCCTTGATCGCCGGGGTAGCCTCAACCGGACGATCAGCAAATCTGACCTCAAGTCTGACAATCCCTATAACACCTACCGGGTCCGGGGGTTGCCTCCCACTGCCATTGATCATCCGGGACGAGAGGCCATAGAGGCGGTTCTTCACCCGCTTGAAAGCAATGATCTCTATTTTGTCGCTGACGGCAGCGGCGGGCACGCCTTTTCCGCCACCCTGCGTCAACATCGCAAAAATGTCCGGAACTGGCGCCGGATTAAAAAAAAGAAAAAACTTGAAAAGGCGGAGTAAAGGGATAATGTGCCCGAATGGCCCCTTCGTCTAGCGGTTAGGACGTGGCCTTCTCAAGGCTAAAACACGGGTTCGATCCCCGTAGGGGTCACCATTATAGGCAAAGTCACAGGACAGTCAGGATTCTTTACACTTTAGAATATTCTGTTAACCTCATGTTATCATCGCATTTTTTACTTTTTTTTCAATAAAATGTAAAGATTGAACCTGATTGAGGCTACAAACTGTCGGGATTCTTTACACTTTCAAATAATTTAGGGGTTAAATAACGGCAGAAGAAAAAAAACTCCAGGATTTCCGCCATTTATTGGTATTTAGCACGGTTCTTGCATGTCTATCCAGGTGGGTAATAATGTCGGAGATATAAAATGAAATCAATTTTGTTAAAAAGTCTGGCCGCAATATGTGCAACAATGGTCATGGCGTTGCCGGCGGTGGCGGTGCCGATCACTGATTTATATAACACGGGTGTTGATAACGCCGGAAATTTGCTCGGCAGCAGCGTGGCTGACAGCCATTATTCAATTACGAACCCCGGTTTTACCGCGACAACTATATCCAATAGTGGCTTCCCTATCGGGACAGGGAACTGGATAGCAAATAACCTTACCTCTCGCTGGATAGGGACGCAAAATGTGTCCAGTGACGCGCCGAATGCTATTCTCATGATGTTTCAGACAACATTCACCATTGGCGCAAATGCTGATTTAAGTACGGTTGTCATCAGTGGTCTTGGGGCGGCTGATGATAGTAATACAGATACTTTGGTTAACGGGATTTCAGTTGGCGGGTTGTTTAGCGGCTTTGGCAGTCTTCAGGCATTCAATATTACCAGTAATTTTGTCATAGGGACAAACACACTTGATTTCGTTATCCTGAATTCAATCGTTAATACGACGAACCCGCTGGGGCTGCGTATTGATCGTATTAGCGGGACTTATTCGACAGTGGCGAATAACACCAATGTTCCCGAGCCATCTGTATTTATACTTTTTGCCCTGGGATTGGCCGGTTTTGGGATGCGCCGGTTGAGGACCCGTCTGACAATGCCCTAAATCGTGCGGATATCTTGCAGGAATTCGACGATAATATCTTTCATCTGGTTGCTGTTATGAGATAACCTGTCCGAGGTTTCCTGAACCTGACGGGAGGCGTGCAATGTCGTTGAGATGCCGTTCTGGGCGAGGGTAATCTGGCTTGAAATATCATGGGTGCCTGTGGCGGCCTGCCTGATATTGGTGGAAATTTCACGGGTGGCGCAGGCTTGTTGTTCGACCGCATTGTTCACGGTGCTGATTATATTGAAATTTTCCTCTACAATATTTTTTACGTCCGCAATGCCACAAACTATATTTTTGCTGATTTCCTGGATCTGGTTGATATGACCGGTGATTTCCTGTGTTGCACCAGAGGTCTGACTGGCAAGCGCTTTTACTTCTGATGCGACGACGGCAAAGCCCTTTCCGGCTTCTCCTGCCCGTGCGGCCTCAATGGTTGCATTCAGGGCCAACAGGTTGGTCTGGTTGGCTATTTCATCAATAAGGCTGATTACTTCACCAATGCTTTGTGATGAGGTGGACAATTCATTGACCGTAACCGCATTGGATTCCACCTTTTTAATGACATTACTGGTTAACAGGGCAGATTGTTCCATCTTTCTGCTGATATCTTCTATGGACTGAGCCATTTCCTCCGTTGTTGCCGCGACAACCTGCATGTTTGCGGAACTCTGTGTTGCCCCGCTGGCAGCTGATGCGGTTTGCAATTCTGTCTTGTTTGCGGTATCAGCCATGGTGCCTGATGCGGTAAATAATTCCTGAACAGCGCTATATACCTTGTCAATATTTGCCTTGATCTGCTGATCAAAGCGGCTAATCCTCTGTTCAAGATTTCTGGTGCGTTGTTCGCGTTGCCGAATTTCCCCGCGTTCTTTTTCCAGTTTTTCCTGCTGAATGGCATCCTGCTGATTTCGAAGTTCCTCCTGCTGGAGCAGGTTTTTCTTTTCTGCAAGAATGGCCTCTTCCTCAAGCCGGTTTCTCTCCTGACTGCTGAATTGAAACTGGTGGGCCGCTTCTGCCATTTGCCCGAATTCTGATCCGAAATCAGCACAGGGAATTTCTATATCGAGCCGCCCCTGGGCCAGTTTGGAAAGAGCCGTGGTGATTTGACGGATCGGTTGCAGAATGATGCGGAACAGGACAATATATGTAGAAAATATCATAACCACCATACTGACAATAGCCGACCAGAACATGGTGGCGGCAAATAAATTTGCCTGTTCCAGTTTTTCAGTCAACTGGCTGGCAATGGCCTGACTTGATGACGCCTCTCCGGTCAGCCATAATTGCTGGGAGTCGGCAATATTTGAATAAATGCTGTATGATGTTGAAATAAACAGGACACCAGCCGCTAGAAAAAGGCCGATAACAACATAGCCAATCAGACGTAAGGGGATATTTTTCATTTTTATCTACTCTGGATATAACCAAATTGCCCTTAAACTGTCCTGAATTTCTCAATATACTGTTAAGAAGGCCGATTTTTTATTATTTTTTTTCTTCCTTCTTCACCTCATCCCATAATTTATCCATTTCTTCCAATGTCATATTTTCAAGCGATTTATTTTCTGTTCTGGCAAGATTTTCCACTTTCCGGAAACGTTTTTCAAATTTGTGATTGGCAGAACGCAGGGCAGATTCCGGGTCTATATCCAGATGCCGCGCCAGATTGGCATAAACAAACATCATATCGCCAAATTCCTCGGTAATCCGGTCACTGTTTTCAGTGCCCTTGCCGGCCTCTACAAGCTCCCGGGACAGCTCAGCCATTTCCTCGTTTAATTTGTCCAGTACGCCTGTAGCATCCGGCCAGTCAAAGCCGACCCGGGCGACCCGGTTCTGCAACTTTACCGCCCGGATCAGGGCAGGCAGACCGGACGTCATGCCGTCAAGGACGCTGACATCGGGGTTCATCTGCGCCCGTTCCTCGGCCTTTTGCTGTTCCCAGGCGATGGTCTGCTGTTCGGCACTGCGATAGTCAGCCCCGGCAAAAACATGGGGGTGACGCCGGATCATCTTGTCACAGATGGCTTCGACAACATCGGTAAAGTCAAAATGCCCGGCCTCCTCGGCAAGGCGGGCATGAAAAACCACCTGAAATAACAGATCACCCAGTTCATCCTTGAGGTGGGGCATGTCATTATCTTCAACCGCTTCGGCCACTTCATAGGCCTCTTCAATGGTATAGGGGGCGATGGTGGAAAAATCCTGTTCCAGATCCCACGGACAACCGCCGTCCGGGTTCCGCAGTCGCGCCATAATATCCGCAAGTCTTGAAATGGAATTTTTAATCTTTGTCATGCCTTGGCCCGGGGGTTTGAATTGTCGTATAAATATATGTTGTTATCCTTGCTAAGGGTGGCAGGATTTAGTATAAAAATCCAGTGAATTTTCTCCTGTTTATCGGGGTGGAAAAACCGGCATAAAATTAATATTTCAAGTATTTGACAAAGGGCCAGTTCATTGACCGAAAACAGTCTTTCCAATCCTCATGATCCGACTATTACCGGCATCACTATTGAAGAGGAAATGAAAACCTCTTACCTTGATTACGCCATGAGCGTGATTGTTTCCCGGGCGCTTCCCGATGTCCGGGACGGCCTGAAACCGGTGCATCGCCGGATTCTCTATTCGATGTATGAAAATGGCTATGACTGGACCAAATCCTACCGCAAGTCGGCCCGTATTGTCGGGGATGTGATGGGGAAATACCATCCTCACGGCGATAGCGCCATATATGAGGCCATGGTCCGCATGTCGCAGGATTTCTCCCTGCGGCTGCCGCTGATTGACGGGCAGGGAAATTTTGGCTCCATGGACGGCGACAAGGCGGCGGCCATGCGCTATACCGAGGCGCGTATGGACAAGGCCGCTGGCGGACTGCTTGAGGATATTGACAAGGATACGGTCAATTTTCAGCCAAACTATGACGAATCCGAATCGGAACCCATGGTGTTGCCGGCCCGTTTTCCCAATCTGCTGATCAATGGCGCAGGCGGCATTGCGGTCGGCATGGCGACCAATATCCCGCCCCATAACCTGGGGGAGGTGCTGGAGGCCTGCTGTGCCTTTATTGATAATCCGGATATTACGCTTGAAGAGCTGGTGGAGATCGTCCCGGGGCCTGATTTTCCCACCGGCGGGCTTATTATGGGGTCTGCCGGGGCGCGTTCAGCCCTGATGACCGGGCGCGGGTCGATCATTATGCGCAGCAAAACCCATTTTGAGGAAATCCGCCAGAATCGTGAAGCGATCATCGTCAGTGAAATCCCCTATCAGGTTAACAAGGCGCGCATGATTGAACAGATTGCCGACCTCGTCCGCAGTAAAAGGATTGAGGGGATATCAGATATCAGGGATGAATCAGATCGCACCGGGGTCCGCGTGGTGATTGAGCTGAAGCGTGATTCTGTTGCAGATGTTGTGCTTAACCAGCTGTTCCGTTATTCATCCCTGCAGACCAGTTTCGGGGCCAATATCCTGGCCCTGAACGGCGGTCGGCCTGAAGTGCTTAATCTGCGGCGGATACTGGAATGTTTCATTAAATTCCGGGAAGAAGTCATCACCCGCCGGACCAAATTCCGCCTGGCCAAGGCCCGTGACCGTGCCCATATTCTGGTGGGGCAGGTGATTGCTGTTAATAATCTCGACCGGATTGTTGCCATGATTCGCGGGGCGTCAAATCCGGCAGATGCCCGGGAAAAGTTGATGGCAGAGGCATGGGACGCGGTTGATGTTCAGGGCTATATAGAACTGATTAGCGAGCCGGGCCGGGAGGTGGTGGACGGGAAATACCGCCTGTCCGAAAAACAGGTCCGGGCCATTCTGGAATTGAAACTGCACCGTCTGACGGCTCTTGGCCGGGATGACATTGGCAAGGAGTTGAAATCCCTGTCGATAGATATTGAGGATTATATTGATATTCTCAGCAGCCGCGACCGTCTCTATGGCATTATGCGGGATGAATTTACTGACTATCGGGAATCCTTTGCCACCCCGCGCCGGTCGGAATTCGCCCTTGATGCCTTTGGCTTTGAGGATGAGGACCTGATCCAGCGCGAGGAGATGGTGGTCACCGTCACCAACACCGGTTATATCAAGCGCGTGCCGCTGGCCACTTACCGCGCCCAGCGCCGGGGCGGCAAGGGGCGGTCGGGGATGAGTACCAAGGATGAGGATTTCCTCAGTAATGTTTTCGTCGCCAGCACCCATACGCCGATCCTGTTCTTCAGCAATCTCGGCCAGGTCTATAAACTGAAAGTCTGGAAACTGCCGCAGGGGTCGCCCCAGTCCAAGGGCAAGGCGCTGATCAATATTCTGCCACTGGCCCAGGGGGAAAATATCTCGACCATTCTGCCCCTGCCGGAGGATGAGGACAGCTGGAGCGACCTGCACGCGATTTTTGCCACCAGCAAGGGCAATATCCGGCGCAATTTGCTGTCTGATTTCTCCAATGTGCGCGCCAATGGCAAGATAGCTATTCGTCTGTCGGAAGGGGACAGTCTGATCGGGGTCGCGGCCTGCGCGGAAGATGATGACGTGTTGATGGCGGCCAGTGGCGGCAAATGTATCCGTTTTGCCGCGACCGCAGTCCGTCTGTTCAAGGGACGCAATTCGGACGGGGTCCGGGGCATCCGCCTGGGCGAGGGGGATGAGGTCGTCTCCATGTCCATCCTGAAAAATGTTGCGGCAAGTACCGGGGAACGCAGTGCCTATCTTAAATATGCCGCAGCAAAGCGCCGGGGTGATATGCCGGTGCTGCCGGAAGGAATGACAGAAGAGAAAATTACCTTCCTTGAAGAAAATGAGCAGTTTATCCTGAGTATTACGGTCAATGGCTACGGCAAGCGGACCTCGGCCTATGAATATCGTGTTACCGGACGCGGCGGGCAGGGCATAATCAATATTGAAACCTCGGAACGCAACGGCCCGGTTATCGCGGCCTTCCCGATCAATGATATGGATCAGTTGATGATGGTCACCGATCAGGGGCGCCTGATAAGGGTTCCGGTCAGTGATGTCCGGGTTGCCGGACGCAATACCCAGGGGGTTACCCTGTTTAAAGTCGGTGATAACGAACAGATTGTTTCCGTCGAACGTCTTGAGGACACAGACGAGGGTGAGGAAACTTCTGGCGGCGACGGGGAAGCAGTTAAAAATAACCCGCCGGAGGAGGAGTGACTTATGACGAAGAAGGAGCGAACAGGCCTTTATCCCGGCACTTTTGACCCGATTACCCATGGCCATATTGATATAATCAAACGCAGTGCCAAACTGGTTGATCATCTTATCCTTGGCATATCAACAAATCCGTCAAAGACGGCCCTGTTTGACCTTGATGAGCGGGTGGAGATAACCCGCCGGGAAACCGCCTTCATCGAACAGGAGGCGGGGGTGACGGTTGAGGTCAAACCCTTCAGCACGCTCTTGATGACCTTTGCCGAGGAGGTCGGCGCCACGGCAATAATCCGGGGTCTGCGGGCGGTGTCTGATTTCGAGTATGAGTTTCAGATGACGGCCATGAATTACAAGCTCAACCCCGACATTGAGACAATTTTCCTGATGGCTGATCCGTCTCTGCAGGCCATTGCCTCACGGCTGGTCAAGGAAATTGCCCACTTTGACGGCGATATATCTGCCTTTGTCCCGAAAACTGTCCGGGATGATGTATTGAAAAAAATGAAAAAATAACCCTGAAATTATTTTTGGAACAGCTTATGAAAATATTATTAAAGGCAATTATCGCCTTGTTTCTGGTGGGGGGCATTTCCAGTAACGCGGCACTGGCCACGGACCTTGAAAATACCCTTTATCTTGACTTGAAAGACGGGCGGGTGACAATTGAAATGTATCCGGATGTCGCGCCAAAAACCGTCAAGAGAATTAAGGAACTTGTCCGCGAGGGGTTTTATGACGGCCTGACTTTTCACCGGGTCATTCCGGGATTTATGGCCCAGGGCGGCGACCCCAAAGGGGATGGTACCGGGGGGTCGGGACAGAATATTCCGGCGGAATTCTCCGACCTTACCCATCTGAGAGGCACCGTATCCATGGCCCGGGCCGAGGATATAAACAGCGCCGACAGCCAGTTTTTCATTGTGCTGGATGTCAGCCCGCATCTTGACGGAAAATACACCATATGGGGCCGGGTCATTGGCGGTATGAAATATGTTGACCATATCAAGGCAGGCGTTGTGCCGGAAATGCAGAACCCGGATAAAATAATCAGAATGCAGGTCGCCGCCGACGTGACAAAAAATGAGCAGAAGGAATAGCTGGAATGGATTTGGAAAACACCCTTTACCTTGATCTGAAAGATGGCCGGGTTGTGATTGAATTATACCCTGACGATGCCCCGAAACATGTGGCACGGATCAAGGAACTCGCCCGTGAGGGATTTTATGACGGCCTGAAATTTCATCGGGTAATTCCGGGATTCATGGCCCAGGGCGGCGACCCCAGAGGTAATGGCACCGGGGGATCAGGTCAGAATATCCCGGCGGAATTCTCCGACAAATCCCACATACGCGGCACGGCCTCCATGGCGCGTTCCGCGATGCCCGACAGTGCCGACAGCCAGTTTTTCATCTGTTTTGAACCGGCCCCCCATCTTGACGGTCAATATTCCGTCTGGGGTC
>Ga0256829_1002147_pt1 | contig 15042 bp, 14 predicted proteins | sample 131447metaG_FD_185979 | JGI IMG/M metagenome (GOLD analysis project Ga0256829, IMG submission 185979) | Hydrothermal vent microbial communities from Lau Basin, Pacific Ocean - 131-447 | ecosystem: Environmental > Aquatic > Marine > Hydrothermal vents | place: Pacific Ocean: Lau Basin | collected...
AAAAAATGGTACGCCCGTCAGGATTCGAACCTGAGACCCTCGCCTTAGAAGGGCGATGCTCTATCCAGCTGAGCTACGAGCGCATATAAAAACAGTTAAATGGTACGCTCGAAAGGAGTCGAACCTTCAACCTACGGATCCGAAGTCCGTTGCTCTATCCAATTGAGCTACGAGCGCTCAATCTATGGGGTGGGAAATGGGGCTCGAACCCACGACCCTCGGAACCACAATCCGATGCTCTAACCAACTGAGCTACACCCACCATAATCTAAAATTACAAGATGGTCGGGGTGAAAAGATTCGAACTTTCGACCCCCTGGTCCCAAACCAGGTGCGCTAACCAGACTGCGCTACACCCCGCAAAAACTCATAATTCATTTTGAGCTTGCAATTATATATAAATAGAGCTTAAGTGTCAATAAAATATTTAAGAGAAAACTCTTTAAATGTTGTAAATAACTTATTTTTATATTTATTTTTATGGTAAATTAGAAAAAAATCTCTTTTAAAGTTTATATTTTTTAATTTTACTTCAAATAATTCACCCTTTTTCAATTCATTTTCTACACATACTCGTGATATACAAGTTATGGCTTTGGCATTTTTTAAAAGTATATTTTTTATGCTCTCAAAACTTGAAAGTTCTAAAAATTGGTTAATTTCATAAGATAGATTGCCAAGAGTATTTAAAAACATATCTCTTGTGCCTGATCCTTCTTCTCTAAGTAGCCACACTTTATCAAAAAGTTTATCTATGTAGCATTCTTGTTTGGATAAATTTTCATCTTTGGTAACGATTATCAGCTCATCCCCTCCAATTTTTTGACTTATTAATTCCTTATGATATATATTTGCTTCTATTATTCCAACACTTACAACTCCATCAACAACCATCTGAGCTATATTTTGTGAGTTACAAGTTGAACTGGTGATACTGACTTCAGAGTATTGCTGTAGGAAGTCAAAAATTATCTGAGGCAAGATATAATCACCTATTGTCTTGCTTGCGCTAACTTGGAGTTTTCCTTTTATTTGATCTTGTTTAAACAAATCTTTTGAGTTTTTCAGAGCAACAAAATGTCTATAAGTATCATCTTTAAACTCTTTGCCTCTTTCATTTAGTATTAACTTTTTACCAACTCTATCAAATAGTGTTTCTCCAAGTTTTTTTTCTAATGATTTTATAGACAATGATATAGCTGACTGGCTTATACCTATCTTTTTAGCAAGTTTGCTTGCATGTGTATTTTCACATAATCCATAAAAAATTTCCAATTCTCTAAACTTCACCTGTAAATCTCCTTTTCATAGCAATCCCTACCAAAGCTTTGCCTGCTGAAAGAATTCAATCCCCATAATTTTTATACTTATTGATTTTTTTAATGATTATATCAAATTTTATTAATTTTACATATAAATATAAAAGTTATATAATACCGCATTATAATTTTAGGAGAGAAAATGGCATTTAGTAAAGAAAATAGATCACATACCCTAAGTGGTATTTTATTTGTTGCACTTTTTGCGGCATCTGCATCATATTTGGCGGAAATGCCAATTTTTAAAAATATTGGTATAAGTCCTTTGATAATTGGTATCGTACTTGGTATTATATATGCAAATACACTTAGAAACAAACTGCCTGAAGAGTGGGTTCCAGGTATTCAGTTTTCAATGAAAGTGATACTTAGAGCGGCTATTATATTTTATGGTTTTAGACTGACTTTTCAAAATATTGAGCAAGTTGGAATCCCTGGAATCATAACAAGCGTTTCAGTCGTAACTTTAACTTTTATTATTGGATACATCGTAGGTACAAAAATACTAAAACTTGACAGAGATACAACTATCCTCGTTACAGCAGGTAGTTCTATATGCGGGGCAGCGGCAGTTTTGGCAACAGAGCCTGTGGTCAAAGCAGAGCCGTATAAAAGTGCTATCGCGGTCGGTACGGTTATTATATTTGGTACAACTGCAATGTTTTTGTATCCTTATCTTTATAAAGAGGGCTTGATACCTCTTAACTTGAAAGATATGGGGATATATATAGGTGGTACTATTCATGAGGTAGCTCATGTCGTGGCTGCTGGTAATGCTGTCAGTGCTGAGACGGCAAAATATGCAGTTATTGTTAAAATGATCAGGGTTATGATGATTGCTCCTTTTTTATTGATACTTGGCTTTTGGCTTGCAAAAACAGGGAAAAGCAAACTTGAAAAAGGTGAAAAAGCAAAGATAACTATACCTTGGTTTGCTATATTTTTTATAGTTATGGCAGGATTTAACTCTTTAAATCTATTGCCTCATCCATTGGTTTCTGGTATAAACAAAACAGATACATTTGCTCTTACTATGGCTATGACAGCAATGGGTATGGAGACTAGTATAAGTAAATTTAAGACTGTAGGTTGGAAGCCTATATATTTGGGAACTATTTTATTTATATGGCTTATTTTTGGCGGTTTTTATATCGTTAAATTTGCTTTGAATTTTTAATATGGTAAAATATCCTCTTATATTATAAGAGGATATTTGATGGAATTATTTGGAACAGATGGAGTAAGAGGCAAGGCTGGAAAAAAGCTTGATGCTATGACTGCTATGAGACTTGCTATGGCAGTTGGGATTTATTTTAGAAAAGAATCTATAACAAATCGTATCATAGTAGGAAAAGATACAAGAAGAAGCGGTTACATGATAGAAAATGCTATCGTTTCAGGTTTAACCGCAGTTGGTTATAATGTTATACAAATTGGACCGATGCCAACTCCTGCCATCGCCTTTTTAACTGAAAATATGAGATGCGATGCAGGTATCATGATAAGTGCTTCTCATAACCCTTACTATGATAATGGTGTTAAGTTTTTCGATAAAAAAGGCAACAAGCTAAGTGTCACTATCGAAAAAAATATTGAAAAAATATACTTTGATGATAAGCTTATACGACAAAATCAAAAAATTTCTTTGGATATTGGAACTTCAAAAAGAATTGATGATGTTATAGGAAGATATATAGTCCACATAAAAAATTCTTTTCCAAAAGACTTGACATTAAATGGTATAAGAGTAGTCGTAGATACTGCAAACGGAGCTGCTTATAAAGTTGCTCCTACTATATTTACTGAGCTTGGTGCTGATGTTATAGTCATCAATAATGAACCAAACGGTAGCAATATAAATCAATCTTGCGGTGCTTTGCATCCACAGGCTTTAAGTCAAGAAGTTGTTAAAGTAAGAGCAGATATAGGCTTTGGACTTGATGGAGATGCAGACAGATTAGTAGTAGTGGATGAAGTAGGAAAAACTATAGATGGTGATAAGCTTATCGGTGCTTTGGCTTTTTATCTAAAAACAGAAAACAAACTGTTAAATAATGCGATTTCTGCTACTGTAATGAGTAACCAAGCTTTGGAGGATTACCTGCTTAAAAAAGATATATCCCTTTTTAGATGCGATGTTGGAGATAAGAATGTTTTAGAAGTTTTACAAAAGAGGGATTTAAATTTTGGAGGCGAGCAAAGTGGGCATATCATACTTAGTGATTATGCTAAAACAGGTGATGCATTGGCGAGTGCACTTCAAGTGATAGCATTTGTTATAAAAAGTCAAAAAAAGACAAGTGAAGCATTTGATATCTTTGATTTGTATCCTCAGTTTTTAGAAAATATTCCAGTAGCTCACAAAAAACCGCTTGATAAAATAGAAGGATATGATGAATTTATAGAAAGATTGGAAAATTTAGGTATAAGAACCTTGATACGGTATTCAGGTACAGAAAATTTACTCAGGGTATTATTGGAGGGTGAAGATACTCAAATATTACAAACAGAGATGGAAAATCTTAAAATTTTTTTAAAACGGGCTTTGAGTGATTAAATCTCTTTGGACCTTTTCCTTGTCGTTTTTGGGTGTTTTTATAATTGACCAAAATATTAAATTGCTTTTTTTGGATGGGTTTAACTATTTTAGTCATTGTGTATCTCTTGTGCTAACACTAAATAAAGGCATAGCTTTTTCAATGCTTTCATTTTTTGGACAATATTTAAAATATATTCAAGTAGTAATAATATTATCTGTTTTGATATATCTTGTTTTTAAAAAAGATATTTTTAGAAAATATGCACTGCCTCTTGGGATACTTTTGGGAGCGGGTTGTAGCAATATATATGATAGATTTATTCATGGAGGAGTTGTGGATTATGTTTATTGGCATTGTGGATTTGATTTTGCAATATTTAATTTTGCAGATGTAATGATAGATTTAAGTGTTATAATGATTTTTTATATAGCTTTTAAATCTGGTAAAGTTGCATCTTGATCACAGAAGGATAAGTATGCCTAGAAAATCAAGAGTAGATGCGGCAGGATACCACCTTGTTATCAACAGAGGTGTGGCAAATAGAAAAATTTTTTATGAAGATGAAGATTATACAAAATTTTTAGAAATTCTGTGTGCAAGTGTAAAACTTTATAATTTCAGTGTCCATGCTTACTGCTTTTTGCATGATCACTATTATCTGCTTATTGAAACCAAAGAGACAAATATATCTTTAGCGATTAGATATGTCAATTCAAATTATGCTGTTTTTTTTAATAAAAAATATAATCGCTCCGGTCATCTTTGGCAAGGAAGATATCAATCGTGGTATATTTTAAACAGATCTTATCTTCCAACACTTGTATTATATATAGAGCAGCATCCTGTAAAATACCACTTGGCTGATAAGTTGGGAGATTATAAGTACTCAAGCTATAGATCTTTTGCCAATTTAGATGAGCCTTATGAGTGTTTAAGGCAATCTTTTGTATTTAAAAAATATGCTACCAAAGATGAAATAGATAAGTTTTTTGCTTCTTCTGCTATAGAAAAATCATTAGATGATATTATCGAAGAGTTACAAAAAGTCGTCAAGTATCAAAAAAATATTTCAAATTTAAAACAATATAAAAATATAGAAAGTTATTTTAATAACATATTTACAAAAAAAGACAGAGATAAAAAGATTTACGAAGCTTATACTGATGGCTATACGCAGCAACAAATAGCCTCTCATCTAAATATCTCGCAAGCAACAGTTTCCAATTCCATAAAAAAGCTTCTAAAAGAAAAAAAATCAACAATTATTTGCATTTAGTATTCTCATTCGATACAATTTCATACTAAAAAGTAATTTCATACAGGAGAAATATTGAAAAATCTAATCATAGTCGAATCGCCAGCTAAAGCTAGAACGATAAAAAATTTTTTAGGGAAAGACTATACTGTTATTGCTAGTAAAGGGCATATAAGAGATCTTCCAAAGAGTTCATTTGGTATTAAAATAGAAGAAAATACTTTTAAACCAGAATACAGAGTGAGCAAAGAACACTCAAAAACGGTTAAAGAGATAAAAGATTTAGCTAAAAAAAGTGATATTGTTTATATAGCAACTGATGAGGATAGAGAGGGTGAGGCCATAGGGTATCATATTGCAAAAGCCATAGGTAAAAAACCAGATTCTTTGCCTCGTATAGTTTTTCATGAAATTACAAAAAATGCAATTCAAAAAGCTTTGGATAATCCAAGAACAATAGATATAAATAATTTTAATGCTCAACAAGCAAGAAGATTACTTGATAGGATAGTCGGATACAAACTCTCTCCCTTGCTTGCTTCAAAAATACAAAAAGGATTGAGTGCCGGCAGAGTTCAAAGCTCGGCTTTAAAAATAATAGTTGACAGAGAAAGAGAGATAAAAGCTTTTGTACCTCAAGAATACTGGAGTATCGAAGCACTTTTTAATAAACAAATAGAAGCCAATATAGTTGAGTTTGAAAAAGAAAAAATTAGCAAAATGACTATTACAAACGGCGATAGAGCAAGATATATACAAAATTTGGTAAAAGATGAAGAATTTTTAGTAGAAAAAATTGAAACTAAAGAACGAAAAACATCAACTCCTCCTCCCTTTATGACTTCATCCTTGCAGCAAGCTTCTTCAAATATTCTTGGCTATTCTCCTAAAAAAACTATGATGATAGCTCAAACATTGTATGAAGGAGTTATGACTCATAAAGGGAATATGGGAGTCATAACCTACATGAGAACAGACTCTTTAAATATAGCTAAAGAGGCTATCAGTGCAAATAGAAAAATCATTGAAGAAACTTATGGAAAAGAGTATCTAAGTCCTAAGATTAAAAATTATACCACCAAAGCAAAAGGAGCACAAGAAGCTCATGAGGCAATAAGACCTACAAATTTGGATTTTACACCAAAGATAGCAAAAGATTATCTTAAAAATGACGAATTGCGACTTTATACACTTATTTACAATAGATTTCTTGCAACACAAATGAAAGATGCGGTTTTTCAAATCCAAAACATTATACTTGCAAGCAAATCTTCAAAATTCAAAGCAAGCGGTAGAATATTGAAATTTGATGGATTTTATAAAGTTACCGGATATAAAGAAAAAGATAAACTTTTACCGACTCTTGAGGTTGGTAAAAGTATTGAACTTAGTAAGCTTGACGCTATCGAGCACTTTACAGAACCGCCTTCAAGGTACTCAGAAGCAAGTCTTATCAAAAAGTTAGAATCCTTAGGTATAGGAAGACCATCTACTTATGCTCCTACCATATCCATTCTTACAGCAAGAAAATATATACAAATAGAGAAAAAACAATTGATTCCTGACGAAATGGCTTTTAAAGTTATAGAATTGCTTGAAAAGCACTTTAGTAATATAGTTGATAGCTCTTTTACCGCAAATATGGAGGAAACCCTCGATAAAGTAGCAATTGGTGAAAAGGATTGGCAGCAAGTTCTATGGACATTTTATGAACCTTTTATCAAAGAGATAGAAAAAGGTAAAAAAGAGATAAAAAGTCAAAAAGTGATTATCCCTACAGGTGAGATGTGTCCTGAGTGCGGAAGTGAGCTTGTTAGAAGACAGGGAAGATTTGGTGAATTTATCTCTTGCAGTGCCTTCCCAAAATGTAAATACACCAAGAATATAGCAAAAAAGAAAAAAGAGTTAGTTAAAATAGGTATCAAATGTCCCGAATGTGGTGGCGATATCATAGAAAGAAGCTCAAGACGGGGTAAATTTTACGGGTGTTCAAATTATCCAAAATGTAAATTTGTTTCTACTTACTTGCCGACAGAAGAAAAATGTGAAAAATGTGGCGGTATGATGGCAAAAAGAACTTACAGAAAAAAAGAGATTTTAGAGTGCATAAAATGTAAAAATAGAGTCGATTGCTAATATGAAAATCGGTATAATCTCAGATAGTCATAAAAAAATCAATCTTTTAAGAGAAGCTATTGAGAGATTAGAAAATGACGGAGCCGAATACATAGTACATGCCGGTGATATTGTTTTAAAAGAAAGCTTGGACTTACTGCAAAATTGCAATATTCCATATAAAGCTGTTATTGGAAATAATGATTCACAACTTTTAGAATATTTAAATGATTATAACCTAGTACAAGAGCCGCACTACTTTAAAATCAAAGATATAAGCGTAAAGCTTATGCATTTGCCGTATTATTTAAATAATGACAGTTCTTTGATAATATATGGACATACCCATCATTTTGAAGCAAAAGAAAATCAAAATACTTTATACATCAATCCTGGAGAAATATGTGGTAGAAAAAAATCCATTAGTGAATTTGTCATGGTTGAGGCAAAAACAAATAAATGGAAAGTAAGGCACTATCAAAAAGATATATTAAAAGATATGGCAAATTATTGTATAAAAACTGTTGAATTTCAAAAGGGAAAAAAGTGAAAGAGATTTTTTTATGTGCAATAAGTAATATTTCAAGTGGCAACTGCAGCGAGGATTGCTCCTTTTGCACCCAGAGTGCCTATAATAATGTAGATATAAAAAAATATAAGCAAAAATCATTAGAGAAAATTTTGGAAGAAGCAATTTATGCCAAAAATAATAAAGCTATAGGTTTTTGTTTGGTAACAGCCGGAAAAGGACTTGATGATAAAAAATTGGAATTTGTATGTAAAATTGCTAAAAAAATCAATAATGAAATACCAGAGTTAAACCTAATAGCTTGCAATGGAACAGCTAATAAGGAGCAGTTAAAAGAGTTAAAAAAAGCAAAAATTTCCAGCTATAATCATAATTTGGAAACAAGCGAGCAATACTATAAAAATATATGCTCAACACATTCTTGGAAAGAAAGATTTCAGACTTGTTTAAATGTCAAGGATGCCGGGTTAAAACTATGTACAGGTGGTATATTTGGACTTGGGGAAGATGAACAAGACAGAATTTCTTTTGTAAAATCTTTAAGTGAGCTTCAGCCTCACTCATCACCTCTTAATTTCTTTCATCCAAATGATAAACTTCCTCTTGAAAGTAAAACCTTTGATATAGATGAAGCACTTAAGTGGATCGCCTATACAAGAAAGCACTTGCCAAATATCAGATTGATGGTTGCAGGCGGGCGAGAGATAACTTTTGGAAAAAGATGGCCAGAAATATTTCAAGCAGGTGCAAACTCTATTGTTATAGGAAATTATCTTACGACTTTTGGAAACAAACCAAATGACGATATTGATACTATTACGAATTTAGGATATAAAATAGCAAAATTTTGTAAATAAGGAATATGAGATGAATGAGAATATTATTACCATCATTACAGTATCTATCATCATCATATCAACTCCTTATTTTTCTAAACTGATCAAGCTTCCCTTGACGCCTGTTGAGATAATATTGGGTTCAATCGCCGGATATATGGGATTTATAGGACATAATGAAATATTTACTTTGATTTCAGAAGTCGGCTTTTTATATCTAATGTTTTTAGCCGGAAGTGAGGTTGACCTTAGAGTTTTAAAAAATATTGATATCAAATTATTGAAAAAAGGTATTTTGTATATAGTATTTTTGTATCTGCTATCTTTTATTTCTTCGTATGTTCTAAATCTTGGCAATATATTTATCATTACAATGCCTCTTATTTCTGTTGGGCTGATTATCTCTTTGTTTAAGGAGTACGGTAAAGATAAAGAGTGGTTAGTACTTGCTATGGTTATAGGAATCTTGGGTGAGGTTATAAGTATAGCTATGGTAACTTTTGCAAGTGCTGCACTTACCTTTGGTATTGGACTGAATTTTTACAAAACCATATCTATTTTATTTTTATTTTTATTTTCAATAGCGATTATATTTAAAGCTGTTGAGATACTTTTTTGGTGGTATCCGGGAATCAAAATATTTTTAATGCCTCATTCGGATAATGATGAAAAAGATATAAGAATTTCAATCTCAATATTTTTTATACTCATAGCAATCACATTATATCTTCACCTTGAGATTGCTTTTGGTGCATTTATAGCAGGTGTTTTTATATCAACTTTTTTTAAGCATAAAGAAGAATTAACTCATAAACTCTCATCTTTTGGGTTTGGATTTTTGATACCACTTTTTTTCATATACATAGGCTCAACACTTGATTTACATTCTCTATCTAACACACAACTGCTTTATGAAGCATTCACTATTACATTTCTTATGCTTTTTATGAGGATTATCGCAGCAGTTGCTATTTTTTACAATTTAAATATAAGAGACAGAACTCTGTTTGCTCTGTCTCATTCTATGCCCCTTACTTTGCTAGTAGCTGTAGCATCTATAGCTTTTACTTCAAAAACTATAAATGAGCTAACTTATTATGCTTTGATTCTTGCTAGTATTTTTGAGGTTATTATAGCTATGGTAGCTATAAAATTGATAATTGTTTTTCAAAAAAGTTCTACTAAATAACCATTGCTGTTTTTCTTTATTTTATATCTATACTCTCCGTCAAGGTTTAGAACAATTCTGTAAAAATTCCCATGATTGCCCAATACAATTTCTTTAAAAGGAAGATTTTTAAGTTTTACAAATTTTGTATAAAATACCACATTTCTTTTAAAGTCAATGGCTATCTTATATGGTTTTGCAAAAAATAATTCCCGTATCATACTATCTTTGGTTTTTATGAGTAATTGTTTTCCATTTACAAGTATGGAAAGGAATTTAAAAAGTTTTATAAGTTTTGGCTCTGGCTTAATTGCCTTTTCTTCTATTTTGATTTTATAGTTTGATAAAATGATATCATTATGCCAATTTACCTTTTTATCTACATTAAATGATAGGTTGCTTATACTTCCGTCAACATTCAAGACTTTAAAGCTTATTTTTTTTATAACTCTAACTGGACTTGGAAGTTTAAATTTTTCTATTATCAAGGGTTTTAGATCGGTTTTTATATTTGTCGCTTTACCTAAACTTTTACTGGATACTATCGGCTTAAAAGGGTTTTCTCTTGCAAATAAAAAAGATGTGCTAATTAGCAATAATAAGATAAATTTTTTCATCAAAGAATCTCCTCTGTAAAAATATAATTTGAAAAATGACTATCATAAATCTCCTAATTACTGTTTGGCTCAAGCTCTAACAATTCAAAGTAATCCTTTTGCAAAGCAGCATTCTGATTTTTATATTTTCTAATTTCTTGCTTAAATACACTCTTTTTTTCCTGTAAATTCAAAAGCACTTCCAAAGAATTTTTCCCAAATAGTAAATTGCCGACATAAATACCAAATCCAATAACCACAAGCACGAGAAAACTGATCTTTAAAGCAAATATAATTTTTTTACTGCTTACAAATGAAAATTCTTCTAAGACCCTATGATTGCTCATCGTTAAAATAATTGATTACCTATATATTTACTAAAGCCCATCTCTCTTTCTATCGAAAGAAGCCTGTTGTACTTAGCTATTCTCTCACTTCTTGCAGGAGCTCCCGTTTTTATCTGCCCTGCATTCATAGCTACTGCAAAATCTGCTATAAAAGTATCTTCGCTTTCTCCGCTTCTGTGGCTTACGACACAAGTATAACCATTGCGGTACGCCAGTCTCATAGTTTGCATGGTTTCACTGAGTGTTCCTATTTGATTTAGTTTTATAAGTATGGAGTTTGCTATACCTTTGTCAATTCCCTCTTGAAGGTATTTTGAGTTAGTAACAAAAAGATCATCTCCTACTAATTGGATTTTACTGCCAAGTTTTTCACTCATTATTTTCCAGCCATCCCAGTCATTTTCTTCTAAACCGTCTTCTATGGAAATTATTGGGAACTTTTCAACCAAATCTACATAATAATCAACCATTTCTTTACTGCTTAGTGTCTTTCCCTCGCTTTTAAGAACATACTTGCCATCTTTATAAAATTCGCTGCTTGCAGGATCTAAGGCTATTGCTATCTCGTCTCCTGGCTTGTATCCGGCTTTTTTAATAGCTTTTACAATATATTCCAAAGGTTCGATATTACTCTTAAAATTTGGTGCAAAACCGCCTTCATCTCCCAGGCCTGTTGCATATCCTTCGTCACTTATAATTTTCTTTAAAGTATGATATACTTCGCTTGCTGCTCTTATGGCTTCTTCAAAACTTACAAAACCAAGAGGCATTATCATATATTCTTGAAAATCTACATTGTTATCGGCATGGCTTCCGCCATTTATAATATTTAACATAGGGGCGGGAATAATTGTTGCATTTTCCCCTCCTATATATCTATATAAAGAGATGCCAAGACTTGAAGAAGCAGCTCTTGCTACTGCCATAGATACTCCAAGTGCAGCATTTGCACCGATTTCAGTATAATTTTCGCTACCATCAACTTCCTTAATGATTGTATCAATTTCAGCTTGATTAAACGGAGATACTCCTATAAGAGCATCAGCCATAAGAGTATTGATATTTTCACAAGCCTTAAGCACTCCTTTTCCAAAATATCTATTATTATCTCCATCTCTTAGTTCAAGTGCTTCTTTGCTGCCTGTGCTTGCTCCACTTGGAACAATCGCTTCCCCTTTTGTACCATCATTTAAAACAACAATCGCTTTTACGGTAGGATTTCCTCTGCTATCAAGCACTTCTTCGGCAAAAATATCTTCAATAAAAATCACTTTTCTTCTCCCTCGACTTTTTCTTCTTCAAGCCCCATAGCAACTTTTAATGCATTCTCTATCTCTTTGGCCAATTCCTTATCTTCTTTTAAATATGCTTTTACTTTTTCTCTTCCTTGACCTAACTTTTTATCTTTATAACTAAACCAGGAGCCACTTTTATCAATGATATCAAGTTTTACTCCATAATCTACAAGTTCACCTTCTTTAGAAATTCCTTCTCCAAACATTATATCAAACTCTGCTATTTTAAAAGGAGGTGCCACCTTGTTTTTAACAATTTTTGCCTTTACTCTGTTTCCTATACTCTCTTCAGCTTGTTTTAAAGTAGCTATCCTTCTTACATCAACTCGCACACTTGCATAAAATTTTAGTGCATTTCCACCCGTAGTAGTCTCAGGACTTCCATACCCCATCATGCCTATCTTCATTCTAATTTGGTTTATAAATATAACAGTTGTATTCATTTTATGAAGAATTCCGGTTAGTTTTCTAAGAGCCTGGCTCATAAGTCTAGCCTGGAGACCCACATGAGTATCGCCCATGTCGCCATCGATTTCACTTTTTGGAGTCAAAGCCGCTACAGAGTCAATTACTATAAGATCAACCGCTCCACTTCTTGCTATGCTTTCAACTATATCTAATGCCTGTTCGCCATAATCAGGCTGAGAAACCAAAAGATTGTCAGTATCAACCCCAAGATTTTTTGCATATTTTACATCAAGTGCATGTTCAGCATCTACAAATGCACAAATACCACCTTTTTTTTGAGATTCAGCTGTTATTTGAAGAGCCAAAGTAGTTTTTCCAGAACTCTCAGGACCATATATTTCTATAACTCTGCCTTTTGGAATTCCGCCGATACCAAGAGCGATATCAAGTCCAAGTGAACCTGTACTTATAGCTTCCATAGGTTCGATTTCTTTTTCCCCAAGCCGTATCAAAGTGCCTTTGCCAAATGTCTTATCAAGCTGCTTGATAGTAAGATCTAATGCTTTCTTTTTATTTTCATCAACTGCCATATCTATTCCTATTTTATTAAATTATATCATTTTATCATTTTATCAATAAAAAGTTTATGAAAGCAACTTCTTTGCGAAAAAATATTTAGATGAAAAAGAGACAACATATCCTGTCCAAGACCAATTTCAAACTATTTCTTATTCTATCAATATACTCTTTAGCTACTTTTAAATTTTATCTCATTTTTTTAGAACATATCATTGAGTTAAATACCATGTATAAACTTTTTTAATCCCCTCTTCAAGTTCAACTTTATGTCTCCATCCAAGGGTATGTAGTTTTGAAGGATCTGTCAGTTTTATCATCGTTCCGTCTGGTTTTTCAGTATTAAAGTAAAATTCACCCTTATAGCCTACTATCTTTTTAATAGTCTCTGCGAGTTCTTTTATACTTATGTCTACACCTGTGCCTATATTGATATGGGTATTTCTGATCTCTTTTTGACTCTTATCATACATGTCTTTAAAATCTCTATTTTCCAGTAAAAATACACATGCATCTGCCATATCTTCTGAGTAGAGAAATTCTCTTCGTGGTTTGCCACTTCCCCATATCTCTACTTTTGGAGTGTTGTTTAGTTTTGCTTCATGTATCTTTCTTAGCAGTGCGGGAAGCACATGAGATTTTTCAAGATCAAAGTTATCATTTGGTCCATAGAGATTTGTAGGCATAACTGAGATAAAGTTTGTGCTGTATTGGATATTGTAAGACTCGCACATCTTTATACCTGCTATTTTAGCTATGGCATAAGGCTCGTTTGTATATTCCAGGGGTGAAGTTAAAAGATACTCTTCCCTCATAGGCTGTGGAGCATTTTTAGGGTATATGCATGTAGAGCCTAAAAAGAGTAACTTTGTAACACCGCTTAGATAACTTTGATGAATGATATTGTTTTGAATCTGAAGATTTTTATATATGAAGTCTGCCCTGTATGTATTGTTAGCAACTATACCGCCTACCTTTGCAGCAGCAAGGATGACATACTCAGGTTTTTCTTCTTCAAAAAAAGCCTTCACCGCATTTGCATCTATCAAGTCCAGCTCTTTATGCGTTTTATAGACTAAGTTTGTATAGCCTTTTTGTTCAAGATTTTTTACTATTGCCGAGCCTACAAGCCCACGGTGTCCTGCTATGTATATTTTACTATCTTTTTTCACGCAATTACCTACTCAAAATAATTCATAATAGTATAACCGCCATCTTTTAGATACTGATCCTTTGTTACTAACTTCAAATCACTCTTCATCATATCATATACAAGCTCTTTGAGCTTATATTCCCTCTTCCAACCTAACTTTTGCTCTGCTTTTGTCGGATCACCTAATAAAAAATCAACCTCTGTTGGTCTGAAATATCTAAGATCAACTGCCACAATAACTTTTCCAGGTGCTAAGTGTTGAGTTTTAAGCTTTAAGTTTTTTGCCCGATTATCATCAATCGAGTCTATAATCCCTACTTCTTCTTTGCCTATTCCTTCAAATCTAAGGTTGATGCCAGCATAGGCAAATGCCATCTTGACAAAATCACGAACCGATGTCGTCTGTCCTGTGGCTATTACCCAGTCCTCAGGCTTATTTGCTTGGAGAATCATCCACATCATACGCACATAATCTTTAGCATGACCCCAGTCGCGTTTTGCATCAAGATTGCCAAGATATAGCATATCTTGAAGTCCCAATGCTATCTTAGATGCTGCACGGGTTATCTTTCTTGTTACAAATGTCTCGCCTCGAACAGGGCTTTCATGATTAAAAAGTATGCCATTACATGCAAACATATCATACGCTTCACGATAGTTTACCGTTATCCAATACGCATACATTTTTGCCGCAGCATAGGGGCTTCTTGGATAAAAAGGCGTCTTTTCCGTTTGAGGGGTTTCTTGCACTTTCCCAAACAGCTCTGATGTGCTTGCTTGGTAAATTCTTGTTTTTTTCTCTAAACCTAAAAGTCTTACAGCTTCAAGTATTCTAAGTGTTCCCACTCCATCGGCATTTGCAACATATTCAGGTGTCTCAAAACTGACCGCCACATGGCTCATGG
>Ga0256829_1002148_pt1 | contig 15036 bp, 15 predicted proteins | sample 131447metaG_FD_185979 | JGI IMG/M metagenome (GOLD analysis project Ga0256829, IMG submission 185979) | Hydrothermal vent microbial communities from Lau Basin, Pacific Ocean - 131-447 | ecosystem: Environmental > Aquatic > Marine > Hydrothermal vents | place: Pacific Ocean: Lau Basin | collected...
ACAAAAGCTCAGGTAAAAGCAGGCAAACAAGTGTTTAAAAATAATTGTGCGGTATGTCACGGTGCAAAGGCTCAGTCCACACCAAACTGGAGAACAAAATTAGCAGATGGTTCTTACCCTCCACCACCACTAAATGGAACTGCTCATGCTTGGCACCACCCCATGAAAGCATTGGAATATACAGTAAAAAACGGAGGAAAAGCTTTCGGAGGTAAAATGCCCGGATTTGGCAATATTTTAAGTCAGCAGCAAACAAAAGAAGCGATAGCATACTTCCAACACTTTTGGAATGATGATATATACAATGACTGGGCAAAAAGAAGCGGGCTTAAGTAACTAATATCTCATATTTACCGTTCATTAAGAATGTATTGGTATAATATATTTCTTAGAAAAATACAGGAGAAAAAAATGGCTCTATATGATAGACAATATTTACAAAACGAGGTAGCAAATAAGGCTGAAAGCATTGGTAAAAGTAGATCTAAAAGCAGTTTAGCTGTTTTTATAAAACAAACTTATCAACTTTTTGCTGCTTCATTATTGGCAGCAAGCGCTGGAGCTTTTATAGGTACTGCCTATCTATCAAGCTCATTAGTTAGAATAGGAGCAAATGGCAAACCAGCAGTTGCAGGATGGTTTTGGGGATTGGTAATTCTTGAATTTATCTTACTTTTTGGAGTTTTGGCAGCTAAGAAAAAAGAAGGGTTAAATTTAATTTTACTTTTTGCTTTTACATTTGTCAGCGGATTGACGCTAACACCGATGCTCTCAGCATATTTAATGATGCCAAGTGGTGCAAGTATTATAACAGAAGCATTTATACTTACTACTGTTGCATTTGGCGGACTTTCAATCTTTGCTATGAATACAACAAGAGACTTCTCAGCAATGGGTAAAATGCTTTTTATAACTTTGATTGTTATAATAGTAGCAGGAATTATCAATATCTTTGTAGGAAGTTCTTTACTCCAATTAGGAATCGCGAGCATCGGGGCTATACTTTTTTCAGCCTTTATACTTTATGACACACAAAGAATCATAAGAGGCAATGTAGAAACACCCGTAGAAGCAGCGGTTTCATTATACCTTGACTTTTTAAACTTGTTTATTTCATTGCTACAGATACTCGGAATTTTTGGAAACAGAAATTAAAAACTACGGGTGCATTTAGCACCCGTTATATACAAAACTTCAAATTCAAGATAATCAAGCGGATAAGCTTCTATCAATTTTTTGGTTTCCTTATAGCCAAGTTTTCTTTTGCCACCACTGACACCACTTCTTTTTATATATCTGAATTTTGAAATATTATCATCAAAATAGAGTTTATAAAATTCTCTTTTATAATTTATTTTATAAAATTGAGAAAAAATATTGATAACTTCTTTATAGCTTGGCAAAAAAGTTTTTAACTTGCTTTTTGCATAAATAGTTTTAAATGTACCATCACAAAATATTGATACTGCGCAATTATTACTTATTTCTGAAAATCTTTCCACTACTTTTTTCAAATTTACAGACCACTGCAGGGATGCTGAAGAAAGTACATAATCAAATTTTTTATCCTTTGATAAGGTTTCATATAATTCACTTTCTTCATAGTTTTGGTTTATGATTTTAATATTCTTATTCTTTGGATGAAGCTCACACATACGGGGTGAAAGATCTACTGCAACAAACTCCTTGATATTCCAGTCTATTTGCTTATATATCTCACCTGCACCTGAGCCTAAATCTAAGATTCTCTTTGGATTTTCACAAACCATACCAATAAGATTTTGGGCTACTTTTTTCTGGATTATATTATAACTGCCGTAGGTATTGGCATTTTTAGAAAATTCACTCACTTGCAAGTCTTTAAACTTCATTCATTTCCCCGCTTAAACAATTCTTTAATATTTTTTCGATATACTTCAAGGCTAATCTAAATAAGAGTATAATTATACTCTATTTTTTATAAAAGGATATTTACTATGACAACCATTATTTTGGTTTTACAGTTTGTTTTGGCTATTATTTTAACCATTACCGTATTATTACAAAAAAGCTCATCTATCGGTCTTGGCGCATATAGCGGTAGCAACGAATCACTTTTTGGAGCAAAAGGACCTGCTGGATTTTTGGCAAAATTTACATTTGTTATAGGATTTTTATTTCTTGTAAACACCCTTGCACTTGGATATTTTTATAACCAATCAAAAAAATCTTCTCTTGCAGAAAATATAAAAGTTGTAAAACCTATAAAAAAAGCTCCGATTGTACCAGCCCTTCCAACTACAACTACAAAATCCAATGCGGCACCAAAAGCACCAACAACCAAATAATATTTTTTACAAAAAAGTAAAAATAATTTTACTTTTTTGTTTAATACCAATATTTTTATATGCTGATGCGCATATCTTTGTATTCCATAGATTTGGTGACACAAGATACAAAAGCACAAATACTTCTATAAAAGAGTTAACAAAAGAGTTTAATTATTTTAAGAATCACGGTTATAAAGTTATAAAACTTCAGAAATTAATAAATGCGGTTAAAAATAGAAAAAAGATTAATGATAAATGGATAGTTTTGACAATAGATGACAATTTTCAAAGTTTTTATAAAAATGGACTTAAAATCTTTAAGGAATACAATTATCCTTTTACTATGTTTGTATATGTACAAGCCACTGAAGATAGATACCCAGATTATACCACTTGGAATGAATTGAAAAAAATTTCAAAATATGGCTCCATCGAGTTTCATTCCTTTTCTCATCCTCATATGACATTTAAAAGTGATAAATTTTTAAGAAATGATTTTGCAAGAGGATTGAAGCTTATGAAAAAAAGATTAGGAATCGTACCTAAATATTTTGCATATCCTTACGGAGAATACGACAAAAGAGTAAGAAACATAGCAAAAGAATTTGGATTTGAAGCTATACTCAATCAAAATATTGGTGCTGTTGGTAAATACAGTAATATTTTTGATTTAAACAGGAATGCACTTGTCGGTAAAACTCATTTAAAAGAGGATTTGGAGTATAAAGAATTAAGAGTAAAATGGATAAAGCCAAAAGGCTATCCCAAAAATGGAATTTTAACAAAGATTATGGCAAAATTATATTTACAAGATATTAAAAATGCAAAATATTATCTAACTGATTACGGATGGCACAGAGCAAAGGTTGTTGGCTCTTTTATAAATGAAGATGTAAATAAAAAGTTACATCAAGGAAGAAATCGAATCGTTATAAGTGTAGGACATAAAATAAAAGCAAAACTTTTAATAAAGGATAAATATGAGTTTGAATGAGATAAAAGATAAAACAAGTGAAAGTATGCAAAAAAGCATTGAATCTTTGAAAAAAGATTTCACCACTCTTAGAACCGGCAAGGTATCTACTGTCATATTAGACAATGTTATGGTTGATTATTATGGTACTGCAACCTCACTAAATCAGGTCGCAACAGTATTAGCAACTGATGCAACTACAATCACCGTATCCCCCTGGGAAAAAAATTTATTAAAAGATATAGAAAAAGCATTACAAAGTGCAAATATCGGTGTTAACCCAAATAATGACGGAGAAAGTATAAAACTGTTTTTTCCGCCAATGACAGTTGAACAGCGAAAAGAGAATGTTAAAAAAGCAAAGGCTATGGTTGAAAAAGCAAAAATAGCTATAAGAAATATCAGAAAAGATGCCAATAACAAGATAAAAAACTTAGAAAGAGAAAAAGATATAACTGAAGATGAAAGTAAAAAATCTCATGAGGATATTCAAAAACTAACTGACAATTTTACAGCCCAGAGCGACTCTTTGCTTAAAAGTAAAGAGGCGGAGCTTATGAAAGTATAAAATGAATTTAGAAAAAATATATAAAGATTCGGGTGCACTTTTAGAGGGACATTTTTTGCTAAGTAGCGGGAAACATTCAAAATATTATCTTCAAAGTGCAAAAGTTTTAGAAGATCCGAAAAGGGCTGAATTATTAGCAGTAACCTTGGCAAAAAAAATACTCGAATCTGATGTAGAAATAGATACTGTTTGTTCTCCGGCACTTGGTGGTATTTTGGCAGGATATGAGTTATCAAGAGCACTCGGAACGAGATTTATATTTGCAGAAAGAGTTGCTGGAACAATGTGCGTTAGACGAGGATTTGAAATAAAAAAAGATGAAAAAATTTTGATATGCGAAGATATCATAACCACAGGTGGCTCAGCTCTTGAAGCAGCAGAAGCTATCAAAGATCTTGGCGGAAAGGTAGTAGGCTTTGCAGCCATTGCAAATAGAGGTTTTTGCAATATTTATAATGATAGCAAGGATATGAAAAAAGAGTGCAAATTACCAAAAGGTTTGCCTTTTTTTGCATTAGGAAATTTCGAATTTACCATGTATGATAAAGATAACTGTCCTATGTGCAAAACAGGAACCAAAGCTCTAAAGCCTGGTAGCAGAGGTAATTAATGAGGTGGAGAAATATAAAAAAAGGTACAAAAAAAATAAAGATTTCAACAAAAAGCCATATACACTTTGCACCGATAACCACAAAAATTAAAGCTTTCTTGATTGATATGTTTATGATTATGATGCCTATTGCCTATATAGTTACTTATGTTATTATGGGTGGCAAAAACGATATGCAACACTCCATCATAGCAAGAACTTCGCTTGGAGTCATTTTTGGAGTAATTATGATATCATTTTGGACAATAAAAGCACAAAGTCCGGGATACAAGGCGTATGACTTAATTTTAGTAGATGCAAAAACTCAAACAAAACCGACTCTTGCAAAATCAATACTAAGATATTTTGCTTTTATATTTTCTTCTACTATCATAATAGGCGAAATTGTAGCATTTTTTAGGAAAGACAGAAGAACTCTGCATGACTTAATCAGTGGCACTTATGCAATAATAAAATAAATGTTTCTGCTTTCAAGTTTTTTCTTTTTCTACTTTGCCGGAGTTGGCATATATATCATATTTTTACCAAAAATTTTGGAAACTCTTTTATATACACCCTATCAAATTGGTATTATTTTTTCGATTGTTCCTCTTATGAGGTTTTTAACCCCTTTTTTATTTTTAAAAATTTTTTCACTAAATAAAACAGTTTATAAATTTTCTTTATTGATCTCTTGGCTGAGTGTAATCTTTCTTTTTTTTAGTATAAAAAACTACTATCTTTTAATGGCAAACATAGCGGTTTTTGGCATTAGTAATGGACTGGTTATGCCTTATATAGACTCTATTGCACTTGAAAAAATGAAAAAAAATTACGGAAAAAGTAGACTTTGGGGATCTTTGGGTTTTATGATTATCGGATTGATTTTAGCACGGTATTTAAGTGATTATAAAGTTGGATTGTACTTTTACCTTTTCATTGGTACTTGTATATCATCTATCGGATATCTAATATCTAAAAATTCAAAAGACTTTAATCTGAAAAAAGATATATCACTGATGCAAAAATTTTCACTCCTTAATAATTGGCAATTTTGGATAAGTATATTTTTAGTACAAATATCTTTTGGTTTTTTCTATAATTTTTTTACAATATATGAAACAGCTCACGGTATATCATTGGAACAAGTAAGTTATTTATGGAGCTTATCCATCATTTGTGAAGTTATAATGTTTAATTATCAAGATAAAATATTACATTTAAATCTCTTAACTATAATTAAATTTTCCATAGCAATAACATCTCTTAGATGGCTACTTTTGTATTTATTTTCAGATTCTCTGTACATATCATACCTTACTCAAAGTTTTCATGCTATTAGTTTTGCATTGTTTCATACAGTTACCATAACATATCTTTTCAAACTATATACCCAAAAAAAACTTGCGATGCAGTTTTATCATGGGATATCTTATGGATTAGGAGGATTTGTCGGCTCTATTATGGCGGGATATTTTTATGGGAAATACCTTTTTTTGATAGCCTCAATAATTGCATTATTAGGATTTGTATCTTTACTAAACTTTAATAAAAAATAAATGAGATATTTTCACTCCTGTTTAAGTCGCTTTAATATATAATTTGATTTATCAAACTAATAAAAAATATAATTAAAAAAGGAGTTAAACATGGAAATTGAATTTAAAAATAAAATTCTAAATATTATTAATAATGATAAAAAGAAAGATACTCTAGGCCATATTAGCGTACACCAAGCAAGGGAATTGTTAATGGATGCAGGATCTATACTTCTTGATGTAAGACCTCCGGCAAGAGTAGAGGGAGAAAATGCACAAGAAGCTGGGATTGTAAATGCTTTTTATACTCCATATCCAAGTTTTTTTGATTACCTTGATATACTGCCAAAAGATAAAAATTCTTTTATAATTTTAGGCTGTTTAAAAGGATGGTTTGCCAATCGTATAATGGGGTATTTGGAAATGGAAGGTTATACGAATATCTTTGTATTAGATACCAATATAGCCGATCTTATCGAGGCTCACTACGCTCATACCAACAGATAACTAACCGACCTTACACATTATAATGAGTAGAACTCATTATAATGTGTAAGGGACTAAAGTCTCTACCCCTCCTAAAAACTACGACAAGCAGGGATTTTCGAGAAAAAAGTGAATAAGGTTAGTAACTGATATTGCATACACATATAAATTCAATGTTATGCTTTTGTTTTTCTAGACATTCTTTTTCTTACGATTGGATCAAGATATCTTTTTCTTATTCTGATATTTTTTGGTGTAATTTCCACTATCTCATCATCCTCAATCCATTCAAGTGCTGATTCAAGCGTTATATCTCTAGGAGGAACAAGTTTGATAGCTTCATCAGCTCCACTACTTCTAACATTTGTTAAGTTTTTACCTTTTATAGGATTGACATCAAGATCATTTGCTCTTGCATTTTCTCCTATAACCATGCCTACATATACTTTATCCTGAGGTTTTACAAAAAGAGTACCTCTGTCTTGCAGTCCAAAAAGAGAATAACCAACTGTTTGACCATTTTCCATAGATACCAAAGCTCCATTCATTCTGTGTTCGACAGTACCGCCAAGTGGGCGAAATTCCAAATATGAATGATTTAAAACACCTTCACCTTTTGTATCTGTTAAGAATTGACTTCTAAAGCCTATAAGACCACGAGCCGGTATCTCAAACTCTATCCTTGTCTGTCCATCTCCTGTTGGAGTCATAGATGTCATCTCAGCTCTTCTTTTGCCAAGCTTTTCTATAACAACTCCCGTAAAATCATCCGGCACATCAACCACTAAAAGCTCATACGGCTCCATCTTCACACCATCTTCTTCTTTGATAATAACTTCAGGGCGACCTAAAGAAAACTCATACCCTTCTCTTCTAAGATTTTCTGCCAATATGGTTATCTGCAATTCTCCTCTACCTGCTACCTTGAAACTTCCTTCCCCTATATTTTCATATTTCATGGCAATATTGGTTTTCATTTCACTTTCTAATCTTTCAGAAAGTTTATTTGAAGTTACATATTTGCCTTCAGTTCCGGCAAGCGGTGAGTCGTTGACTGCAAAGACAACTGATATAGTAGGCTCTTCTATATGCATAGGATCCAAGGGAACAGGATTATTAGGATCTACCAGACTATCCCCTATATCAAGCGCTTCAAATCCTGCAATGGCAACTATGTCACCATAGCTTGCTTCATCAACATCAATCCTTTCAAGTCCTAAAAAGCCAATAAGTTTGCTAACTCTGCCACTTATCCTTTCGCCATTACTTTTAGCCAATAAAATATTTTGATTTTTTTTAATCGTTCCGTTAAATATCCTGGCTATTCCTATCTTACCTACAAAATTATCATAATCAAGCGTAAAAACCTGTATTTGTACGGGAGCATCTATGCTTCCTTTGGGGGCAGGAACTTGCTCAATTATAGTTTCAAAAAGCGGTTCTAAATCTTTATTTTCATCTTCCAATTCATATTTGGCATACCCGTCTCTTGCTGCAGCATAAATTATAGAAAAGTCGAGTTGCTCCTCAGTAGCATCCATAGCAACAAAAAGATCAAATATTTCATCAACTACTCTTTCCGGATCTGCCGCATCTTTGTCTATCTTATTTATAACAATTATCGGCTTCAGCCCCAAAGACAGAGCTTTTTTAACAACAAATTTTGTTTGGGGCATTACTCCTTCTTGGGCATCTACTAAAAGAAGCACCCCATCAACCATCTTTAAAACCCTCTCAACTTCACCGCCAAAGTCGGCATGACCTGGGGTATCTATGATATTTATTTTATAATTTTTATGAATAATTGCCGTATTTTTTGAAAGTATTGTGATACCTCTTTCTTTTTCCAAATCGTTACTGTCCATGACTCTTTCAGCTACTTTTTGGTTCGCCCTGAAAGTATGTGATTGTTTAAGTAACTCGTCAACTAATGTAGTTTTACCATGATCAACATGGGCAATAACTGCTATATTTCTAATCTCTTGCACTAAATTTTCCTTATAATATTATATGTAAGCACCTAACTATTATTGTGGTTAGGCAATTAAGATAGCATTTTACCCAAATAAACTGAAAGTAGAGAAAAATTAGCAGGAACGATAATTGCTTATCTATAATTTAGAAAACTTTTGAAGGGTATATTAATGAAGCAATTATTCTTGTCAAACACCACAAAAACTTCTAAAATACCACAAAAAGGTATTATGGGAGATTTACATATATTAAATAAAAAAGAGAATGCAAAAATAAATTTTAACGATTTTATATCATCTATTTTAAAAGAATTAAATACAAAAAATGAAAAAATAATAAATTCACAAAAAAAAGTAAATAGTTTAAAAACTATAGAAAAAAAGATATCTCTCAAGCAGCCCGTTTCTTCAAATAATAGTAAAGATACTCTTCTAAATGAGCTTTTAAGTCTTGTCGTTTTTCTAAAATCAAATGGATTTAGTGGAAAATTTCCAACTGATACAAAAAAGCTTAGCCATATATTGAGCAACAAGCAAGCACTTAGTGAACTTAAAAATATAAAAGATGTGAAAGATATACTAAAAGTAGCAAAAAAATATAATATAGATATCAAGAAATTTGAATTTACAAAAGAAGAAACAAAAGCAATAGAAACAAAAATTACAGAAATAAAAACTAAAAAAACAATTATCTCAAGCGAAAGAATGTTTAAAGATATAAAAACTAAAACCACAGGCAAGCACATTATAAAAAAAAGTTTAGTAAGCCCATTAAATAATCTTATGAAAAAAGAAAATACAAAGAATAATCAAACTGAAAATTTATCCAAATACAAAAACCCGTCATACAAACAAAATACAAAAAATATTCACAATACTCAAATATCATCGTCTCTTGATAAGCCTGTATTGAGCCATAATACAAAACAAAAAAATAGTAACAATCTCTCAAAAGATCAACAAACTAAACAATTTACGGATAAAATAAAATTTCTGTCTCTTGACAAACCTATATTGAGCCATAATAAACCAACAAGAAGTGATGATGTAAAAATTGTTTCTCAAATGAAAATATTTGAAGATCACAAAAAAATTAAAAATAATACAAAACATAACATGATAGATAAAGACAACATTTCCTCTCTTTCTCAAGCAGACAAAAGCAGTACCGCCAAAATAAAAGAAAAACAAATCAAGACTATAAATTACGAACCAATAGAAAATAAACAAGTAAATATGCATATAAAAAATGAAATTTTACCACAACACTTAAAGGGCAACAATACACAAACAAATCAGACAACAACACAATTTGCAAATGACTTAAAAGAGCAAATCCAACATTATAAACCTCCTATAATGAAGATAAAAATGACTTTAAACCCCAAACACTTGGGTGAAGTTGAGGTAAGTATGCTAAACAGAGGCAATACATTACAAATAACTATCAATTCTAGCACAAGCACGATGGCTGTTTTTGTACAAAATCAAGCTGAATTTAAAAACTCTTTGGTAAATATGGGTTTTACCAATTTAAATATGAATTTTAATTCAAATGGAGACAATCAAAATAAAAATTCAAATCATTCGCAAAAAAATAGTAAAAATTTTAAAAATTTTAGTGAAACAGAAATAGAAAATATAAATACATTAGATATTACTATACCTCGGTATATATAAAGGATAAAAGATGACAACAGCGATAAACAATACTTCACAAACAACTGCCACAAAAGCGGTAAATCCTAAAAGTATCTTAGGTAAAGATGATTTTTTAAAACTGCTTTTAACAGAACTTGAACATCAAGATCCTACAAATCCGATGGATAGTGGGAAAATTTTAACTCAAACTTCACAACTTGCCACTTTGGAATCAGCCAATAATACAAATAAAACTATGGCATCTCTTGTAAGCCAAATGAAGTCAAGTTCTAATTTAAATGCAGTAGCAGCAATCGGCAAAATGGGAAGTTTGGGGACAGACACTATAACTTTACTAAAAGATACAACTCCATCTTTTGATCTGTATTTTAAACATAATATAAAAAGTGGTACTGTCAACATAACTGATAGCCAAGGCAACACAATAAAAACTTTTATTTTAAAACCACAAAATAGCGGTGTATTGACATTTAAATGGGATGGTACAGACAATTCTGGCAATAAAGTATCACCCGGAAGCTATAAGGTAAGCTCAAACTATAGTGACGGATCAACTGGCAGCTTTAGCACTACTTATGGATTATATCCAATAAGTGCGGTTAAATTTGTAAGCGGAAAAGCAGAGCTTAAACTCGGAAACAATTACTATCCGCTTTCAAGTGTAAAAGAGATATATAATTAAAGGATTTTTAAATGACTACATCTTTTTATAACGGCATTTTAGGAGTACAATCCCACCAAAAAAGTATAAATATAATTTCTGATAATATATCAAATATCAGCTCAACCGCATTCAAGGAAATCAGCCCCGAATTTTCAACTATTTTTTCTACAACCTTAAATACTGCAAGCAATAACTCTACATCTAATGACATAGGCTTAGGAAGTAGCGTCAATACGACAAGCATGGATTTGTCTCAAGGTGCTCTTGTATCAACCGAAAAAACTTTTGACATGGCGATTGATGGAAAAGGATGGTTTGGTATTAAAAAACCTGATGGAAGCACTTACTATACGAGAAATGGCGATTTTTCTGTAGATAAAAATGGCGATTTGGTTAATCCAAATGGATATTATCTTACAGGAACTCTTGGAGGCAATATTTCGCCAACTACCTTGTCTCAAAGTAAATTGGATGCATTTGGCAAAGCATACAGTACCCAAGGAGCAGTAAACCAAACACCATATTCGATATCCCAGATTAGTGATATTAAATTATCTTCTGTTGCAACTCAAAAAAAGATTAATTTACCTTACTTTTTGTATCTTCCTCCAAAACCAACACAAAATATACAATATAAAGCAAATTTGGATCCAACAATAAAAACAAAATTTGATCCAAATACAGGAACAACTCAGGAAGTACCAAATATAGAGCATTTTGCCACTTCTTTAATTTCTCCTACAGGTGAACAAAATATACTTGATATGACTTTTACAAAAAAAGTACCAAGTCAAATCATAGGAAGCACATGGGATGCAAATATTCAAATACAACAATTTTATGAAAAATATGATCCTTCAAAATCTTATGATACATCAAAATATGCAATCGATAAAAACGCAAATAAAGTATATCAAATAGTTGATGATAAAAGCGGAGTTGTAAGTTTTGATAGCTCTGGAGCATTGCTCAGTGATACGATTCCTGAACTCTCAAACAGTGGAGTTCCTTTGAAATTAAATTTGGGTACTGTTTTGAATCCTTCTCAACCAAATAGTGGCTTTGACGGACTTACTTCCTTTAAAAATAATAAATCTTCCAATAGTGTAAAAAAAGATGGAGTAGCTGAAGGATTCTTAACTAAATATAGTGTAATAAATAATGGAGAAATTGTTGCTAATTTCACAAATGGACGAACAATACCTGTTGCAAAAATAGGAGTATACCATTTTCAAAATGCTCAGGGACTTGAAATGGCAGGGGATTCATTATATAAAGAAAGTGCTAATAGCGGAAAACCTATATTTTTTCAAAATAGTAGCGGAGAGTATATAAATAATTCAAAAATACAAAGTCATAGACTTGAACAAAGTAATATTTCTTTTTCTACCGCTTTAACCGAACTTATCATGATGCAAAAAGCTTATGATGCAAGTGCTAAAAGTATTACAACAAGCAATCAAATGATTCAAAATGCGATAAATATGAAAAAATAATCTGGAATACTATTTGCTTATCAATACAATATGATAGAAAACTTAAAGAAATTAGAAAGGATATAAAATGATGAGATCATTATGGGCTGGAGTTTCTGGTCTTAATGCACACCAAATAGCCATGGATGTAGAAGGTAATAATATTGCCAATGTCAATACTGCAGGTTTTAAATACAGCAGAGTAAATTTTTCTGACCTTCTTAGTCAAACTTCCACAATTGCAACTGCGCCTCAAGGCGAATTAGGAGGTAAAAATCCTATGCAAGTAGGCTTAGGTGCTCAAGTTAGCTCCATTACAAAAATTTTTAAACAAGGCTCAATCCAAACAACAGATAAAAATACTGATCTTGCTATCCAGGGTGATGGCTTTTTTGTTGTCAGCCCTGATGGTGGAAAAACTTATAAATTTTCTAGAAATGGAGATTTTGTTTTTGATGCAAATGGCAACTTTGTCAATAGCAATGGCTATATAGTACAAGGCTGGTCAAGAGATGGCACAACAGGTCAAATAGACTCTACTGCCCCTATCAGCAATATTACAATCCCATCAGGTCTCACCACTCCGGCAAATCCCACAGCAAATGTTACTCTTAAAGCAAATCTAAACTCAGGCCCTTCAATAAAAAATAAATCATTGGTTTACTCTTTGGATTCAAGTGGTAACAATACAAGCAAAGAAGTGCAAGCCGGGGCAACAGATAAGTTGGATTTTAAAACACTGTTTAACGAAACAGGAGAATCACTATCCTTAAAAGATGGAGATAATTTTAATCTTACGCTTACAGACTCCAGTGGAAATACAGATACATATACTTTTACATATAATACCGCAGGTGGTGACGGAAATACTAATTTTAAAACAACAGAAGACTTAAGAAGTGAATTACAAAATAAAATACAAACTTCAGCTCAAGGCAATCCAAATGCTACAGTTATTGTTAACAGCCAAGGAAAATTTGAAATTATCAATGGCACTTCGGGAAATAACTTAAATGTAAAACTCTCTAGTGGATCTCAAAATAATCAAAAATTCCTTGATATGCTTACACCTTTAGAGGGGACTATACCGGCTGATGGAAGTTCCAAAATCTCCCAATCTTTTTATTCTGCAACTCATGCTTCGAGTATAGATATATATGACTCATTGGGAACAAAGCATACACTAAGAACAGAATTTAGAAAAATAGGACAAGATTCAAACGGATCTACATGGCAGGTTATCTTAAATGTTCCAGATCCTGGAGAAATAAATACATCAACTCCAAAAAATTATTTGGTAGGAAGCATCAAATTTAATTCTGACGGCTCTTTGTCAACTTATACTCCAGCTAGTATAAGTTTTACTGGAAATAACGGCTCAAAGCCCAAACAAACAGTTCATATGCAACTTGGAACCGCAAACCAATTTGACGGTATGACCAGTTTTGATGCAACATCAAACACTTCAGGTATCTCTCAAGATGGTTATCCTGGAGGTGACTTAAACGGTATAAGAGTCGATGAGACAGGAACTCTTATAGGAAGTTTTACAAATGGTAGAAGTTTCGGCTTAGCTCAAGTCTCCATGGCAAGTTTTGCTAACAATGTAGGACTTGAAAGTAGTGGCGGTGGGGTTTATACACAAACTTCAAACTCAGGAGATCCTATCATAGGCAAAGCAGCAACAGGTAAAAGAGGTTTTATTCAAGCCAGCTCACTTGAAATGAGTAATGTTGATCTAAGCAGAAGCTTAACTCAACTTATAGTTATCCAAAGAGGCTTTCAAGCAAATGCCAAAACCATAACAACTTCGGATCAAATGCTAAACACACTACTTCAGTTAAAACGATAAATTTTAGGGTAAGTACTTCTTACCCTTTACTATTTTTATGCTATAATTCTTAAAAAAACTTAGGAAATTTTTATGGAAGTTACGCTACTGCACTATACTCCTTTACTTATCTGCTCAAACGCCATTCGCACTTGTTGGCAAAGTTTTGACAAAAGCGATGAGGGCGGAGACAAAGACAAGGAACTTATAGATAGAGTCGGAAATAAATTTAAACATGCTAGCACACTTGAGCATTTACATTATAATTTTTTCATAAAAGGTATAAGCAGAGCCCTTCTTCAAGAATTAGCAAGACACAGGATGGCAAGTCTTAGCGTTAAATCAACAAGATACACCTTAAAAGAGTTAAAAAAAGAAGCAGAGTTTACATTATCGGACCTTCAAAGAGCAAAAAAATATCTCGTCTTCACTGATACCGATATAGTAAATGAAATGAGTATAATCGCACTTGAGAATTTAAGAAAAGTTTTACTCAGTGGCATCAGCAATGACAAAGCCAAATATTGTTTACCGGAGAGTTATAAAACTGAATTAACTTGGAGTACAAATGCAAGAAGTTTACAAAATTTCATAAGTTTAAGAAGTTCCAAATCCGCTCTGTGGGAGATAAGAGAATTGGCATACAGTATCTATAAGGCCTTACCTGAGGATCACAAATACCTTTTTAAACACTGTATTGCATAATTCTCTCTTAACTGACCTTACGCACTATAATGAGCAAAGCTCGTTATAGTGGCAGAAACTCAAAGTCCCCGCAACCCCTTTTAAGCTTACGAAAAGTAGGACTTTTCGAGAAAAAAATGCGTAAGGTCAGTTATCAAATATAAATTTCTAAACTGATCCTTCATCTATCATGGAATCAGCAACTTTTTTAAATCCGGCAATATTGGCTCCGGCTAATAAATCTCCATTACATCCATACTCTTCTGCCGTATTATAAGATGTGT
>Ga0256829_1002149_pt1 | contig 15035 bp, 13 predicted proteins | sample 131447metaG_FD_185979 | JGI IMG/M metagenome (GOLD analysis project Ga0256829, IMG submission 185979) | Hydrothermal vent microbial communities from Lau Basin, Pacific Ocean - 131-447 | ecosystem: Environmental > Aquatic > Marine > Hydrothermal vents | place: Pacific Ocean: Lau Basin | collected...
ACCAAAAGAGTTAGATAAATTTTTAGGTGATTATATTATTGGTCAAGAGAGAGCAAGAAAACTTTTGAGTGTTGCTGTGTATAACCACTATAAAAGAATCTTTAAACTCCACCATGCCAAAGATGATGATACGGAAATTGCAAAATCTAATGTACTCCTTATTGGTCCAACAGGAAGTGGAAAAACATTGATGGCACAAACCATTGCAAGAGTTTTAAATGTCCCTATTGCTATTGCAGATGCAACGAGTCTCACCGAAGCGGGATATGTTGGAGAAGATGTCGAAAACATTTTAACAAAACTCCTCCAGGCAGCAGATGGAGACATTAAACGTGCAGAGCAAGGCATCATCTTTTTAGATGAAGTCGATAAAGTAGCTCGAATGAGTGAAAATCGTTCTATTACTCGAGATGTAAGTGGTGAGGGTGTACAGCAAGCACTTTTAAAGATTGTAGAAGGTTCTTCTGTCAACATTCCACCTAAAGGTGGAAGAAAACACCCAAATCAAGATTTCACTTCTCTTGACACAACCAATATTCTTTTTATATGTGGCGGTGCTTTTGATGGTCTCGAAGAGATACTCAAACGCAAGCAAGGGGAAAATATTCTCGGGTTTGGGCATGAGAAAAAAACAAAAGATGAAAAAAAACCAACTTTTGACATGGTAGAGCCTGATGATTTAGTACATTTTGGACTTATTCCTGAACTTGTTGGACGTCTACCGATTATTGCTTCACTTCAAGAGATAAGTGAAGATGATATGGTTCGCATACTCACTGAGCCAAAAAATTCTCTGATTAAACAGTATAAAAAACTCTTTAGCATTGATAATGTAGAGTTGAACTTTGAAGAAGATGCCTTGCGTGCTATTGCTAAAAAATCTCTCAAACGCAAGACTGGAGCTCGTGGACTTCGTGCAATTTTAGAAGAAAATATGATTGATATTATGTATGAACTTCCAGAGTATGAAGATTATGAAGTTTTAATTACGAAAGAAGTTATAGAGAATGGTGAACAGCCTGTCTATATTAAAAAAACGACACAAAAAACTGCATAAGGGATAACAAAAATGATATTTAATAAAATTATAGGACTCTTTTCTAATGATTTAGCAATCGATTTAGGAACTGCAAACACAATTGTAATTGCGAAGGGACGTGGTATTATAATCAATGAGCCCTCTGTTGTTGCTGTAAAAACTGAGAAGTATGGTCAAAGCAAAGTCTTAGCTGTTGGAAAAGAAGCCAAAGAGATGGTTGGAAAAACTCCAGGAAACATTCGTGCTATTCGTCCAATGAGAGATGGTGTCATCGCAGATTTTGATATGACTGAAAAGATGATTCGTAAATTCATTCAAAAAGCACATGGGCGTAGCTCACTCATATCTCCTCGTATAATTATCTGTGTCCCTTATGGACTTACTCAAGTGGAGAGAAAAGCCGTACGAGAATCAGCACTCAGTGCAGGTGCTCGTGAAGTATTTCTTATAGAAGAACCAATGGCAGCAGCTATTGGAGCAGGAGTTGATATTCGTGAACCACAAGGACATTTAGTTGTTGATATTGGTGGTGGTACTACTGAAATTGGTGTTGTTTCTCTTGGTGGACTTGTCCTCTCAAAATCTATTCGTACAGCTGGGGATAAAATAGACCAAAACATCATCAACTACATCAGAAAAAAATATAATCTACTTATTGGTGAACGTGTATCAGAAGAGATTAAAATTAAAATAGGAACAGCAATCACATTAGACAAAGAAATCAAAATGATTGTCAATGGTCGTGATCAAGTTGAAGGGCTTTTAAGTTCAGTAGAACTTACAAGTGAAGATGTAAGAGAAGCGATGAAAGAGCCTCTTAAAGAAGTCGCAGAAGCACTTCGTGATGTTTTAGAACAAATGCCACCAGATTTAGCGGGAGATATTGTAAACCATGGTATTATCCTTACAGGTGGTGGTGGTCTCATTCGACAACTTGATAAATACCTCTCAGATATCGTTCGTATTCCTGTCTATGTAGCCGATGAGCCTCTACTCGCAGTCGCTCGTGGTACAGGTCGTGCACTTGAAGAGATAGACTTACTACAAGAACTCTTTGAGAATGAATAAAAGAGTCTTTAGCTTTTTTATTCTTTTAGTCGCACTCTTTGTGAGTGCACTCTACTATACAAATCTTGTCCAAAAACCAATTCTTACGACACTTAATTCTTTCAAATCATATTATCACCTCTCTACAGAATATATTCAAAAAAAATTTGATACACATTTTTTTCAAGCACAAGAGATAGAAAAACTTACAAGCAAACTACAACAATATGAAAATAACCATCTCGTCATGCGTCAACTTGCAATGGAGATTAATGATTTGTATAAAGAGAATAATTCTACACTTAAAATCAATCCACAAGTAAGTTTAGTCAGAACGATTTCTTACCAAAAATTTGGTAATTACAATAGAATTTGGATGGATGTTCCTGATTATAATGCAAGTAAAATTTATGGGCTTACCTATAAAGAGTATGTCGCAGGTATTGTTATCGCTAAAAATGGAGAGGCACTTGGTTTGCTCAACCGCGACATCCAATGTTCTTACTCTGTTTTTGTAGGTTCAAAAAATGCACCTGGAATTGTGCATGGTAATAATACAGAGCATATTCTTGTCAAATTTATTCCTGCATGGTTTCACATCAAAATTGGTGATGAAGTTGTCAGTTCTGGACTTGATAATGTATTTTTTAAAGGTCTTAAAGTTGGACAAGTTATTGAAATTCAAAAAGCACAAGGGTATCAAAATGTTGTTGTCAATCAATATTACAAAGCAGATAATCCTAGCTATTTTCACCTTATAAGGAGAGTCAAATGAAAAAAGTACTCTTAATTTTACTCATTATTAGTTCAGTTTATGCTGAGAACTCAAGCCAAAAAATAACCATTGGAGCAGGTCCTTACTTGCAAACACAACCCTATAAAGGAGTCGATAACATTCTACTCCCCTCCCCGTTTATCTACTATAACAGTGATTTGTTTTATGTAAAATGGACCCGTGTTGGGATGTACTTTTATGGTGCAAAAAGCGATGAATTCTCGTGGGGATTTTCTCTCACTGCACAACCTAGAGTTTATGGATACAAAGCTTCTGACTCCTCTTTTTTAACAGGAATGCAAGAGCGTAAAACATCTATTGAGGCAGGTCTCGCCTTTACTCTTCAAAAAGAAAAAGCATTTTTAGATGTTTTACTTGTAACAGACATTCTTCATAAAAGTGATGCTTGGATAGAACAAACAGAACTCGGATATGAGTTTAATTTTGGAAAACTCCAACTCTACCCAAGTTTTTTACTTACGTACCAATCTGCTACGTTTACAGACTATTATTATGGAGTAAAAGCAGCAGAAGCCACAACTTCAAGAAGACAATACTCTGCAAATGCTGGATTTCAGATAGGTTTACAAACATATATACAATATCCACTCACAAAAAAGCTCTCTGCACTTGTCAATCTCCATGCAGAAAAATTATCTTCTCAAGCAACATCAAGTCCACTTGTTACAGAGAGTACTATTTACTCAGGATTAGTTTCTCTTATCTATACCTTTGAGTATTAAAAAAGAGAGCTAAAAACTCATCAAATTTTAAGTGCCTTTTGGCTATAATCTCTAAATTTTTAAAGATTATCTCAAAGGGTAAAAATGCCAAAACGCACCGACATTAACACTATTTTACTTATAGGTTCTGGTCCGATTGTTATCGGTCAAGCTTGTGAATTTGACTACTCTGGCACACAAGCCGTCAAAACACTCAAAGAACAAGGCTACCGTGTAGTTCTTATTAACTCAAATCCTGCAACAATTATGACTGACCCTGAATTTGCAGATAGAACGTACATCGAACCCATCAAAGAAGATGTGATTGCCGAGATTATTAAAAAAGAGAATGTTGATGCTGTTTTACCTACAATGGGTGGACAAACTGCTCTGAATGTCGCGACTAGTATGTATGAAAAAGGGATGCTTGAAGGTATTGAATTTTTAGGTGCTACACCAGAAGCTATCCATAAAGGTGAAGACCGTTCTGCATTTAATGAAGCCATGATTAAAATCGGTATGGATTTACCAAAAAGTGAGAATGCATACAGTGTTGAAGAAGCTATAGAAGTTGTTAAGAAAATAGGTTTTCCTGTTATAAGTCGAGCATCTTTTACTCTCGCTGGTGGCGGTTCAGGTGTCGCTTACAATATGGAAGAGTTTAAACAACTCGCACAAGAAGGTCTCTCTGCTTCTCCTGTGAGTGAAATCGAAATCATGGAGTCCATGCTTGGTTGGAAAGAGTATGAGATGGAAGTTATCCGTGACAAGGCGGACAACTGTATCATTGTTTGTGCTATTGAGAACTTTGACCCTATGGGTGTGCATACTGGAGATAGTATTACCGTAGCCCCGGCACTCACACTCACAGATAAAGAGTACCAAAGAATGCGAAATGCCTCTTTTGATATTTTACGTGAGATTGGTGTGGATACGGGTGGAAGTAATGTTCAGTTTTCTATTGACCCTAAAACGGGACGAATGATTGTTATTGAGATGAATCCTCGTGTAAGCCGTTCTTCTGCACTTGCGTCTAAAGCTACTGGCTACCCTATCGCAAAAGTTGCAACACTTCTTGCTGTTGGTTACACACTCGATGAAATCACCAATGACATTACAGGAACACCTGCCTCTTTTGAACCTGTGATTGATTATGTTGTTACAAAAATCCCGCGTTTTACATTTGAAAAATTCCCTGAAGCTATCAGTACACTCAGTACAAGTATGAAATCAGTCGGTGAAGTGATGTCTATTGGGCGTACATTCAAAGAATCTATGCAAAAAGCACTCTGTTCCCTTGAGACAGGCTTATGTGGTTTTGATGAAATTGATGCAGATACCGAGTTTGTAAAACATGAAATCCGTCGTCCAAACGCAGATAGAATGCTCTATGTAGCCGAAGGTTTCCGTCGAGGAATGAGCATCGAAGAGATGTTTAACACCTGTGCTATTGACCCATGGTTCTTATACCAAGTTTCAGAACTCATAGAAAAAGAAACAATGATTACAGATGCCATTTTAAATGATGCTGACTTTATGAGAGATGTGAAAGTGGATGGTTTTTCAGACAAACGCATTGCACAACTTATACAGAAAAATAGTGGCAAAACAGTCGATGAAAATGCAGTATATAAAGCGAGAAAAGCCTTAAATATTAGCCTAGAGTTCAATGAAGTAGATACTTGTGCAGCAGAGTTTGAAGCACTCACTCCTTACCTTTACTCCACAACCAATATCACAAAACTTCCAAATATACCTTCACGTGCAAGTGATAAGAAAAAAGTGCTTATCTTAGGCGGTGGTCCCAATAGAATTGGTCAAGGGATTGAGTTTGATTACTGCTGTGTTCATGCTGCGTTTGCCCTTAAAGAGATGGGCATTGAGTCTATTATGCACAACTGTAACCCTGAAACTGTTTCAACAGATTATGATACATCTGATGTTCTTTACTTTGAACCGATTGATTTTGAACATGTTCGTGAAGTGATTGAAAATGAACAGCCTGATGGCATTATTGTCCATTTTGGTGGACAAACACCACTTAAACTCGCAGACGGCCTTACAAAAATCGGAGCAAAAATCTCGGGAACACCATCGGCTGTTATTGACCTTGCAGAAGATAGAGAACAGTTTAGTGACTTTGTCATAAAAAATGGACTCAAACAACCAGAAAATGGACTTGCTACAAAGAAAGAAGATGCGGCACCTATTGCTGAGCGTTTAGGCTTTCCAGTACTTGTTCGTCCTTCTTTTGTACTTGGCGGTCGTGGAATGAAAATCGTTTACTCTCAAGAGGAACTTGCGGAGTATATGGAACTTGCGATTAGTGTCTCCAACGAAGCTCCTGTTCTCATTGACAAGTTTTTAGATCAAGCTATAGAACTTGATGTTGATTGTATTTGTGATGGAGAGGAAGTTTATATTGGTTCTGTTATGCAACATATCGAAGAAGCTGGGATTCACTCAGGAGATAGTGCTTGTTCTTTACCTCCTGTCAATCTTTCAGATGCAATGGTTGCACAAGTAGAAGCACAAACAAAAAAAATCGCTCTTGGTCTAGGTGTGGTAGGATTGATGAATGTACAGTATGCAATCTACCAAAATGAAATCTATCTTATAGAAGTAAACCCTCGTGCAAGCCGTACTGTGCCTTTTGTAAGTAAGGCAACGGGTATGCCACTCGCAAAAGTGGCAACACGAGTGATGATGGGTGAAACATTACGAAGTTCTTTAGCATTTTATGACAAATATGACATAGTTCAAGAAGTCAATGGACTCTTAAAACCACGTCTCAAAGGACATGTCTCCGTCAAAGAAGCAGTATTTCCTTTCCATAAACTCTATGGTGCTGACTTAGTGCTTTCTCCTGAAATGAAATCAACGGGTGAAGTTATGGGAATTAGTTCTAACTTTGGGGTCTCTTTTGCAAAAGCGCAACTCTCTGCGGGCAATAAAATTCCAACAGAGGGAACGTGTTTCTTGTCCTTTGTTGATACAGACAAAGAGCATGCTGCTGAGATTGGTCGTGGTTTAGTCAAACATGGCTTTAAACTTGTTGCAACAAAAGGAACACAGGCTGTTTTAGAAGCAGCGGGTATCCCTTGTAATCTTGTCCTCAAAATCTCTGAAGGGCGTCCAAACATAGAAGACAGTATGAAAAATGATGAAATTGCCATGGCAATTAACACCTCAGACAATAACACAAGTAAAAAAGATGCTATTGTAATTCGTCAAGAAGTACTCAAACGCAGTATCCCTTACTTTACAACACTCAGTGCCGCAAGAGCAACTATCCTTGCACTTGATGAAATGGGCAATGACTCATGGACAAGTTCAAAAGCACTGCAAGACTTTCTTATAAAATAGTGAGCGTCATTCTCACACAAACCGACACTACTGTCGGTTTCTTGTCACAAAATGAAGCAAAACTACAAACTATAAAATCAAGAACAGATACAAAACCCTTTATAAAAGTCTACAAAAATTTCAAAAGTCTCCCCTCTCGAATCCCTACAAAATACAAAAATCTTGTCCGTCGCGCTCGTAAAACGACTTTTATAGTCAAAAACAATTCTTTTCGAGTGAGTGTACCACAGCATAATTCTCCTCTCCTCAATGCCCCATGGTACTACTCAACATCTGCAAATGCAGCAGGAAAAAGTTTTGAAAGAGTTTTTTGTGAAGCAAAAGCAGATATAATAATAGAAGATAAAAATAGATTCCATGAGTATAAGGCATCTTCACTCATAAAGTTAACACAAAAAGCAAAAAGGAGACTACGATGAGCAAACTTGTACAAGCACTTTTAAGTGGCATACTTTTTACCTTTCTTTTAGATGCATTTCTATTTGTAGGGATTAAAACACACTATATTGATTTTTATAACATAGACCTCTATTATAATGTTCTGTTTGCTGACCATCAAAACATCTATATTTTTGCATTCTTCACACTCTTCATCGGATTTATTATCGGATACACTAAGTTTGCCGTTTCCATTGTAGGGCTTTTATTTATACTTGTCCTTACTCTATTTGTACCCTCTATTGGTAAAACTGTTGGGGAAATGCTTTTAATGCAAAAAAATATAATGCATAAGGATAAAAAATACACCTACATTGGCGATAGTTACTATAATGGAAGAAATAGCATTACGTTTTACGATTATGAACTAAAAAAAGTTATAATCTTAGATAAAAAAAGATTACTCAAATAAAGGATTACTTATATGAAACATATCTCTTCACTCTCTGCTGGAGTCGGACTTGGAAGTTCGGGACTCCTTATAATGAGTGTTCTCACAGGATGTGAAGCACCCCAAGAACAAGCACAAAATAAATTTTTAGTCATTGAACAACAATCAAATGGAAAATATATTGTAGTCGAAGAGATGCCAACAGAGGGTCCATCGCGTGCAATTATTCGTGAAAAAGATGCCAATGGAAATATTACTGAACGCTTTATGAATGAAGCGGAGATGAAAGCTCTTGCTGAACAAGAGTACCAAAAAGTAGAAAATGGAACAAGTGAAACCATACAACAAAATGGTGGTTCTGGGGGAATGGGTCTTGCAGGAACTATTTTAGCAGTTGCCGCTGGTTCACTCATGGGAAATATGATAGCAAACTCTTTGATGAATAATAAAAACTTTTCAAGAAACGCAACAAGTGCAAACAGAAGTGCTTACAGCCGTTCTGCTGCAGCAAAAAGTGCCAAAAAATCTTCCTCAAAGAAGAGCTTTTTTGGAAGTTCAAAAAAGAGTTCATCAAGAAGTAGTGGCGGGTTTTTTGGCGGATGATACAATTACAAAACCTCCAAAGTATTCCTGATGACAAACTCGAAGCCCTTGGGTTTAGCTGGCACACAGATAATGATGGCAGCAAATATGTCAGTGACCAACTTGTTCAAGTAACACAAGAAGAAGCAGAAGCCTACTATGAAGCGGGCAATACTCTTTATGATATGTATGTGCAAGCAGCGGAACACATCATAGAAAATGACCTCTTTTTTGAGATAGGCATCCCTTTTAACCTTGTTGAGAGTATTAAAAAAAGTTGGGAAAATGATGTGCATTGGCATATTTATGGACGTTTTGATTTCGCTGGTGGGGTAGATGGACATCCCATTAAACTCATCGAGTTCAATGCCGACACTCCTACAGCACTCTTTGAGTCTGCACTCCTACAATGGGCACTTTTAAAACATAACGATATGGATGAGGCAAAACAGTTTAATACTATCTATGAATCTATCTCACAAAACTTTCGACGCCTGATTACCCTTTTTGATGATACGGACTCTTTTAATGAACATTATGATGGCTGGAAAATACTCTTTTCTTCTATCTCAAACAATGATGAAGAGGAAGTCACAACAAGACTCCTCCAACAGATGGCAACAGATGCAGGATTTAACACGGCTTTTGAGTACCTAGAGAACACCCATTTTGATGAAGATGGTATCTATGATAGTGATGAAAATAGTTACGAATACTGGTTTAAACTCTACCCTTGGGAAGATATTGCCATTGATGAGCCCGAACTTGCCACAACACTGACAAACATTATGAACAATCAAAAAGCAATTATTTTAAATCCCGCCTATACCCTCCTCTTTCAATCAAAAGGGATAATGAAGATTTTATATGAACTTTTTCCTGATTCTCCCTATCTACTTCCAACTGCATTTGAACCTTTACAAGATACAAAACAGATTGAAAAAACAGTCTTTGGAAGAGAGGGTGCAAATACAAAAATTATAGAAAAAGATGGCACTTTTTCACATCAAACGCAGGGACCTTATGACAACTATAAAAAAATATACCAAAAATTTGTAGAATTTCCAAAAGATGCACAAGGTTCAAAGTATCAAGCAGGTGTCTTTTTTGCCTATGAATCATGTGGACTCAGTTTTCGTAAAGGTGGCGATATTTTAGACAATATGAGTAAATTTGTGGGACATACAATCCGCTAAGCTTTGTTAAGCTTAGCTTTTAAAATAATCTTTCCACTCTCAACACCGGGTTGATTGTAGGCATTGATGTACATAAATTTTCCACACACTGAGGTGAGCAGTTCATACTCATACATAAGTTCAGCAATAGCACTCTCTGAAATAGCATCAATAGCTATCACATCACAAGGGATATCGCCTAAAGTATTGAGAACTTCAATGGTCGCATCCGCTTGCATATTGATAAGTTTAGAAAATTCTAAATCATTGAGATAATCTAGCTCCTCTAAACCCTCTAAAGTGACTGCTGGTATTTTCAGAGTATTTTCAAAATCTTGTACTTTAATGACTGTGACTGTTTTATCGCGCTTACCCTCTACAATCAGTTGTAAAAAAGAGTGCTGATCAATAGGTCCAATAATCCCGACTGGTGTTAAGCCCTGATGTATATTTGTTTCATCAAATTTTCCTAAGGACTCACCCCAAAGTTGAATATACCATTTATTAAAACCTTCTAAACGTGAGGAGTATGAAAAAACAACATTGACATTATATTTTGTATTATGCTCGACAAAGAATCGTGCTTTTTTTAAAATATTTGCATAAATTTTCTCTTTTGAAAAAAATGAATCGTGCATCTTTTTTGCCCCTGCTAAAAGAGCATCTATATCTATACCGACAAGGGCTAAAGGGAGAAGCCCTACAGCTGAGAAAACAGAAAATCTCCCACCAACATCTTTAGGAATTTCAAATCTTTGCATCCCATGAATCTGTGCATATGCATTGAGCTTTGAGTCAAACTCTGTCACAATGACAGTATTGTTTTTATCAATTTTTACTAAAGTGTTAATATATTTAAAAATAGAAATCGTCTCAACTGTTGTGCCTGATTTAGAAATAACAACAAAGAGAGCATCTTCCAAATCCACTCCATCGAGTTTTGACTCTATATCAATAGGGTCTGTTGTTTCTAAAAAGAAAAGCTTTTTTTCTAAATCTTTAGAATGCTTTAAAAACTTGTAAATAGCGTATGTTCCTAAAGTACTTCCCCCAATTCCAATCACAACGATATGCTTTTGTTTTACAGTAGCAGCATATCCTTTAAAAGATGTCGTATCTTGATGCACAAGATTATAGTAACCAATACTCTCTTTTTCTTTCACAATCTCATTAAAAAGTTTTGTATCGGATATACTTGGGTTATAGTTATCGCTATAATTCATCAGCTTTAGCTTCCTTTTTGAGTAAAATATTTAATTTCTCTTGGTAAAAATCATACACTTGTATTTTATCATATTTTAGCGCACCTAGAGAGAGGAGTCTATACTTTTTTATCAACTCTTCACTGATTTGTCTCTTTTGTCTTTGTGAAGCATCTTCTAAAATTTTCTCTAAGGTTTGTACTCGAAATCTATCCATTCCCCAATGTTTAAAACTAAGCTGATTTTCATGCCCTGCATATTTTGTAATGAGTTGTTTATCTATGAGAGCAATTTTTTCATGTAAAGCGATGCGCAACCATAAATCATAATCTTCACATACCTCTAAACTTGTATCAAAAAGAGCATATTTTTCTAAGAGGCTTCTATGTAAACAGACACTTGAGGGGGCAATGTTGCAATAGGAGAGATTTTCCACAAAGGCATTCACCCCAATTTTACGAAATTTTTTAGGAATTTTTACTTGCTTGTCATTTCGTATCCAAACCTCATCTGTATATGACATCAAAATATCAGGATTATTTTTATGAAATGCTATTTGTGTTTGGAGTTTCTCATCATGCCAAGTATCATCAGAGTCTAAAAAAGTAATCCACTTATATTTTGCATGTAAAATGCCTAAATTGCGTGCTGAAGAGACACCACTATTTTCTTGGTAGTAGTACTCGACACTTGGAAAATCTTTTTGAATTGCTGCTGTTGCATCACTAGAGCCATCATCTACCACTATAATCTGTGTAGGCAGAGTGCTTTGTGAGAAAACAGATTCTAAAGCGCGTTTAAGAAGTTCATATCGATTATACGAGGGAATTACAAGCGATACCTCCATACACTACCAGACTTTTATTTCATTATAGAGACTATCACGTTCTACTGGAATAAAACCACTGTTTTTAATAAGTGCTGTAAAATCTTCTAACACAACACCATTAGCACTCTCTGCCCCTGCTGCTGAATTGATAGACTCTTTTTCTATCGTTCCATCAAGGTCATTTGCACCAAACTCTTGTGCAACAAGTGCAAGGTTTACCGTAGAAGTTACCCAATATGCTTTGAGGTTTGGCACATTATCAAGTACCAAACGCGAGACTGCCATTGTTTTTAAAATCTCATTGGCTGTAATTGGCTTTTCTATTTTGAGGTAGTTGTTTTCTGTTTGATAGACAAGCGGAATAAAGCAGTTAAATCCACCCGTCTCATCTTGTAAATCACGAATACGCATCATATGGTCGATGCGATTTTCACGCGACTCTATATGTCCAAAAAGCATAGTCACATTGGACTTTTTCCCTCTCTCGTGCCATTTTCTATGAATCTCTATCCATTGCTCAGAAGTCACTTTGCCTTTACAGATGTTATCACGCACTTTTTCGTCAAATATCTCAGCACCCCCACCTGGCATAGAGTCCACACCATTTTCAACCATCATGTCTAACACAGCATCGTAACTCAGCCCATGATGTCGTGACAAAAAGTCCACCTCTGCCGCTGTTAATGCCTTAATGTGCATATGCGGGTACTGCGTTTTAATCTTTTTAAAGATACTCATATACCAATCGAGTGTGACATTTGGATTATGTGCAGAGACTATATGCACCTCTTTTGCCCCACGAGTATCTATCTCAGCAACTGTTTTTAAAATATCTTCATGGCTCATAGTGTATTGGTTTGGATTTTTACGCGTTGCACTGTAGGCACAAAACTTGCATACATCCGCACATACATTTGTAGGGTTAATATGGCGGTTAATGTTAAAGTAGGTTTTTTTCCCATGTAACTCTTGGCGTTTTTGAGCTGCCAAAGTGCCTAATTCAAAAAAATCCATATTATACAGTTCTAATGCAGTCTCAAAGTCTATTCTTTTGTTCATCTGTTTCTATACCTTTTTCTTATCAAATTAATTTTGGAAGTTTCCATCGCTGTTTGATTGCAATCAGTCGCATTACTGTACCAAAAAACAAAATTAGTATTATACTCAAAGCATTAAGTATAAAATAACTCTTAACAATCCAAACCAAAAACCCTACAAATATAGCAATAGTGCCATAAAAATCATTCACCAATACATATGGAATTTTATTCATAATTACATCACGAATAATACCTCCACCTACTGCTGTCAAAAATGAGAGAAAGATAACACCAGCTAAATTAAACTCTGCATCGAAACCAACTGTAGCACCTGTAAATGCAAACATACTTAAACCAATACTATCACTAAAATTAAATACCTTATTATCTATCAGTTTCATCTCTTTATGAAATTTAAAAATATAGGCTATAACGAGTGTACATAGAACAAGTAAAATAGGATATGTTTCATGAAAAATAAAAGGCATTCTATTTGTTAACAAATCCCTTACAACACCACCACCAAAAGCACTCGTAAAACTGATAACAACAATACCAAGTAAATCATAACCTGCTTCTGATGCTAAAATATATCCAGAAAGACTAAAGGCAACTGTACCAATTACATCCAGTAAAATTGTATATTCCATTATAATCCTGGTGCTTTCCACATTGATGTCGTGATAGTAGCATCAACCAACTTTAATTGTGCTTCATATGCACTTTTCCATTTTTCTTTTAAGCCATCATATATCGCTTTATTCTCAAGATTTGGTCTATAGGTTTTCTCCCAAACAACCCAATCTTGTGCTGCACTCTCAAGTGTTTCATAGAGTCCACACCCCACAGCTGCCGCCATTGCACCACCTAAGGCAGTTGCCTCAGTCACTTTTGGGATTTTAACACGAGAGCCTGTCACATCTGCAAGAATTTGCGACCATAAAGCACCCTTACTTGCACCCCCAGCAAAGACAATCTCCCTAAACGCAACACCGCTAAACTTTTGAATGTTTTCAAGGTTAATACTTGAGACAATCGCTGCATTTTCTTCTAAAGAGCGAAACATTGAAAAGCGATTACACTTTTGCACATCTAAAGAAAGGTTTAAAAAACTCGGTGCTGCATGGTACCATTTTGAGTATTTCATACTGTCTGAAAATATCGGGAGTATCCCATACGAACCTGCAGGTACTTTTGCCGCATGCTCCTCTAAAATCGCATAAACATCGCATTTTTTCTCTTGTGCTTGAAGTTTTTCTATCTCACAAAAAGCATCACGGAACCAACGCATGACAAGTCCACTAAAAAAGGTAATTCCCTCTGCTTGTGAGAGTCCTCTGATGACATGGGGATTGACACGGATGTTCATATCTGTTGGTACTTTTGTATCTTGCGGTATATTTACAATTTGTTGCCAAAAAGAGCCACCTAAAATGGCAACCTGTCCCTCTTTAACAACTCCTAAACCAGCGGAGCCTAGTTGTACATCGCCTCCACCCATAACAACCTTTGTGCCTTGTGATAAACCTGTCAAAGCAGACGCCTCTTTAGTAACACTCCCAATCACAGAACCCACTTCAAAAATAGGAGGGAAAATATCTTCTTTTAGTCCTACATCCCCTGCCATTGTATTTACCCAGTTGCGTTTGCTGAGTGAAAAAATCCCTGTTGTTCCTGCATTACTTGGGTCACTCGCAATCACCCTAGAGAGTTTTGCAAGTATCCAATCACCAATCATCGATATTTTTGCTACTTTTTCATAGATTTGAGGACGATTTTTTTGTACCCAAAGCAATCGTGCTAAAGCCCCTAAAGCAAAAGTCTGTCCACTCTGTGCATAAAATCTCTCTTCAATGTTTACAAACTTTTCTTTCAGCTCTTTTACCTCTGTATCTGCACGTGCATCTACATTGGCAACTGCCCAGAGCTCTTCTCCTTGTGCATCATAGAGCACAATCCCCTCACGCATACTTGTCGCACTCAAGGCTAAAATATCTTCTGGGTTCACAGCCGAATCTTTTAAAACTTTTTGAATACACCCAACAACCAACTGCCAATTTGCCTTATAATCAAACTGCATAGAGTTTGGCACACCCTGCTCTTCTAAGTGTGTCCACTCCTCTTGTGCTAAGGCAATTTGATTGCCTTTTGTGTCAAACAAAACAGCTCGGATACTCCCTGTTCCTGCATCGAGTGCTAACAAGTACTGCATATTATTTTTTCAACTTCGCTTGTTCAAGTTCCCAATACTCCATCTCAAAACTATCTTTGAGACTGATACTTTGGTAGCCTCCAAGCTTATCAGCACGAAGCACTGCTAGCATAGTATGCTCAACAATGTCATTGACAATTGCTGCTTCTTCGCGTGTTTTTCCAAAAGAGATAACCGCAAGATTTTTAATAATCATATAGTTTGGTGCAGGATTAAG
>Ga0256829_1002150_pt1 | contig 15034 bp, 11 predicted proteins | sample 131447metaG_FD_185979 | JGI IMG/M metagenome (GOLD analysis project Ga0256829, IMG submission 185979) | Hydrothermal vent microbial communities from Lau Basin, Pacific Ocean - 131-447 | ecosystem: Environmental > Aquatic > Marine > Hydrothermal vents | place: Pacific Ocean: Lau Basin | collected...
TGCTTTCCTCTTTATTCACATCTGTAAAATGTTACGGGGTCTCCAGCATGTCGTGCCTCGATTACCTATGCGCTTCGATACATTCCGTCTTTGGCTAAGACCCGAAAATGAGCGCTTGTAGAATACTGTCATAAAAGCCCATCAAGTATGATTCAAAAAGCCCAGCGAATATACTACAAAATGCCCACTAAATATTATTTAAAAAACCAGTGATAAGTAGTGCTGCCTGAACAGCGCTACTATACCATTCTTATTCAAGGGTTTCGGGCTCTCATTGACTCACCCTTTAGGACAATTCGGTGCGAATTTCCAGTTAGTCTATCAATAATCGCATCGGCTGCTGTTGGATTGCCCGAACTTAAAAAGTCATGCCACTTATCAACAGGTAATTGAGTGGTAATAATTGTAGATTTAAGTCCGCTTCTGGCTTCAGCAACTTCTAATAAATCTCGCCGAGATTCTGCACTTAGCTTTGCAAGCCCAAAGTCATCAAGTATCAATATGTCAAAGCGTGCTAATTGGTTAACCTTACGTATAAAAGTTGCATCCTTATGTGATTCAGATAAATCTTCTAGCAACAAAGGTAGCCTAAAAAACTTTGTTTTAAGCCCCTTACGACATGCTTGATTTCCTAATGCACACGCCAACCAAGTTTTACCTGCCCCAGTTGGCCCTGTAATAATCATATTTTGACCACGGGTGATCCATTCACAGCTGCTTAAAGATGCCATAACCGATTTATCTAGCCCTCGTTTTGGGTTATAGTCTAAATCTTCCATTGTAGCTTGTTCTCGCAGCTTTGCGGCTTTTAATAAGCGACTCAATCGTTTGTTTTCACGGTACAATGCTTCGTTGTCCAGCATGTGAGATAACCTTTCTTCAAAGGACAAATCTCTAAAGTTTGGCATTCTCATTTGGTCATCAAAGGACATAATCATCCCATCTAAACCTAATGTTACCAATTTTTCTCTCGCTTGTTCTGCACTAATAATGTGCCTCCTTATTTAGTGGTAGTAGTTGCTTCCACGAATATTTTCATGCTCGCTCACGCCATCATTTATTTGAATAGCATCAGTAAGTTGGTTGTACTTATTTTTAATGATATTTTGAACTTGGTCTAAGCTGAAAGCCTTAGATTCCCTAGCATACCGACAAGCCTTGTTGAGCTTCTCATCCCCGTGCTCATCTAAGAGTTTTTGTAGTCTTGTGCCTGCCTTGTAACGCCCAATTTCTGTCATTTGAGTAGGTTCTAAATGTTGTATAAATTTGAGCACTTCATCACCTGCAAATGAAGCAACGTCCAACAGCCTCTCAGGCAGCCATTCTTTAATCTTTTTATGGTTTTCAGGCATATGAAGCTGATTCATGGTACAGCCGCCTTGAACCGAACTTTTTGGATGAGAAGCTATGCGGTTTTGATTATGAAATATTTCAATAGTATTCTCAGTAACCTTAACCTCCACTTTTTGCTGGATAAATTGATATGGAACGCTGTATGCATGTTCATCAATATTAATCGTGTAATCAGGGCGTACCAACTGTGTTTTGAATTCAGCATATTGATAGGGTTTTTCAGGAAGTGGCTTTAACTCATGCTTCTCTAATGTTTCAAAAAACTTTGTTCTGCCAAGCGGTATGCGTTTCGTCTCTTTAGCATTTATCTTCTCAACCAATTCTAATATTTTTTGATTTAATTCATTTAATCCAAAGAATGTATGGTTTCTTAGGCAGAATAAGATTCGACGTTCAACAATTTTTACAGCATTTTCTCCTAAAGCTTTATCTTTTGGTTGTCCTGGTCGAGCGGGCTCAACAATAATCCCATAGTGCTCTGCCATATCTTCATAGGTGCGGTTAAGGACTAAATTATTCCATCCAGCTTTGGTGACTGCAGATTTTAGATTGTCTGGAATCAAGTAACGCGCAACACCGCCAAAGTAATTAAACATTCTGACATGGGAGCTAATCCAGCTCACTTTCTTTTGATCCCAAGTTGCTTCGGCATAGGTGTAGCCTGAGCATGGCAATATTCCTACAAAGATTTGAGCTTTTCTTATTTCCCCAGTTTCTTGGTCAACGACTTTTACTGTGTGGCCTGCATAATCTACCATGATTTTTTCACCTGCATGGTGAACCAGCCTTATACTTGCAGGAAGTTTCTTTCTATATTTTTTATATTCATTGCAAAAATGTGAATAGCTAATTCCAGAAGGGTTTTCAGCAAAATATTCTTCATATAAAACGGCAATTGTAGCACCCTTCCTTTTCATTTCTTTGTGAATATATGACCAATCAGGGTGTGGTTTATTATTACTAGGTCGTTTAGGAAACAATAATGATTCAAGCTCTGTGTTTGATAACTCAGATCCATCCTTCCATGAGATACCAATAGCCTTGAACCGCCGTTGGTAATCACGAACTGCACCTCGGCTGATATGCATAATATTTGCAATTTTATGCTGGCTTAGATTTTCATTATAAGTGTACTCCAACACTTTTTTTATCTTTCTCATTTCTATTCTCCTGTTACACATTATAACACCCGCCAGCTAGAGTATATAAGTTAAATAAAAGCATTAGCGCGACTCTTTTAGCAATAAAGCCTTTAATAAGGAATTAGCTTTCTTACAGTCTTGGTCACAAGGTAATGCAGACTGTTTTACAGTTATAGATGCTCCATCGATTACTATAATTCCAACATGTTTAGGGTAGTAGTTTTCAAAATCTTCAGAATAAGGTACTCTTTTATGGCAAGCCAGCCATAAAAAATCACAATACGATGCTGGCTCATTAAGACAGTGAAACAAATTATCAGAGCGATTATAAGTGCTCATCATTTCAATACCATGCACTTCTAACTCATCTGAGAGACTGCGCTGGTACAAAACAACAGCTGGAAGGTGTGGAGAAAGTAAAGCACCTTTCACATACTGAGAAAAAAAGTGGAACTTAACCTCATACATAATATGCTTACTATCATTGATCCATTTGGCTCCATATGCTTTAAGCGCATTAATTACCAATGCCTCATCAAGGTTTTTATAAACACTTGGATTCTTTACTCTGCTTATTGCTGGAGCTGTAACATTTCGACCACGTGCTGTTTTACCCTCAAGAGCAGGACGAAAAGCCTGCCATTGCTCACGAATATTATCGCGGGTAATTGCATTATCGAGTACATCATAAATAAGCTTCTCAAAGAAGTCTTTGGGTGCAACACGACCTAGTTTTGATAATAGTTCCAATTTTTCAGGGCTTACATGCTTGGGCAATTTAAGCAAAGGTGGGTATTCAAGTTTAACACGAGCAAACTGCTTGCGAAGATCATGGTAATACCTACCAACAACTAGGTAGCGCCATAAGGTACTTTCTTTATTGCCTAGCTTTTCAGCATTGGATTTCAACCAATCAGTGAATGAATTAGCTGTCTGTTCCCAATAACCAGTTTTATCCACCTGATCCAATAGAACAGATACCTCTGTCCAAGGCATAGATTCGCCGTGAGCAAGCTTTTGTAGCCCTTTGCTGATGGAACTATCATTATTGAACAAACTTATCATGTGGCCAACTATAGCGAGGCTAAATAAACAAGTCTAGCGGCGAAAGTATAGTACACTATATTTTAAAGCGACAAGTGAATAACAAGGGCGCATACCAGTGGGTGGTAGGTGCTATTCAGGATTTTTTGAACCCAGGGACTAAAAATAAATCAGCATGGTTCATGATCTCAGAGGTGTTTTTTAGGTATAACTGAAATTCATTGCCTGAAAGCTTCTCGTTAAGTGAACAATCAACGTTCCAACGTCGCAGTAAATAACCTGCAAGTGATGAACGTACTTTTTTTTCCAAAACTCCATCTCTCATACCATAATCAAACTCAATGGTTTTAGGGTGTTTTTGATTGGGGTGAGGAACTATCTTTAAAGTGACAAACTTATTATATGCATGATCATTAGATCGATGCTCCCCTTGTTCTAGCAGAACATCCAATTCAGTAATTTTTAGAAACCTCGATAGTGAAAAGTCGGCAAAATGTCTTCTGTTTTTGCTTCTGTCGTAAGCACGGACATACCAGTGCAAACCAGTATCAAAAATAGCATGGGGAACTAACTGCTTAGTGCTTTCGCCGCTTCCAGTAGAGCGGTAAACACACTCAATAGCTTTGTTTAAATAAATGCTTCTGGTTAATTTAGATAGAAGACCTACTTCAAGACTTCGCCCTAAACGAAGGGTGTTTTCAGGCGTAACTGAAGCATCTGCTAATTCATTAGTGATCCTTGATAAGGTGTTATCAGAAGTGTAACTGAATATAGGCTTGAAATTTTGACTGATTACATATGAGCGGATGTTAGGTTGATAAGTGAGATTGTCTGGAGCCTCTGTGTTGTACAAGTTAAAATCTCGAGTAGCTGCTGCTGGGGCAATGCCAAATTTTTGCTGCAAGTCTTTACGACCAACCTTGCCCAAGAAATAAGCGCAATAATCTATATACTTTACTCTTTCTAGCTGAATATCACTAATTGAATCTAATTTATTCATCACACCCTCATAATTTAACTATAGCGAACCATATTACACATAATCATAATAATCAATAGCCTTATAATAATTGACATCATCATAATGATGATGTATTGTTCGGTTTCAACATAATTATGTCAGGAGTGTTTAATGGCTACTTTACAAAAAGAATTTGAAGATTTTCACAATGAAATAAAATTAGGGACATATGAAGAAAATCAAGCTTTAAGAGACAAAAGAGATTTGTTGATTAACGAACTTACAGAGAAGCTGAAAGATGAAAAAGTTCCTGGCACAGACAAAAAATTAACCTTCACCAAGTTCGACCAAGGCTCATATGCAATGAACACAGGTATTAAGCCTAAGGATGATGATTATGATATTGATGTGGGAATCATTTTTGATGTCACCAATGATGAATATGATTCAAATAAACTAAAGGAACTGGTGTTTAAAAAGCTGAATGGTCAGCACAATCGAACTGTGGCATTCAATACCCCCTGCATAACGGTCAAATATTCAAACGGCTATCACGTTGATGTCGCGATTTATTCAAATAATGACGGGGACTACCACATCGCATGGGGAAAAAGGAATAGTAAAAACAAACAATGGTACAAATCTGAACCAAAAAAATTAAAGCAGTGGGTTGCTGATGTTTCCTCCAACTCTAAACATGCTGAGCAGTTCAGGAGATGCGCTAGGTATCTGAAAAATTGGAAAGCGAAGAAATTTTCTAATGATGGAAATGCTGCCCCTGTATCCATCGGGTTAACTATTCAGGCTAGAAACGCTTTTAATTTTAGATGTGATAATGATCTAGATGCTTTGATAAATATTGTGAGTACAATGAAGAGTGAGTTTTCCAGTAGCTTTGACTTTGAGTCACTGTCCTTTAAAAAAAGTATTGAAGTTGAATTACCAGTAAAGCCATTTAAAAATGTATACTACAAGATGACACTAAATCAGACAGATAAGTTTTATGAAAAACTTGATGCTTTATTAGAGGTTTTAAAGGAAGCAAAAAATGAAGATTCTGACCATAAGGCAAGCAAGTTATTAAGAAAGGTGTTTGACGGTTTTCCTTTAGTTGAAGATTCAAAAGCATCGAATACAGCCCCAATTATCATAACAGGAAATAACGCATGATACAGACTGAATTAAATGAGGTAATTAGTCAAATTAAATCACCTCATTTAATCTCTTGGGAGAAAAGTGATCGAGACTACTCCTTTGTGTTAAAGGGGACAAAAAAAGATTGGAATGTTAAATTAGTATTCTCCACAAATTTCCCGTTCGAATTGCCTAGGGCTTTTCTATTGAATACTGACTTAATTGGCTCTTTAGCGCATGTTAACTTTGAAGGGCATATTTGCATCACTGAAGGTGATTCTTTGCTTTGGGATTACCATAGACCTATTGAAGTTCTAAACTCGTTATTGTGCGGCATAGTAGACCTTCTTGATGAAGCTGTTTTGAAAGTCAGTAAAGATGAGCTAACAGACGAATATGAGGGATACTTTCAGTGTTGTGCCTCTTCCGTGAATTCATTTTATGAAGCTAGTGATGCTCTCGAATATGCACACCTAAATATATCCCAACCCGATAATAAGAAAAAGAAAGCACGTCCTGTATTGTTGAATAATCGTAGAAATGAATACCAAGACGGTTATAGCAACTTGAATAAAGTGCATAATCAGGTGATTAAAGTAATTCATATGCCGCTTTCCGAGGCGGTATTGCCGCCAAAGGCAAATGCAAATGCAAAAATATCAGCTAGTTATGTTTTTAATTTAAAGAAATTCTTATCAGATCGAAACAAAACCAAGCTAGCCAAGCTTCTACACAAAGAAAAAAATCATACGCAGTTTTTTATGCTTCTTAGTATGCCGAGGAGTTCTGGAGAAAGGAGTCAGTTACTACTGAGCTTTACTGCAAAAAAAGGAATGCCCCACCCACTACTGGAAAGGTCAGATGAATGGAACGTTGAACTGTTTTTACCTGCTCGAAATACGAAAGGATATTTACTTGAGCGAGGTGGAGCTGAAAATAGCTTATTGAATAAGAAAGTTGCAATTGTTGGATGTGGATCGGTAGGTGGCGAAGTGGCTTTGATGCTGTCTAAAGCTGGTGTCGGTGAGTTTACACTTATTGATCATGACCTTTTAGAAGCTGACAATATATACAGGCACCGATTGGGTGGTCGATCTCTAAACTATCTTCCTGATAAACAAACTGGGGAAGTTAATGCTCGTAGTAAAGTTAATGCATTAGCATCTTTAATGAATCTCGATTTCCCTTACATTACCGTGAATCCCAAACAGCAACTATTTTGCAACCTGACCAAGGATAAAGATTTACTGTTATCTGACTTGGTTATTGTTGCAGTTGGTTCTCCTTCGTTAAACTTACAAATTAACAGGCAGCTTAAAGAACTAAATATCAATAATGTTATATTTTGTTGGAACGAAGCTGCTGGAATTGGGGGGCACTCAGTATTGCTAGATTTAAACTCATTATGTCTTGAATGTTTATATTCTGATGAAAATGGCTTTCACAATGGGTGTCAGTTAGCCCTTTTAAAAAACGGACAGAAAGTATCAAAGAATTTAACTGGGTGTGCTGGGGTATTTACACCTTTTTCTTATCTGGATTCTTCTCAAACAGCAGTAATGGCATCTAAATATGCTGTTGACCATCTGTTATTTGGGATTAATTCAAAAGCGATGAGCTGGAAAGGTAAAAATCACTCAGATCTACAAGTTACTGAAAGATACAACAGGATTTCTTTAAAAGAAGAAATTGAACTCCATAGAGAAGATGGTTGTAGGGCATGCTGTGGATAAAGAGTGGTCATTTGAAATTAAAAATCTTGGCTTGGTTCGAGTCAGTTCTTCACTTCTTACTAGATTACGGTCATATCGGCAACTAACCCCAAACACTCCAGAGTCTGGAGGTGTACTGATAGGCATGTATTTAAATTCAGGTGGAGCACTACTTATCAACGAACTAACACCACCCCAACATACAGATAAACAAGGACGACACGCATACTATCGATCAAAATCTCACCATAACCGTGTGAGAGAAATTTGGAAGAAATCAAAACATCATTCTACATATGTTGGGTTATGGCATAGTCACCCTGAACCAGTTCCAACTTATTCACCAACGGATAAAACAGACTGGCTCAATGCGATCAATCACTCTAAATATGAAGGTAATAAATTATTCTTCTTCATTGTGGGGCAAACTCACGTAAGGGCTTGGCTAGGAACAAATAGGCTATTTGGGCGAAAAATTGAGCAGGTAGGAGAATATAAATTTAATGACTAATTTATGGAATAAAATTAAATGGCTATTGCTTTACTACGCTGCCATTAAAAAGAAGTCATTTACTCTTGCCCGCATGGGAACCAGTATAATATTGCTATCATTGGGGATTTTCGTAAAGGGAGATTTCCTTATTTCATCCATCTTTCCAGAAGGTTCACCTATTCAGCAATTACAACTATATTCTGGTGGTAACTCGATATATTCAATATTCATTGGTACTGTGTTTCTTGCTATAGGCTTTTGGATGATCTGGGTTGATGTTATGAAACTTCAGAAGCAAGTAAGGGGAACCGCAAGGGTTCTCATTATGGGAATGATTGGAACATCGAAAAGATTTCCCAATGACTTGCTGTCTAAACCTGAACAGCTTGATTCAAGAGAGATCATTGAATTAGGCATTGAAGAAACCCAAGGCTCAATTGATGGTCAAATAAAGATGTACAATGCGGAGCTTACGGTTCAAATATATAAAAGATTTGTTTTGAATCATGATTGTAGCAAGGTTTATTTGGGAGGACTGGCTAGAATACCATTCTTAGTTGCATACGGAGCATGCTTTAGAGCAGTAAGTGCAAAAGTCATTTACTATGATCGGTTTCATAAAGAGGGGGACTGGAAGTTATTAAAGGATGAGTGTAATTCTATATCTCTTGCCGAGTATGATATGGACACACTTAAGCCTGATTCAAAAGGCAATGTCGGTTTGGCACTAGGGTTCAGTACAGCAATTCAAAAAAGCCAGCTTCCTGAGTTTATTGCTGACCATACATTAATGCTTGCTCCAAATACTCAAACAGAGCGAAACTTACTAAAAAACCAAGATAATCTACATCAAATTTCTGAAAATATCCAAAAAATAATTGATCAATTATCAAGCCTTTCCGACTGTAAAAAAGTTCATTTGTTTTTATCTGTTCAATCAACATTAGGCTTAGATATTGGAAAGCATTATCAAGAAGGGATACATAAGAATTGGGTGATACATAATTATAACGCTTCTCAATCCAAATATGATTGGGCTATTGAGCTTTCAAAAGATGGCATTTTAAGATTTCAATGAAACCACAGCTTTGCATCAATATAGAGTGGCTAGTCTTAAGTTCATGATTTTACTGTTACCTGACCATTCATCAGCATGGGTAATAGCCAATCACGGAGTTGGGTTAGTTGCTGGCTTTGAAATGCCATATTGTTAATTTTATTAAAAATAGAATCCACTTTTGTATAATATTCATTCAATATTTTGTTCGGAGGTAAAAGGATGGGAGAATCGTCAACTATGCCTTTATTGATATGAGGCTGTTGTGCCCCTGTTCTTAAAGACATCAAACGAGGTATTTCATTTTTTAAATAGGGATAAATAAATGATGATTTAATGTTTTCACTTTCCAATATCCCTATTACAGACTGGTTTGCACAAGCATCTACTGCAAGTATTGATGGTCTAAGGTGTCGAGTAATTGAAAGCAAACAAGAACCTTTTTGCATTAATGATGTGGCGGAACTATCAATTGCCACTGATGTTATATGTTCTTCTGCTTCAATAATCGGAAACGCAGCTATTTCTCCAGAGTTCAACCATGGAATGTCCCCTCCCCAATATTCAGAAACTTTAGTAGTTGGAGTACCACCGAGTTCAGTTTTAAGTTTATCTCCTATTTTTGTTCCCACCCACCCATCAGGGATTTCACGCTTGAGGTTTTCATTGTACACCATCTTGCCACCTGATGATTTGTAGGGCTTGCCGTTTTCATCGGGAAAATCGAATTGCACAAACCAGTAGTCATAGAATGTTTTTGCCATGGCTTCCAATTCGGCATTGATGCGGTTGTTGAGTTCGATTTTGGCATCAAGGACGGAAAGAACTGCTGCAATTTTTTGTTGGTTTTCCTTACATTTAATAGCAGGAACAGCCATTTCATGCAACTCATTTCGATTCACACCAGGAACTGCACTTTTATCAGAAGTTTTTATTCGTCCGATACAGTTAAGAAGATAATAAATATACTTTGGAATATTACCTTTAAAGTCTTTAACATATAATGCTGTATTGTGAGGCCAATACTTCCCGTGGATAAAATACATCTTCCCAAGCGTTCCGTATCGCCCTGTTACAACCCCTTCACCATCAACTTTGTATTCATTGTGATAGCCAGATATACCTGCTGAACTGATTACTGGGTACGCCCCGTGTACTCTATCATTTGCAGTTAAATCGTAACCTCTTTTGAAGGTGATTAAGTCTCCAAGTCGCTTAGGAACTACATTACTCATACTTCAATCCAGCCAACTGCTTTTTAATCTCAGTTTCCAAGTCTCTGCCCTCGGCAAACAACCCATCGAGGTTATCGGCAAACCCTTTCATTTTGGATTCAAACTCTTCATGGGTAATATCTGTATATTCAATCTTCACTTCAAAATACTGCCCCGCACTTAGACTGTAGTTCTTGTTTTGAATATCTTCATAAGAAACCGCCACTGAGAAATCATCCACGCCTTCTTTGTTGTTAAAGGTACTGATAATTTGCTGCTCTTCAATATTGGTGAGCACTGTTTTCTGGTTTTTACCTTCCTTGATGGTTTCGCCAAGGTTGGATGCATCAATCAATACCACATCACCTTGATTTTCTTTGTCTATAAACACAATGGATACATTGGTTCCCGTAGTCGCAAAGATATTGCTTGGCATAGACACCACACCAGCGATCATTTTCTCATCGACAAGCTTTTGGCGGATTTTCTTATCTATGCCTGATTGTGCAGTAATAAAGCCCGTAGGCACTACCACAGCGGCTTTACCGTTTGGTTTGAGTGAATAGATGATGTGTTGTAAAAACAACTGGTAAATTGCCATTTTATCTTTGGCTTTCGGAGGGACTTTAGGCAAGCCAGCACAAAAACGTTCGTGGTTTTCTTTGCTATCCAAATCATCACGGAAATCACTGAAATCCATTTTGAATGGTGGGTTGGATACAATGTAATCAAACCGCTTTAAACCGCTGCCTTCCTTATGATAAGGATGCAGCATGGTGTTACCTTGAATGATATTTTGAATGGAATGCACTAGATTGTTCAAAATCAAATTTAAGCGAAGCAAGCTGGATGATTTTTGTGAAATATCTTGCGAGAAAATACTACACCGCTGCTCACCGATGGCATGGGCAAGATTCATCAATAATGTACCTGAACCTGCTGATGGGTCATAACAGCTTACATTCTGCACTTTCCCTTGTTGTTCGGTAGGAACAAGAATAGCAGCCATAATTTTAGCTACTGCATGGGGCGTGTAATACTCGGCATATTTGCCGCCACTGTCTTTATTGTAATCCTTAATCAGGTATTCAAAGATGGTGGCAAAGAAATCATATTTTTGGGTAAAAATACCTTCAAAGCTGAATGCAACCAGTTTGTTGATGAGCGCACGACAAAAATTATCCCGCTTGGATGTGTCGGTAATGTTTTCACTGATACGGTCAAACAGCGTAACTTTAGAGCCACCATCGGTTTTTACGGCAAAGATGTCGTTATTGTTAATGGCAATGTCTATCAATGTGTCGTCAAAGCGTTTGGCAAAGTCTGGGGTGTTCTGTTGCTCAAACAGGTATGAAATAAAATGCTCTGGCTTGAGGCGAGCGGTATCTGCGCTCATTTGCATTTGCAGCATATCCTGATCGTCAGCACTCATTGCAGCATAGGTTTGCTCCCAATCTTCTGCATCTGCAAGACTGGCCTCAATTTGCTTGGCTTCATAAGCGAATTTATCATTGAGAAACTTATACAGGAAAACCTGTGTGATGATTTTGAATTCATTACCATCATTGCCCAAACCATAGGATGCACAAATACCTTTCAGGCTATCAATCAGCTCTTTTGTTCTGCGTTCAAAATCTTGTGTTACCACGCTTGTACTCCGTTATTAAATTCACTCATATACTCTTTGACCAGCAGGCTATTGATAAAACGAACATCATCAGCACTTACATCCAAATGATGCTGCTTTTTGAACTGGTCGAACACCATCGGCATGGTTGTGTGCTCAAAGAAGCTCTCGTTATCCAGAATTTGGGCGTTTTGCAGCACTTGCTCATCCGCTTGATTTTTCACACCATTTAATGCTTCAAATATCCGCCGTTTATGCTCTGTAATACCTCGATCCACCAGCCGTTTATGGATGCGGGTATATTTTACATCGCCTTGGTATTTGACATTGAGCTGTGCATTGTGTCGATTAAGTTCTTCTGCTTTATCATAAATACTGTTGAGACTATCAATATTTGCATTCATTTCTTCTTGGCTGACTTCACTTAACTTTTTCTTTTTGAATAAACGCTCTAACTCTTCTTTCAAACTGATGAATTTAGGGTCTGTTTGGTCAAAGTTTCCAGCCAAGGCTTCTCTGGTTTTGCGCAACGTATTTTTTAGCTTATCAGCCAGTACAAGCTCTTCTTCACTCACTTTGGTAAACATGAACACCACATCTTCAAGGGCGACATTAAGCAGGTTACTGGTGGTGGAACTGCTTTCAACATTCTCTTTAAGGTTAAGCAGACCCAAATGATTGCTTACTTCACGATAAAGGATGGTGAGCTTCTGAAAGTCGATTTTATCCAAAAGCTCATCATGCCCATATAAACGAATGAGATTATAAAGGCTTTTTACATCGCCTAATGCCTTTTTAATGGCTTGTACTTCTTTTTTGTCTTGAATTTGACTTATTTGCTGCGAGAAAACCTCGGCATTATCGGTGTCAAAATCCCAGAGAATATCTTTAATGCTTTCGATTTCTTGTTCAATTTCTTCCTTGGACTTGAATAAGTCGGAATAATGTTTCATTTCATCGCCCAGCTCTTGCTGAAGCTCCTCAAAATAGAGCTGATTCGTTGCATCAAATTCCTTGCTAATATCTGCGAAATCCACCACATAACCATAGCGATGCTCTTTGTATGTGCGGTTTACACGGGTAAGTGCTTGCAGCAAGTTATGCCGCTTAATGAGACGACCTATGTATAATTTTTTAAGGCATGGTGCGTCAAATCCAGTCAGCAGCATGTTGTAAACAAACAATATATCAATGTTGCCTGCCTTGAAATCTTCTACCCAAGCTTTGCGCTCATCCTTACTGCCATGATCATGGAGAATCAATGCTGCTGATGTAAGCTTTCCTGTTTTTGTTGCGGTATATGCTTTGGGCGGTTCTGCTGCCATAGGTAGAGCATCATCTATGCTAGGATTGGTGCTTTTGGTATGTGCAGAAATATCAACAACATTGGAAACCTTATTCTGAAAAATATCATACATTTGTCTTGCTTGCTTGGAGCTATCACAAATCACTATGCCACCAATGCTATGATCACCCAATGCCACTCTGCTATGTTCAAGGTCATCCATAATATATTCTAGCATGGGCTGAACATATTGACGGTGAGCAAAGAGTTCTCGTTTATCAATATCACCTTGTTGTAACTCTAGCTCTTCAATGATTTTCCGAAGTGTCATCTTGTAATTCGTCTCAATCTCTTCACGAATGAGCCTTAACGTATAACCATCGGCAATGGATGCGTTGTAATAGTACTTGTGAATATAATCGCCAAAAAGGGCTTTTGAATTATATTCATTACCCAGTAGTGGTGTACCTGTAAGACCAATCTTGATGGCTTTTTTATCCGACTGCTCAAGGTTGGCTAAAAAGCTACCTTTGGGGTTATAGCTTCGGTGAACTTCATCCAGGAAATAGATGCGCTGGATATTCACCAGATAGTCATCCGTGCTAATTACATCAGGGTCATCTTTGAATTTTTGGATATTTACCACTGTGATTTCAAGTTTGCCTGAATGGTTATGAATCACGCTTGTAGATTTAATGTCTTTGGCGAAGTCATCACGCGAACTTACTGTATGAACGATTAAACCTCGGCTGGTAAACTCTCTATGCGCTTGAATAAGCAAATCAAGCCTATCTACAATGAAATAAAATTTAGGGATAATCGACTGTTTTTGGAAATAATCGGTTAAGTGTTTTACATTGTAATAAGCCAGCGCAGTTTTCCCGCTACCCTGGGTATGCCAAACAATACCTTTGCGAACACCCTCATTGAGTTTTTTCTCAATCGCTTTTGTGGCAAAGATTTGCGGGTAACGCATGATATGCTTTTGCAAGCCGCTGGTTTCATTCACATAGGCAATGGCATATTGAAGGACAAAAGATAAGCGATCACGGCTGAAAAGCGATGTGCAAATACGATTGGTTGGTGAGTCGGGATTTTTATTCGTCAAAAACTCAGGGCTACCTTTAATGCCCGCTAAGTTTGTATCTTTTAACACAAAGTTTTCAACCGCTTCATCTTCTGGCCTCAATAAACTATCGAGGTCTAAATGATCTTCTTCGCGGAAGTAGTTGAACACAGGCTTATAGTATGAAGGAGAGGCATAAAATGCGCCTTCAATGGGCTCTGGGGAATCATCGTCATATTCCATGTTGTTTGAGAAGACCATGAGTTGCGTGATATTGACAAAACGGCGGAATTTTTTGTTTTGAAAGCGTGTATTGATTCTATCGCGTTCAGCCAACACACCTTTTTGATTGTTTGGCTTTTTGACTTCGATAAAGGCGAGGGGCATACCATTGATAAGAAGAATAATATCTGGGCGAAATTCATCATCACCATTTTTGTAGGTTAATTCCGTAACAACATGGAAAGAATTGTTATCGAAGTTTTCAAAGTCGATTAGCTTAATACCAGACTTTTGAGTCAACCTTTCATAAAACACCTTGCCTAAATCATCGTTATCTAAAGGGATAGAAATTTCAGTAAGTAGACGGTCAATATCTGCCGTATTCATGCTTGGATTTATTTTGGTGATGCTGGCACGAAAAATATCAGGGAATATGTTTGTATCAGGATTCCAATTCCCATCTTTAAGAGAAAGGTATTCATAGCCTAATCGTGTTAGATGCAGAATTGTTGGAATTTTTACTCTTGAGTCTTCATTGAACTTTGCGTTGCTTCCCATGTAAGCCCTCCAACCCACGGCGAGAGTAGTTTAAATATGGGTACTTTTCAATTTGTGAAACTTAACGTTCATTGTGAAAAAATATTTAGTGGATTTTTTGAATCATATTTGATGGGTATTTTACAAGAGTGGATGGGCTTTTTCATAAGAATACACAGGAAGCCTT
>Ga0256829_1002151_pt1 | contig 15031 bp, 8 predicted proteins | sample 131447metaG_FD_185979 | JGI IMG/M metagenome (GOLD analysis project Ga0256829, IMG submission 185979) | Hydrothermal vent microbial communities from Lau Basin, Pacific Ocean - 131-447 | ecosystem: Environmental > Aquatic > Marine > Hydrothermal vents | place: Pacific Ocean: Lau Basin | collected...
ATTTTTGCGGGTCAAGTAGACTACGAGCAGCCTTTGTGGGGTGGAAAGCTTGGAGCCGGACTGCGTTACTCCTATGTACAGACCAACAATGTCTTTGACTTCTTTGATGTGATCGACGGAATGGAGGTCTTGAATTTAGAACAAACCAACACCTTTGATTATACCGAACAGATCAATGCGGCTTATTTGAACTACAATATCCGCTGGGATAAATGGAATTTGCAATTTGGACTACGCGTAGAGCAAACCATTTCAGAAGGAGACCTGACCTCGGCACAGGACAATGCCAACGCTTTGGTAGAACGCAACTACACCAATTGGTTCCCCAGTGGTGGAATTACCTACCAGCTCAATCAGAAGAACAGTTTAGCACTGACCTACAGTCGCAGAATTCAGCGACCGACCTATCAAAGTCTGAATCCGTTTCAGTTCAAGATCGATGAGCTGACCTTTAGACAAGGAAATCCCTTCTTGCAACCGCAGTACACAAACAACATTAAACTTTCGCATACCTATAATTACCGTTTGACCACCTCTTTTACCTATACCTATATCTCGGACTTCTTCGCGCAAGTGACGGAAGCCTTGGGAGAAGATCAAAACTTTATCAATCAGCGTAATGTGGCCAATCAACGGGTATATAATATTGGGGTTTCCTACCCTACTCGTATTAATGATTGGTGGTCGATCTATTTGAGTCTGAATGCCTTTAGAAGTGAGTACGAAGCCACTTCTCCAGACTTTCTTCCGGTGAGCCAGAACACTTTGAGCTTTTACGGACAGAACACCTTTAGCCTACCGGCAGGCCTGACCTTTGAGGTCTCTGGTTGGTTCCAATCGCCATCGATCTGGGGTGGCACCTACCGTACTGATAGCCTTGGATCTTTAGACGTGGCACTTCAGAAAAAGTTCTTTAATGATAAACTCACGGTAAGAGTGGCCGGAAGCGACATCCTATTTACCTCACCCTGGTCTGGAGTTACCGAATTCGGAGACCTGGTAATAGACGGCAGTGGCGGCTCCGACAGCAGGCAATTCCGATTGAGTCTCAACTATAACTTCGGTAGTGATGAGATCAAACAAGCCCGCAAACGCAAAACAGCCATCGAAGATGAAAAAGGAAGAATTGAAAATTAATTTAAAAAACACAGCAACTATGAAAACGATAATTACTCTTAGTCTTTTACTGTCTGCTCTTATTTGTCAGGCGCAAGACAATTACCTCACCATTTATAAGTCAGATAGCCCGTATGATCAAATCAGCTATCCGCCAAATACACGCTTTGAGCTGAAAGATCAAACTGGGAAAGTAGTTTTTACTCAAAACAGTAAAGAGGCAGAATTCCTAATAGATAAGACCTATGAACTTACGCTCTACCCGAGCTATAAAGAGGAGTCTGACACCTATACACTCCGCAGCGGAAAATTAAGCCTAAACCCGGCCCACCGGCTGCGCGTAACACAATCTGCGAGTAACTGGAACTATTCTTCGCACGGGGTTACGGTCGAAAAAACGCTTTATCCATCAAAAAACAACTACGGCCTGCAAAACCTGAAACTGGAATTTAGCAATGGCGTGACTTTTAGTTATACGGACGGAAATTACAGCGCAACCCTAGCAGGCAAAGAGCTAGAAATTAAAGGAAAATACCTCATCTACAGCACCCTTGGCATTCATAAGGTGAGCTTTAACCCGCAAAACGGCAAAGTCTATTGGGTTTTTGAACCTCGATCTTAAAGCCCGCTGATGTAACTCCCGTAGAGATCCTTAAAATGAAGCCCATCGCCCATAGGATGCTTGCTGAGCTTTTTATACTCGGCTAAGGCCCAAAGAATACTCTCCTTGTAGAAGGCGCGGTCTTCTTTGGGTATGTCTGGGGTGTATGCACGCACCAGATCATCCAAAGGATGGATTCTATTCAGAGCGACTATATATTCTTTGTCCGATAAATTGTCTAACAGTTCAAATCCCGGTTCTTCGAAGAACCAAGCCACTACTTCAGCATAAGGATCCTTGTCGCCATCGCGTTGCAGTTTTTCTACCTTTGGGAAGTGCTTCTCAAAACAAGCTAAGACAGCATCTGCAATTAACTGTTGTGCCACCTGAGCAGCTCCTTCTTGCTCGCCTTCGTAAACCAGCTCCACCTTACCAGTAATGGCAGGGATAACGCCCATAAAGTCACCCAAACGAACAGTAGTTTCGGTTTCTTTATTCAGTAAAGCTCTTCGTTCTGCCGTACTTAAAAGATTTTGATAGGCCGTTATGCTCATTCGAGCGCTTACACCGCTCTTCGCATCTATGAATTCGCTTTTGCGCGCCTCAAAACTTATTTGTTCCAAAATATCTTTAGCCATGTCCGGCACATAGACATTCCCCTTCTCTGCCGCAGCAGCTTCGGTCTCTTGGGCTGTGATTTTACGAGCGATCTCTAAATTGTCCGGATAGTGTGTTAAGATCTGTGAACCTATACGATCTTTTAGTGGAGTTACTATACTCCCGCGATTGGTATAATCTTCCGGATTGGCAGTAAAGACAAATTGAATGTCCAAAGGCAGACGCAATTTGAAGCCGCGGATCTGTACATCTCCTTCCTGAAGGATATTGAACAATGCAACTTGAATTCGCGCTTGAAGATCCGGCAATTCGTTGATCACAAAGATGCAACGGTTTGCCCTTGGGATCATTCCAAAGTGAATTACTCTGTCATCTGCATAGGTTAGTTTTAAGTTGGCGGCCTTTATCGGGTCAACATCGCCAATAAGGTCGGCCACAGTTACATCTGGTGTGGCCAATTTCTCTGCAAAGCGATCTTCGCGATGCAACCAACTGATCGGCGTATCGTCTCCCTGCTCGGCCAAGACTTCACGAGCATATCGAGAAACAGGCGCAAAAGGATCGTCGTTGATCTCGCTACCGGCAACCACAGGAATATATTCGTCTAACAGGCTAACCATTTGACGTGCCAATCGGGTTTTTGCCTGCCCGCGCAAACCTAAAAGGTTGATGTTGTGCTTACTGAGTATGGCGCGCTCCAGCTCTGGAATCACCGAGTATTCGTAACCGTGAATACCTTCGAATACTGTTTGCTTGGCCTGCAATTTTTCAATAAGATTCTTGCGCAGTTCATCTTTGACCGATTGGTACTGAAATCCTGCTGCTTTTAGATCTTTTAAGGTCTTTATCTTTTCTAAGTTCATAGTGCTTATCCTTTAATTCGCTTTTTGCGATTGGCTTCATAATCCGTAAATATCATTTCGCCCAATCCCTTAAGACCGGTGTAAAAGGCCTTGCCTTGATTGGCAGCGGTAAAATGATCTACAAACTGCATCAAATAAGGGTCTTGAGCTATCATAAAGGTGGTAATGGGTATGTGTAGTTTGCGCGCCTGGGCCGCCATGGTATAACATTTACTCACGATATGTGGATCCAAACCGTTACTGTTCTTATAGTAACGCCCGTCTGGCAATTGCATGCAACTCGGTTTCCCATCGGTGATCATAAAGATCTGTTTGTTGGTATTTCTTTTTCTGCGGAGCATATCCATTGCGAGCTGTAGCCCAGCGACCGTGTTGGTATGATAGGGCCCCACCTGCAGATACGGGAGATCCTTGACCTTTATGGGCCAAGCATCGTTACCAAAAACAAGGATATCTAAAGTATCCTTAGGGTAACGGGTCATGATCAATTCCGATAGCGCCATGGCCACCTTCTTCGCAGGAGTGATCCGATCTTCTCCGTAGAGGATCATGCTGTGACTTATGTCGATCATCAAGACCGTACTCATCTGGGCCTTATACATGGACTCTTCTACCACCAGGTCGTTCTCGGTCAAATGGAAACTATCCAAACCGTTATTGATCTGTGCATTGCGCAAACTCTCGGTCATGGATATTCTATCCAATGCATCTCCAAACTGATAGTTGCGGAACTCCCCTGCCATCTCGTCTCCATTTCCGGTATACTTGGTCTTGTGATTTCCGGAGCCGCTGCGCTTGAGCCTACCAAAGATCTGTTCTAGCGCTCGCTTACGTAAGGCTCGCTCCGTTTTCTCTGTCAAGGCAACACCGCCAGAACCGTCTGGTTTGATCTCTTCTCGGATGTATCCTTTCTTTTTGAGATCCTCCACAAAGTCATCCAAAGTATAGTCGTCTGTGGTCAGTTGGTACTCCTGGTCCAACTGCTCCAACCAGTCCATAGCTTCGTCAAAATCGCCAGAAGTATGCGTGATCAGCTCCTGAAAAACCTCAAACAGACGATCAAAGGGCGACTGCTCTTTGGCTTCGTGTCTGGTAAAGGCAAAACCGATAGATCGATTGGGTTTCTTCATTTTATAAAATTAAGACATTCTAAGGCCAATAGCTAGGTGTTAACACTGCTTTAAGAAATGTAAAATTGTTATGTAGTACCTTTAAGCATTCTGTAAACCAACCTGACAATGAAACACCTTTTATTAGGCGTTGCCATCCTGTTCTCACTAGGCGGATGGAGCCAAACTCTAGACTTAGAACAATTTGAAAACATGCAGCCCCGAAACATTGGTCCGGGGGGAATGAGTGGTCGTGTTACGGCCATAGACGTAGTACATGACAACCCACAAGTGATGTACGCCGGAACAGCTTCTGGTGGCCTTTGGATGTCTGACTCCGGAGGGATCGACTGGGAACCTGTATTTGACGATCAGCCCACAGCCTCAATAGGTGCCGTAGCTATTCAACAATCTAACCCAAGTGTTATTTGGGTTGGAACCGGAGAAGGAAACCCAAGAAACAGCCTAAATGGTGGCTTTGGGGTATACCGATCTTTAGATGGCGGTAAGACCTGGCAGTCCATGGGACTGGAAGAGACCCGTCACATACACCGTATCATTATTCATCCGAACGACCCAAACACCGTTTATGTCGGAGCAATTGGAAGCCCTTGGGGAGAACATCCGCAGCGAGGAGTGTACAAGACCACAGACGGTGGAAAAAGCTGGAAAAAGATATTGAGCGCCAATAACAAAACTGGAGTTGCAGACATGGTTATGGATCCGTCCAACCCAAACAAACTCATTGTAGCCTTATGGGAGCACAAGCGTGACCCATGGTTTTTCAACTCCGGAGGCGAAGGTTCCGGGCTTTTCATCACTTATGACGGCGGTGAGAACTGGAGCGAAAAAACAGAAGAAGACGGCCTACCTGCGGGCGATCTCGGGCGTATAGGAATTGCCATTGCCAGAAGCAAACCCAATGTGGTTTACGCCTTGGTAGAATCTAAAAAGAACGCCTTGTACAAAAGTACTGACGGTGGAGAATCTTGGAAGATGATCAACAACAAGAGCGACATTGGGAACCGTCCGTTCTACTATTCTGAGATCTATGTGGATCCGCAAAATGAAAACCGCGTATACAGCATTTTCACCTATGTCAATGTCTCTGAAGACGGCGGAAAGAATTTTAATGAACTCATGCCAGCCTATGGCGTTTCCAACGGAGTTCACCCAGACCACCATGCTTGGTGGATCCATCCTAAAGACGGCAATTTTATGATCGACGGAAACGATGGAGGTCTTAATATTACCCGAGATGGTGGAAAGAATTGGCGCTTTGTCGGGAACATTCCTGTGGCGCAATTCTATCACATTGCAGTAGACAATGAATTTCCTTATAACGTTTATGGCGGAATGCAAGACAACGGTTCTTGGCGAGGTCCGGCCTATGTTTGGCGCGCACAAGGAATTCGCAATTCGTATTGGCAAGAGATCAGTTTCGGAGACGGATTTGATGTGGTTCCAGACCGCGACGATTCGCGTTTTGGTTGGTCTATGAGTCAGCAAGGTTATGTTTCGCGCTACGATTGGCAAACCGGTAACAACTACTCTGTGCGCCCAACACATCCTGATCCGGATGTGCAGTTGCGCTTCAACTGGAACTCTGCTATCAATATCGATCCGTTTGACAACAGTACCATTTACTTCGGATCTCAATTTGTGCATAAGTCTACCGATAAAGGTTTGACTTGGGAGATCATTTCTCCGGACCTTACCACCAACGATCCGGAGAAACAAAAACAATCGGAAAGTGGCGGCCTTACCATGGATGCTACTGGTGCGGAAAACCATACTACGATTTTGGTCATTGAGCCTTCTCCCTTAGAGCAAAATATGATGTGGGTCGGCACGGACGATGGCCGTGTCCACTTCACCACCAATGGAGGAGCTAATTGGACCGACGTTTCTAAGAATATTAAAGGTTTACCTGCGGGAAGTTGGATTGTGCAGATAAAAGCCTCCAACAAACGTAAAGGAGAGGCTCTTCTTGTAGCCAACGATTACAGAAGATACAATTACGACGCTTATGTGTACCGCACTAAAGATTACGGAAAGACTTGGCAGCGAATTGTTGATAACAATGACGTAATCAGTTATACCCTTTGTGTTGTAGAAGATCCTGAGGAGGAAAACCTACTTTTTATGGGAACCGATGACGGCCTTTATGTGTCAATAAACGCTGGTGGCGATTGGGTAAAATGGACCAACGGATTCCCTACAGTCCCTGTGAAAGACCTAGTGATCCATCCGAGAGAGCACGATCTAGTTATTGGAACCTTTGGGCGTGCGGCTTGGGTATTGGATGACATTAGACCGCTTCGCGCTCTAGCTGCAGATGCCGCCAAGGCAAAAGCAACCCTAACGATGTTCGATCCGGCAACGTCTTATCTGGCCGCGTATCAGCAGCCAACTGGAAGTCGTTTTGGAGGAGATGCACTGTACAATGGTGAGAACCGTAGCTTTGGAGCTCCTGTTCGCTATTTGATCAACAAACCAGCCAAAGACGAAAAAGAAGAAGGCGAGGCTGAAGCAGGTGAAAAGGCCGTGAAGTGGGATTCCATCACTTTAAATATTTACGACGGCCAACGCCTAATAAGAACCCTGAAGCAAAAAGCGCCTAAGGACAATAAAGTGAACAGCTTTACTTGGTTCTTACGCGAAAAGGGCGTAGACAGACCAAGTCGACGTATTCGTACCAGAAACTTCGGAGAACCGGGAGGAGTTCAGGTGAAGCCTGGCACTTATCGATTAGAGATGATCTATGGTGATCAAACCGCTAACAGTGAGATCACCGTAAAAATGGACCCGAGACTGGATGTTCCGCCTCAAGCCATTGAAAATGCTTATCAGAACGGCAAAACTTTAGAAGCCATGACACAAACTGCAGCAGACGCAGTAAAACAATTGGTGGAAAGCAAAAACATAGCCGAAGAATACAAATCCAAGTTGAGCAAGCTAGATAAGGAGGCCCATAAAGAGGCTATAGATCAAAGTAAGGAGATCGTAAAAGCTATCGATGAAGTGATTGCGCTTTATTTGGGCAAAGTAGATGACCGTCAGGGAATTACCCGTAACCCAGAAGTGACCATTATGCAGCGTATTGGACTTGCAAGACAATATGCCACTAGCCGTCCGGCGGGAACCACTTCTACAGAAACTCGTCTGATGACTCAAGCCAGAACAGCTTTGCAAGCCGGTTTGGAAGCCACCAACAGTTTCTTCAGTGAAAAGTGGCCAGAATACCGTCAGGCTATGGAAGCAATTAACACCTCATCTTTTAAAGAGGTAAAACAATTCAGTTTGCAAAATTAATTTGCCTAAATTCGGTTCGAAGACCGCTTTTATGGAACGCAACTATACCAACACTAAAAAAGCAGGCCTCATTTTGGGGCCTGTTTTGTTCGTTATTCTTTGGCTTTTTAAAGGGCAACTACTCAGTGAAGCTGCAGATCCTGTTATAGCTGTAGCAGCTTGGATGATCTGTTGGTGGATCACAGAAGCTGTGTCTATCTCAGTGACCGCGCTTTTACCTTTGATTCTTTTTCCCCTCACCAACGTGATGCCCATTAAAGAAGTAGCACCTCATTACGGCAGCAGTATTGTTTTCTTATTCTTCGGAGGTTTTGTAATGGCACTCGCCTTAGAGAAAGTGAATCTGCACAAGCGCCTGGCGCTTTCTATTATTAAGATCACCGGCACGAGCCCAAATAGAATCATCCTTGGATTCATGCTGGCCACGGCTTTACTGAGCATGTGGATAAGCAATACCGCCAGTGCTTTGGTGATGCTGCCCATTGGCCTCTCGGTAATCAACTTGCTTATAGACGATGCAGACGGTTTTACCAAGAACGACCGCAATTTTGCCTTAAGCGTGATGCTTGGAATAGCCTATGCGGCCAACTCCGGAGGAATAGCGACCATTATCGGAACACCACCGAATTCCGTGCTCATCGGATTTCTGGAGAACGAATACAACACCACCATATCTTTTTTGAATTGGATGGTCATGGGACTACCCTATTCGCTTGTGATGATCGCCTTGGTATATTTTATTTTGGTACACGTTGCATTTCCCAACCGCTTAAAACGCTTTGATGCGTCTAAGGAACTCATCGATGAGGAACTAAAGAAACTCGGTGGCCTGAGCCGCAAAGAGAAACAAGTCCTGGCTGTATTTGCCGTGGCCATCTCGCTATGGATCTTTAGAGGCGTGCTGAATAGCCAATTCCCGGGCTTAGGCCTTACAGATACAGAAATAAGTATGTATGCGGCCATTGCGCTCTTTGTGATCCCGAACAGCTTCTCAAAGGGACAGTTCATTTTAGACTGGGAAGACACTTCAAAACTGGCTTGGGGAATATTGATACTCTTCGGAGGTGGTTTGGCCTTGGCCTCTGGCCTCTCGCAAGTTGGTATTATCACCACCATTGCCAATTATATCGCTGCTATGGATGGCCTGAGCACGACCACTATAGCAATCCTTATCATTGCGGTCATGCTCTTTATGACTGAACTAATGAGCAATGTAGCCTTGGTGGCGATCTTTGCACCTGTTGTTGCGGGTATTGCTTTAGGGCTCGACATGCCGATGGAGCATTTATTGATCCCCGTTGCAATGGCTTCTAGTTGTGCCTTTATGCTGCCCATGGCCACTCCGCCTAACGCCATTGTATTTGCCAGTGGTTATATCAAGATCAAAGATATGGTTCGAGCGGGTTTCTTTTTAAATCTACTGGCAATTGGTCTGCTATTTATCTTTTTAAAGCTGGTGATACCATTTATTTTTTAATTGATTAATAAAGCTGTAATTTTAAACAAACCAATCCAATTGATTATGAAACGCATATCTATAATGTCCTTTTTAGCTTTGGCTATCGCCTTTAGCAGTTGTAAGAATGAAGCCAAAGAAAAGGAATCCGAAGCCACAGAAGAGACCGCAATTGAAAAAGAAGTTGAAGTTACCGAGGAAGTAACTGCAATTAAGTTCAAGTTGGAGTCTAAAAGTGAGTCTGGAGCTACCGGAGCAGTGAAATTCACAGCAGAGAACGGCAAAGTAAGTATGTTGGCAGAACTAAAAGGCCTAACAGAAGGAGTACACGCCATTCATATCCACGAAAAAGCAGACTGTAGTTCTCCAGATGGTAAATCGACCGGAGGACACTGGAATCCAACCTTTCAACCTCACGGAGCGTGGGGAGCAGAAGCCGGATACCACCTAGGAGATATAGGAAACTTTACCGCAGACGCAGAAGGTAATGCTACTGTTACCTTTGAAACCGAGCTGTGGTGCATGGGCTGTGGTGATGAGAAAAAAGATATACTCGGAAAAGCCATCATTGTGCACCAAGGAGCAGACGACTTCACTTCTCAGCCTTCTGGCGCTGCTGGAGCTCGTGTTAGCTGCGGAGGAATTATCGAATAGTTTTTACAAAATAGCATAGAAAAACTCCTGTCAGTGCTACAGGAGTTTTTTTATTTATACTTTTGAGTCAATGAATCCCTCTGCAGCCGGTTGGATAGATAAATTTTTCCACGAGTTTTCTCAAGAAGACCTGCTTACCCCATTTGAATCTAAGGGCCGTTTTTACGCACGTTTACGCAAAACGGGGTTTGTCTACGGGAACTCGGTCTGTGCCTTGGTCGATAGACCGATCAGTGAACTCAAACTAACATCCGCAGAATACAACAAAGCCAACCTACTCCACAGTTTGTATGTGATCTATTACAAACAGACAGGAATTGTAGGGGTTAAAAAATTCTTAGAACACGCCATTAGTTTTTACCGCGAGATAGACAGAGGCCGTATGAGCTTGTTGTCTAAATTATCACTGGGAAAATCATTGAGCAAGAACCTGGAGAAGATTCTCTCGGCCCGAATATTAGAAAGCGATGCAACGCTAAAAAAAGAGCAGACTTATGCCTTTTCTAATGTGTTATTGGCAACAGACCTACTCACCTATCAGATCTATTGCGAATCTCCTATGCTGGCTAAGAACTACGCTACATCCTTAGAAAAAGCTATTGCTACGTATTGCTTCGGAGCCTTACAATCTAAAACCAAGCAAGACAAATACGACCTGCTACTTTTAGAACTCTTTGAAATGGCAGGCTTGAGTACAACGGCAGCTCCGTTAGAGATGTTCTTTAGCGATACCCAAATGTCGTTAACCGCTCCATATCTGCTAGATCTATGCTGTATGGCCATAAAGGACGATCTCAAGGTTGAGCCCTCGGAACGCGCCTATATTATGCATTTGGCAATACAACTCGGATTAGATCAGAGCGAGGCCGAGTTAGCTTTAGACGAGCTGGAAGAATTCATGGATGAGCACGAGAATGCCATTCACTTCTTTAACCATACGCACCCAGTACAGCATTTTTACAAACAGACCAGCAGCACGGTAGAGCGCTTGATCTTGAGAAATAAAAAACGCTTGCTTAAAGAATTGAGCGAAAGTGGAGAATTATTGGTATTGTTAGGGCAATCTACGCTGCGCGAGCTAGATGCGAAAGAAAAGGACAAGGTTAAAGAACAATTGCTAGATATGTTCAAAAGCATACCGTCGCTAACCATTTTCCTATTGCCTGGCGGGAGTTTACTGCTGCCTTTGTTCATTAAATTCATTCCAAAGCTACTGCCCTCCGCTTTTAATGAAAATCGCATAGACGACAATAAATAAAAAAACCCTCGCCGAAAGCGAGGGTTTTTTATTGCTAAAGGTTTGTCATTATTGTTTAACGACACGTTTAACGGTTTGTCCTTGATCTGTTACGATCTGAACAAAATACATTCCTGAGGCCACATCGTTTAGATTAAACTGGATCTCAGCTCCCGCACCCTGTACATTGAAACGCTTGATCAAACGACCGTTTACGTCGTATAGGTTCACGTCTTCTAAGATAGCTGTACTGCGGTTGCGCAGGGTAAGCTCTCCTTGACTCGGGTTAGGATATAGTGTAATTACATTGTCGATTCCAAATTCGTCTACGCTCAATACACCCTCTACAGTTAAGGTAAAGGTACAGTCGCTGAAGTTTCCGGCAGCATCTGTAGCCGTAAGCGTTACCGTATAAACACCAGGGCCTAATTCAGCTCCTACGGCAGGATCTTGAGTGATAGTAGGATCTTCTGGACAGTTATCAGAGAAGGTCGCAGTTAGCGAGTAATCTGGAACTACATATGGAAGTCCGTCATCTATGATGTACAATTCGTCATCTGGACAAGTGATCTCCGGAGCAACGTCCTCTGCCACAACTTGTGTCAAGGTACGAGCTGCAAGACATCCTGCAAATCCGATTCCAATATTGTCGTTAGCAATTCCAAAAGAAGCCTCTAAACATGCGTTTGGCCAATCGGCAGCGCTATCAGTATCTCCATTTCTCTGGAAAGAATCCGAACACAAAGTAGTAAGGTCCGCTCCTGCTCCTGTCCAGTCAAGGTCCGCAGCAGTAATATTGAAACCAGCTACTGTGATATCGAAGGTCGACAAAATAGAAGCAGACACATTCCAGAATGCAGAGTCAACTACGTTCCCGTCTGGGTCTAAGATAAGGATCCAACCAGCGTCTCCGCTGTCGTTACCCCACCAGATATTGTTACCCCAGTAATCTGAAGAACCTGCTTGATCGCTCCAAGCGATAGCTTCGTTCTCTTCCATTACGCCAAGGGTCTTTACAATTGGGTTTACCGTGTTGATGTTAGAGAATGGTTCTTCACTAAGAACTACGCGGTATCCGGTATAATCCGTTTGCACTCCAACGTTTTGGATCTCCAAACGGTCTGGAGTTTGCATAGTAACCTCAGAAATAACCAGCTTAGACAAGAAGTCATCTGGAGTCTCTTCTGCCCAAAGATCTATAGAACCTGTTGGTGTAAAGGTGTAATCTGTTCCTTGGAAAAGGAAAGCTCCACCTACCTCAGCATCAAACCAACGAATGTTGTTTGCAGGGTTTACTGGTGTAGCAGTTACAGTTACCTCGTCTCCGATACAAACGTCCGTAACTCCTGTTGTTAATGGAGAATCTGGCGTTTCTAGTACCTCGATATCGTCTGAAGCGATTGAAGCCGTTGCACATTCAGAATCTGCGATCTCATAGCTGATGGTATGGATACCAACCCCAGCTACTGCAGGGTCAAAAGTATAGCTGCTTCCGTCACCGTTATCGGTAACTCCAGGTCCGCTGTAAATTCCTCCTAGTGGAGTACCAGCTCCTACCACAGTAAAGGCAGTCTCTGAGTCACATACGTCTTCTGGAGCAGTGAAAGTTGCCTCACCTGTTGGTGTATCGAAGTTCTCAGAACCGTCTGTAGTACTGAAAGAAGAACCTTGAACAGCGTTCACACCAAGACCACGCTTGGCAAAAGCATCCCAAATGATACATACGTTAGCTCCTCCGTAGATAGCGTTGTCTGCCGCGATGATCGCGTCACGTCCGTCTACGAATCCAGGGCTACAAGGCTGCAATTTCATAGCCTCAGTTACCAAAGCCAATGCTTTAACGTTACCGGCATCCAAAGAACTGTCTCCGGTAAAATTATAAATATCAGCATCCCATCCGCTAGCATCGATAAGACCCCAGGTCATTTCCCAAAGCATCATTGCCCAAACAGATCCTACTCCGTGAGGAATAGCAGAAGACCCTATAAAGTCATAGGTCTGTGGATTGATATTCATATCGGTACTGTACGGGAACGGACGAATCCCTCCTCCGTCAGGACCTTCGTTGAAAAGATACGTTCCTACTCCACGAGGGTCAACACCAGCATCTCCTGGCTCCATGGTCATTACAAGACCGTACCAGTCAGACCATCCTTCTCCCATTTGCTCGGAGTTACCCAAACAGCCAGCAGCGCCAGGTCCTCCAGTCAAACGGTTAGAGATTCCGTGTCCGTATTCGTGAATAATTACAAGGTTGTCGTAGCCTCCGTCACGGGAACCACAAGTATACATTTGCATACGTGGGTTTCCACCATCTGGCGGAGTACCAAAGTTTGCATTACAAGTACCTGAACCGTCTTGAGCCTCTGAATCTACAGAGTCAGAACCAGCACCGCCGCCACCGTAATTGTTTTCTTGAAAGTTTCCTGCGGCCTCATCAAATCCGTACTGATAAAGTACATCGTGGATAATGTTGGTCCAGTAGAATAAGTTAGTTACAGCCGCAGCTTCGTATTGTGTAGAAGGCGAATAGTTGATGTCCCATTCGTAACCAACTCCTCCGAAGAACAAGTTAGCTCCTCCATCTGGTTGGAATCCTGGGTTATCGCCATCTTCATAAGCGTTTGCATTATTACCACGAGTAGTGGTGAATTCCGCTCCTGGAGCTCCGTTAGTATCGTGCCATCCAAAAGGAGAAGCAGTCGGGTCTGCAGGATTCACCTCGAAAGTACGCGCTCCAAAGAACGGGCTTTCCAAAGGCAAGGCGAAAACTTCATAACACTCAATACAACCAGCAGCCGCTGATTTATCTACGGCAGGTTGTAAGTTCAAGTTGAAGTTCATCGCGTTCTCGTGGTCTCCGTGATCGTGATCGAACTCACAAGTAACCATCCAGTTCACACGGTCAATGATGCGTCCGGTAGAAGCATCTACGCGAACAGACCACCAATTCTCTTGGGTCAACTCTAAAATAGAAAGATCCCAAGCCAAAACGATATCACCGGCTTCGGTCTTCTGATAGGTCAAGGCCACTGGAATGTCCAATTTAGAAATACCACCATCGCTCATGATCATTTTAGGAGATCCTTCTGAAAGATCTTCGATCATAGTAATGGCTTTAGACGGCGTATAACCAAGCTCATTGGCAGCAGCGGTAATAGCAGCAGCAGCTGTAAGTCCAGGACTGGTCATTCCACTAGATTTCTCAATGGACTGAGCAACAAAACCGTTGTTCATCTTGATAAGCGTTCCGTCTGCCTTGATGTGTGCAGATGATTCAGAACCATAAACAGGAATGCCATTGACCAATTGACGGTAATATACGTGGGTTAGACCACTTACCTTACTGGTACTTTGGCTGGTGATTTCGAACTGAACGTCTTGGGGGGTCAGTCCGTGATTTTCTCTTTGTTGGGTTAAGTAGTTGGTGATGGTTGTTGTCGCATCCTGAGCGAATGATTGGGAGGTAAAAATCCCAATAATCCCCAGGAGTACAACCAGGGTACATTTTTTCATAGAATTTTTGATTTAGCGTATTTGTTTTTCTAAACGTGCCCTAAAGTATTAAAAATTCGATGAATTTGATAACAGAAATTTAACAAAAACTATCAAATGTTAGTTTTTTTAACATTTGGGAATAATTTTGTTTAAAGTTTCGCTATCAGGGAATTAGCGGTTTATTCCAACCAAAGTTTAAAGTCCTTGACCCGCTCTCGTGCTACGATTACCTCTTGCTCTTTATAACTGTTAAGCTTGATCTGCAACCTGGAATTCGTATAAGAAATGATGTCCTTAATAGCGTTTATATTGATATAGAACTTCCGGTTGATTCTAAAGAACACGGCCGGCTCTAACTCAGACTCTAATTGTTCCAAAGTGGTATCTAACAAGTAATTTCGACCTTCGAAAGTGTGGGCATAAGTACCCTTGTTCTCACTGTAGAAACACTCGATCTCATCTACAGGGATCATTCTCAAGTGTTGTCCAATTTTAACCGTAAAGCGCTTCTTGTACTCGCGTTCCACAGGATTGGTCAATAGCTTTTTGATGTCCTCAAAATTG
>Ga0256829_1002152_pt1 | contig 15023 bp, 16 predicted proteins | sample 131447metaG_FD_185979 | JGI IMG/M metagenome (GOLD analysis project Ga0256829, IMG submission 185979) | Hydrothermal vent microbial communities from Lau Basin, Pacific Ocean - 131-447 | ecosystem: Environmental > Aquatic > Marine > Hydrothermal vents | place: Pacific Ocean: Lau Basin | collected...
CATCCTCTTCCATAAGCATATCTAAGTGATAATGGTAAGTCTCTACTCTCCAGTGTTGGAGTATTTTTTGATGAAACTCTTTTGCTGTCGTTTTAAAATTTGCCATCAAGTATTGTTGAGTTATTGTTCGGCTGCTCCCCTGCTGGTTGGTAAGGAGATTCTACTTTGAATTGGGGTTTCTTTTTCATTGGTCAAATTATAGTTTTTTAGTGATTTATACGATATTTAGTCAATCTTATAGTGCTTCTGGTTCAACTATTTTTATAAATCATACTAAGATTCTAAGAAATATCGATAATGTTTAAGCTATCCATCACATCATAAAAGATTGCATTACATTTTGTATCTTCTCTTCTGTCGCTCGGAGTATATAAACCACTTTCATGTCAAATGTTTTGTTTACAATTTGAATTTCCATCTCTTTACAAGTGTACTCAAGTAGACGCATCTCACTGTAGTGTATGCTTATCTCTTTTTCTATCTCTTGGATATACTCGTAAAAATCACTCTCTTCTAAAACAAGATTAACAGCATCGCTGTAAGCACGAACTAATCCACCTGTTCCTAACTTTGTACCACCAAAATAACGAACTATTATCACCGCACTATTTATAATATCTTGCCCTTGAAGAACCATAAGAGAGGGTTTTCCTGATGTTCCTTTTGGTTCACCATCATCGCTTGAGTGTTCTACAATTTGTTGATACTCATTTAAGTAGCGAAATGCAGTCACAAAATGTCTTGCTTTTGGATGTTCTTTTTGAAGGAGTTGGAGCTGTTTTTCATACAAGAAGTAAGGCATAAAATGAGCAATAAACTTTGATTGCTTCACTTCATGCGTAAAAATTGAAATATCTCGGGTATATTTCATGGAAGACTTATACTAAATTTGTATAAACTTTTTGCACATCTTCATCATCTTCAAGACGTTCTAAAATTTTATCAATGTCGGCTTGTTGTTCTTCTGTAATAGCAATAGGAGTATTTGCCATGCGTTCTAAGTGTGCTTTTTTAATCTCTATTCCCATATCTTCAAGTGCTTTTGTTAAGGTTCCAAAACTTGTATATGCCCCTGTAATAATCGCTACACCATCTTCTGCTTCTATCTCTTCAAGCCCTGCATCAATGAGTTCAAGTTCTAACTCTTCTATGTCTATACTCTCATTGACATCAAACTCAATCAAAGCTTTTCTATCAAACATAAATTCTAAAGAGCCATTTGTGAGTAACTCTCCTCCATGTTTTGTCAAGATATTTTTCACATTTGCAACAGTTCTTGTGTTGTTATCTGTCATACACTCTGTAAAAATCAAAACGCCATGCGGTGCTTTGCCTTCAAAGTTTACCTCTAACATACTCGCTGTATCTTTTGCAGCAGCACGCTTGATTGCAGCATCAATGTTGTCTTTTGGCATATTTTCAGCTTTTGCATTTAAAATTGCTGTACGAAGTTTTGCATTTGAGTCAGGATCCATGCCGCCCTCTTTAGCTGCCATTGTAATAATCTTTCCAAGTTTTGGAAAAAGCTTTGACATTGCTCCCCATCTTTTTAATTTTGACGCTTTTCTATACTCAAATGCTCTACCCATTTTCCAAATCCTATCAATTATTTTTGAAATTATACTATAATACTTCTAAGGAAAATAAATGAAGTTAGGCTTTAGAGTAAAACACCACTTTTTTGGTGCTTTTCGAGAAATTTTTGTGCATCATCATGGCTCTTTAGAGTTTCGTGCTAAGATTTTTGCACTTATAATTGTTGCATGTCCCTCTTCCAAAGTTGATAATTATATTTTAGTAAAACAGATAGCAGAAAAAATTTATAAAGATGATATAAATAGAGCTAATTTACTGATGCTCTCAACCAAAGAAATCGTTCAAAAAGTAAAAGACAACAATGGACTCGACCTTGATACCTTGGTAGAAAGCATTCAAAAAGAGCTTAAAATCGTTCCAAGATATGCTAAAAAAATAGATGTAGAATCTTTGCGACCCTTTTTGCATATTAATTACGATAAAGATGTGATTGCCTACCAAAACAACATCTTAGAGTTTTTACAAACACTCAAAGATGAAACACTTAAAATATACAATAAAGGATAAATACTATGGATTTACAAACAGTCGCTTTACATGCGGGATATGACAAAGACACACAAGGGACAATGGCCGTTCCTATTTACCAAACAACAGCATATGAGTTTCGTGATGTTGCGCATGCTGCGAACCTTTTTGCACTCAAAGAACTTGGGAACATTTACACACGTTTAAACAACCCAACAACTGATGTTTTTGAAAAACGTTTTGCAGAACTTGAAGGTGGCGAAGCAGCCCTTGCAGCTGCAAGTGGAATGAGTGCTATTTTTTATGCAATTGCAAACTCTGCTGAAGCAGGAGATAACATCATCTGTGCAAACCAACTCTATGGAGGAAGTTTAACACTCAATGCCCACACTTTTAAAAGATTTGGCATAGAGTCGCGTTTTTTCAATGTGCATAAACCCCAAGAGATGCTAGAACTCATTGATGAAAAAACAAAGGTGATATTTTTTGAGTCTTTAACAAACCCTAGTATAGATGTAGCAGACATTGAAGCTATCACAGCTATTGCAAATGAACATGGAATCCTCACTGTTGTCGATAACACCGTAGCCACTCCTGTTTTATGCCGTCCTTTTGAGTTTGGAGCAGATATAACAGTCCATAGTGCGAGTAAATATACAACAGGACAAGGGTTGGCAATCGGCGGTATTTTAGTTGAGAGAAAAGGTCTTTTAGAGAAAATAAAAGGCAATCCTCGCTACCCACAATTTAATGAGCCAGATGAATCTTACCACGGTCTTGTCTATGTAGATGTTCCTCTTCCACTCTTTACACTCCGTGCAAGACTCTCTTTACTCCGAGATATTGGAGCTGTTGTTTCACCTTTTAACTCTTGGTTGTTTATTCAAGGTATTGAGACACTCTCCCTTCGTATGAAAGAACACTCTAAAAATGCACTTGCACTTGCCGAATTTTTGGAGTCACATCCAAAGGTACAAAAAGTCAATTACCCTGGTTTACAAAGCAATGCCAACCATACAAATGCACAAAAGTATTTTCAAGATGGCTTATCAAGTGGGCTTTTAAGTTTTGAAGTAAGCTCTTTAGAAGAAGCAACGAAGATTGTAAACGCAACTAAGCTTTACTCTCTTGTTGTCAACATTGGAGATTCTAAATCTATCATTACACACCCTGCATCAACAACACACCAACAACTCAGTGATAAAGAGCTTAATGCCTGTGGTGTTCCTGCTGGACTTATTCGTATCTCTGCTGGTTTAGAGAGTGCAAAAGATTTGATAGCCGACATACAACAAGCCCTAGATGCCTAAGAAAAGTTAAAAGAAGAGAGCGAAATTTGTCCCTAAACCTGCAAACACACACCCAACATTTTACAAATCCACTCTATTTAGAGAGTGGACGTATCTTAGAGCCTTATGACATTACTTATGAAACCTATGGGGAACTCAACGAGGACAAATCAAATGTCATTGTCATTACCCATGCACTCACAGGTTCACACCATGCCGCAGGAACATATGAAGAAGATTCAAAAGCAGGTTGGTGGGATGGACTTATTGGTTCAAAAAAGGCTATAGATACAGACAAATATTTTGTTATCTGTAGCAATGTAATCGGGAGCTGTTTTGGTTCAACTGGACCAATGTCCCCACAACATCCCCATCAAGAACCCTACCGTTATAAATTTCCCGTTGTGAGTGTCAAAGATATGGTTAAAGCACAAAGAATTTTATTTGACCGTTTAGATATTCACAGAGTTGAAGCGATTATTGGGGGGAGTATGGGTGGTATGCAGGCACTCCAATTTGCCATTCACTACCCTAATTTTGCTAAAAAAATTATCGCCCTTGCAGCGACACATGCCACGCAAGCTTGGGCGATTGCGTTTAACAAAGTCGCTCAAGAAGCCATCTTAAAAGACCCCGATTTTAAACAAGGGTATTATGACCCTGAACTTATTAAAGAACAAGGTTTAGCAGGAATGGCAGTAGGACGTATGGCAGGACATATCAGCTTTTTAAGCCATGAATCTATGCGAGAAAAATTCTCACGAGAGTATAAACGCACCGATGGGCTTTATGAACTTTTTGGAAAATTTCAAGTAGAATCTTACTTAGAATATAATGGATATAATTTCACAAAATGGTTTGACCCGCTAACGTACTTGTATATCACCAAAGCGATTAACATCTATGATTTAGGTCGAGGTTTTGACTCCTTAGAAGAAGCCTTAAAGAAGATTACCGCAGATTTACATCTTATCAGTTTTAAAAATGACATTCTTTTTAAAAATTTTGAGATGCAAGAGATTGCCGATGCACTCAAAAATGTTGGCAATACAAATCACACGTATAGAGACATAGATAGTGATTATGGGCATGATGCCTTTCTTGTCGAACTCGACAAATTTCAACACCACATAAAGGATATACTCAATGCCTAAAAAAGAAGAAGAAAACTTTGAAACAAAACTAGAGAGTGCTAAAGCTGTTTTAGAAACACTTATGAAGCCTGACATTACCTTAGCCGATAGTGTCAAAGCTTACGAGAAAGGAATGCAAGAACTCTCAGATGCACAAGCCATCTTAGAAAACGCAGTCCTCAAAATAAAAGAGATAAAAAATAGCTAAATGAGAGCAGCAGTCCTCCAACTTAATGCGCAAGGTTTAAGTTCAACAAAACTTTACAACTACATTCGAGTCGCTCACACCAAGGGAGTGAAAGTTTTACTCCTTGGCGAATATGTTTTAAACCCTTTTTTTAAAGAGTTACAAAGTATGTCTATCAGTATGATAGATGAACAAGCAAAACAGCAAATAGAAGTTTTAAAAGAGCTTTCAAAAACATATAAAATGACGATTGTTGTTCCGCTCATTATTGTAAAAAAACATGAGGTTTATAAAACTGTTGCAAAGTTTTCACCCTCTTCTACTGCTTATTATTATCAACAGGTTCTCATCAACTATGCCCATTGGAACGAAGAGAAGTTTTTTGCCAATGAGATTACCACACTTCAGACACCCCTTGTTTTCAACATTGACAACTTTAAATTTGCAATTCTAAGCGGTTTTGAACTCCATTTCGATGCACTTTTTAGTACCCTCTCTTCAAAAAATATAGATTGTATTTTACTTCCAAGTGTTGCGACATTTGACTCTTTTGAGCGGTGGAAAGCACTCATTCTCAGCCGTGCATTTACACAAAACTGCTATATTTTAAGAGCGAACAGAATTGGGGAGTACCATGACAAAAACATTTCGTGGCAATTTTATGGTGATTCTATCTTAGCATCACCTAATGGTGAAATACTCCAACACTTAGGCAATAGCGAAGAGCTTATGATTGTCGATATGAATCATACAGATGTCGTACAGGCTCGGCGTTCATGGGGATTTAAAGAAGCACTTAAAAAAAGGAACAACTAATGTTACAATACTTTCATAGACAGGTACAACTTTGGGGTGAAGAGGTACAGACTTCTTTACAAGATAAAAAAATCGCTATTGTTGGTTCAGGGGGATTAGGCTCTTCACTTGCATTTGCTTTAGGTGCAAGTGGCATTGGCGAAATTCATATGATAGATTTTGATGAAGTGAGTCTGCATAACATTCATCGTCAAATTGCTTTTAAAGTAGGCGATGAAGGGAAAAACAAAGCTCTTATAAACGCAGAACTTATAATGCAACGCTCACCCTATGTCAAAGCGATTGCCCATGAGTGTGATTTTCAAGCATGGACCCAAAAAGCTATTGATGTTGACCTCATCATTGATGCCACAGACAATCTTCCAACACGTGGGGAGATTAATGCCTATGCAAAAAAAATAAATCTTCCTTGGGTATATGGAAGTGTGGAAGCCTTTCATGGGCAAGTCTGTTTTATAGAAAAATCCTCTTTTACAGATGCTTTTAAAATCATCCAAAAAACTCCAGCAGGTATTGCTGCTCCTATCGTGATGCATATTGCCTCACTGCAAGCAAATCTAGCACTGCGTTTCTTAGCTGGTTTGCGTGTTAAAAAAGAGACACTTTATTATCTCTTTTTTAATGAAGAGGGTGAGTTAGTCACCCAAAAATTTGGCTTACCTACTGCTTAGAGAGATACTCTCCAATAGCTTCAATCTTGGCATCATCAAGTTTTGAGGCCTGCCCTTTCATAATACCCTTCATAGCACCACCATATGTTCCATCTTTATACCCATGTAAAGCAGATGCTACTTTTGTAGCTGCCCAACCTTTGATAATTTGCGATTTCCCCATCGCTTGACGCTCACCATGAGAACCATGACACCCCGCACATGCACTAAAAAGTTTTTTTCCATCAAGTGCTGGTGTTGCAGATGTTTGTAAATCTTTTGCAACTTTTTCTACAGCCTTTGCACTTTTTTGTACCACTTCATGAGTCGTTTCGCTTACTTGCTTGACAACTTGAGTAGTGACTTCTTTGACTTTTTCAACACTTTTTTGTGTTACTTTTTGCACCTGTTCTGAGACGACACTCGTTGTTTCTTTTGCTTTTTGTACGACTTCTTCTGTACTTTTTGCTACAACTGCCGCTGTTTCATGTGCCTGTTGGCTTATCTCTTTTTTTGCTGTTTGTGTTGTCGCATCATCGCTACAACCAAGTAAAAAAAAAGCCAATGCCGCTGATAAAATGATTTTCATTTTCAATCCTCAAGTTTATTTTAAAATATTATACACTAATTTTTTGTATCTCACTCTCAAAAGCAAAGAATCTTACTTTTAAATTATCAACTTGACAACAAATAAGTTGTCAGATATAATGACACCAATTAAGTTGTCAAAAAGGTTTGAAATGAAAAATTGTGTTGGACAAGTTGTACGTGGAGATGATTTTTGGGATAGAAACTTAGAGCTTGAAACTATATGGGATTCTATAGAATCAGGAAGTCACATACTTTTAGTAGCTCCTAGGCGAGTTGGAAAAACATCTATCATGCATAAAATCAAAGATGAACCAAAAGAGGGATATATTGTCATATATGTGGATACCGAATCAGCAGATAATGAAAATGAATTTTGGCATAAAATTTTTAATACTATGCAAGAAGAAGAGTTTGTAAATAAATTACAATCAAAGTCAAAAGAGTTATATGAAAGATTTAAAAATATAAGAATCAAAAAAGTTTCTGCTTCAGGAGTTGAGTTTGGAGATGGGGAAACACTTGATTATTTAACGGCTTTTGAAACGCTAGTGAAAGATTTAGAGATAGATAAAAAACTTATTATTATGGTTGATGAGTTTGCTCAAACTATTGAAAATATCATAAAGTATGAAGATGTTAAAAATGCAAACTCTCTTTTAAAAGCTCACCGTGCATTAAGACAAAATCCAAAAATATCTGAGAAAGTAACTTTTGTTTATGCTGGTTCCATAGGTCTTGAAAGTGTTGTTTCTAAAATAAACTCCATAAAAATTATCAACGATTTAAATAGCATAAAAGTTCTACCACTACCAAAACCTGAAGCTTTTAAGTTTATCTCTCAACTAGCAAATAGCACTAAAATAGAGTTAAAAGAAGAAGTGATTGATGCTCTTATAGAAAAAATAGAGTGGCTTATACCATTTTACATACAACTTTTAATTCAAGAGCTCAAGATACTTTGGCGAGAAGATAAAAGCAAAGAACTTGATATAGCTTGTATTGATGCTGCTATAGATAAAGCACTAGAACATAGAAGCTATTTTGAATCATGGCAGAGTAAACTCAAAGAATCTTTTTCAAAAGATGAGTACCTCTTTACAAAAGAGATTTTGAATCTTATTTCTAAAGATAATACGCTGCAATCCTCAGCTATTATAAATATAGCTACGAAATACTCTCTTGATGAAGATGAAGCAAAAGATATGATTCGTACTCTTGTTTATGATGGTTACATTAACAATAATGAAAAATCAAATGTTTATAGATTTAACTCTCCAATACTGAGACAATGGTGGAATAAAAATGTTGCAAACTAGTTATGTAAGATATAAATATACTCCTGATGAGATGAGTGAAGAGGAATTTTTAAGTAGATTTGTAGTGAGAGAAGATATATTTCAAGATATTTTTGAAGATATAAAATCATCAAACGATAGCAATACAAATCAGCACTATATACTCATAGGACAACGAGGACAAGGCAAAACCACACTGCTTAGAAAACTTCAAATTGAGGTGAAAAACAATAAAGAGTTGTCGAAACATTTACTCCCTGTAAAATTTGCAGAAGAGCAGTATCAAATCCGTTCTCTTTGTAGGTTATGGGAAGAAGTAGCTGAGTATTTACAGACTTTTTATGAAGATGATTTTGCTTCTATACTTGACAATATGGAAGAGCATTTTGAAGATGAAAATTATTATTTGGAATGTTTTTCTTACTTGGAGTCTGCTGTAAAATCTAAGGGGAAAAAGCTACTTTTACTCATAGACAACATAGATGAGCTCATAGGAAAACTGAGTGAAAAAGAGCAGAGACAACTCCGAGAGATACTCATAAGTTCTACTATTTTTCGCATAGTGGGCGCTTCAACGAAGATGCTTGAACATCAGCATGACTACTCAAAAGCCTTTTATGAGTACTTTAAAATCATAAAGCTCAAAAGTCTAAATGCCAAAGAGAGCAGAGAGTTTTTACTGAGTATCGCTAAAGAAACACAAAAAGAGCAAATACAGAAGGTTATAGAGAATGCTCCTGCGAGAATAGAAACTCTTAGACGCATAACGGGTGGAGTTCCTAGAACTTTAGTAATGCTTTTTGATATATTTTTAGATGAAGAAGGCAATGCTTTTGATGACCTACTCAAAGTACTTGATGAAGCAACACCCTTATACAAGCATCGAATGGATGACTTACCTGCTGCACTTCAAGAGATAGTGCATACCATAGCAATAAATTGGGATGGTATGTTTACAAGTGAGATAGCAAAAAAACTACGTCAAGAGAGTAAACTAGTCTCCGCACAACTCAAAAAGCTTGAAAAATATGAGATAGTAGAGTCCAAATCAACAGGAAAAAATAAGATATATAAGATAAAAGAGAGATTTTTCAATATTTGGTATCTTATGCGTTTTGGTAGAAAAAAAGATAGACAGAGAGTTGAGTGGCTTGTTAAGTTTTTGGTTTCCATGTGTGACTGGGATGAATTAGAAAGTAGAGGAAAATCTCTTGCAAAAAAAATCCAAGATGGTGGTTTAGATGCTCAGTATGTTTACTATATGGTTGAGGCTTTATCTTATGGAGGGCTTGATGCACATACAGAAGAGGCTCTAAAAAATGAAGCAAAAAAATATTTAGAAAATGTAAATCCTGAATTAAGCCAAGAACTTTCAGAAACTGATATTAGTATTTATAAAAGAGCTAAAGAGTGTCACGATAAAGGGCAAATTGATGAAGGAATAAAAATACTAGAAAGTTCTCAAAAAGGGAGTGGACTTTTAGAGGGCTTTAAAGGTTTACTCTATCATTTGCAAGAAGATTTGGAAAATGCTGAGTCCTGTTATATATCAGCCATAGATAAAGGCTTTACACAAACATTACCTGGCTTAGTATGGCTATTGTGCATGAAGGGGAAAAATGCTTCATTGTCTTTAGAACTGAGTAAAGTAACTTACAATGAGAAAAACAACAATAGAGGAGATATTTATCTTTATGCTTATACCCTTTTATGGAATGAAAACTATAAAAAGAGTTATACTGTAATGCAAGAGTGGTTAAATACAAATCATAATATTGTAAAGCATGAGTTTACAAACTTATATTTGCATCTATTACTCTCAAAAGAACAATACCACCAAGCAAAAAAATTCCTAGAGATGCCAGAGTACCAACTCAAAGAGAGATACAAACCAATATGGTATGCACTTATGACTCTTATGCAAGATGAGTTTCCTCATGAGATAAAAAAAATGGGGAGTGAACTCAGTGAGAGTGTAGATGAAGTTCTCAAAGAGATTAAAGTTTATAAAGAGAAGTATGCAATTTAGTACATACTTCTCTTTATAAAAGTTGAAAGTTTTTTCAAAGACTATACACTAATCTTTTATATCTCACCCGAAAAATCGCCTTCACACTTACAATCAAAAACCATAAGTAAAGAAGCGGGAGGATGACACTTTGTACTGTAAAAACGGTAATGAGTGTAATGATTTTTCGAGATGTCTCTTCTATGCTTTTTTGTAATCTCTCTAGTTGAGTAGAAATATTCAAGCTTTGACTTAGTCCAGTATACTGTGCGTTTAAACGGGAGAAAAAACCACTTTGTTGTGCTTGTTTTATCTGCGAGGTTTGTGAGCTTACCGCTTCAAGTTCTGTTTTTGTTTTTTCTATCACTTTACTTGCTGTTTCATACTCATTTTGAAGGACAGAAGTATAAAAAATTTGCGATAAAAAAAGAAAACTAATAGCACTTAAACGCAAGAGCAACAAAAGTAGAAAAGCTTTTAAAGTATAGCCTAAAAGCATACTCCCTTGCATTTTTTTCATCCACAAAAGGATGAGAGAAGCGACAACACTCACTCCAAAGGCGACCTGCACAAAAAGTTTTGCACTCAAAATCAGTACTAATTTTTGAATTCCAAGTGAGACAGAAGCAAAAAGCATCACCCAAGAAAATCGCTCTACAAGGTCGTTAAAGGGGTCTAAAACTTCACCTATACTAAAGTTAATTCCTATACCTACAGGGGTAAAAGAGAGTTCTGTTCCTTGCAAAAGAGAGATGACTGCATTGAGTCCCTTTGCCAAGCCAAACGCAAGCATAGCTCTATCAAAGGCTTCATTTTGCATCTCCATTGCCAAACTGTCTATATCTAAACTTAAACTCAAAACAAGCACGGCAATTAAAAAAATGGATGTCGCTATTTTCATATATTTTCCCTTTCATATTCAACAAGTATTTTTTAGCTATAATAGCATATGAACTTTGAACCATATCCATTTGAAAAACTAAACAAATTACTTGAAAATATTATACCTAACTCTGACTTTGCTCCCTCTGTTTTAACCATTGGGGAACCACAGTTTCAAACACCCACATTTATACAGAGTGCTTTAGCAAAAAGTACCGACTTACTTAAAAAGTACCCTAAAACTGGTGGAGAAAAAGATTTAAGAGAAGCACTCAGAGATTTCGTTTTCAAACGCTTTCACACACAACTTAGTGATGCACAAATTATTCCTACTTTTGGAACACGTGAGGTGCTTTTTAACTTTCCTCAGTTTCTGCTTTTTGATAAAAAAAACCCTGTGATGGCATATACAAATCCTTTTTATCAGATTTATGAGGGAGCCGCACTTGCAACACACTCTCAAGTGATTCACCTCAACCTTGAGGCTTCAAACAACTTTCAACCCATCATCAATGAAAAAGAACTCAAAAAATGTGACTTAGTCATTATAAACTTTCCAAACAATCCTACAACTGCCACACTCACACTCCAAGAACTTGGTAAGTGGGTGACACTCGCACTCAAATATGATTTTGTTCTTTTAAATGATGAGTGCTATAGTGAGATTTATACAGATACTCCTCCCCCTTCTCTTTTAGAAGCAGCAACATATGTTGGTAACAGTGATTTTAAAAACACGCTTGTCATCAACTCTATCTCTAAACGCTCTTCTGCCCCAGGACTACGTTCTGGTTTTATCGCAGGGGATGCAAATATTCTCAAAGAGTATATGAAGTATAGAACCTATGTAGGATGTGCAAGTCCGCTCCCTTTACAAACAGCAGCAGCAGAGGCTTGGAGCGAAGAGACTCATGTCGCTCACTCACGAGCAATTTATAAAAGAAATTTTGAAATAGCACAAGAGATTTTAGGCACACCCATTCCAAAAGCTACTTTTTATCTTTGGATAGCGGTCGATGATGCCCTTGCGTTTACACAAAAGCTCTATAAAGAGTACAATGTAAAAGTCCTTCCTGGTGAGTTTCTTGCAAGAGAAAATGCAAAAGGTGAGAATCCTGGGCTTGGATTTGTGAGAATTGCTTTAGTAGAAGAGGAAGCCAAAACAAGAAGTGCCCTACAAAGAATTAAGGAGTGTTTAGATGCCTAGAAGTGTTGCAGAGTTAAAAGAAGAGGTGCTTAAAGCACAAAAAGAGAGCGACATTGCCTCTTTATATGTTTTAGAACAAGAAGCACATGAAGTGTTTGACGAAGAGACCCTCCACGGTTTTTATGCCAATATTTTAGATTTAGCACTAGAAAAACTAACCGATACGCTTGAAGCACACCGTAAAATGGATATGAGTGAAGTACAAGATTTTGCAACAACACGGGCACTCTATGAGTATGCCATTGAGCATTATTCAGCAGGCGATGCAAAAGATGCTGCTGCACTTTTTGAAGTGCTTGCAGGACTTACAAATGATGACAAGTTCTCTTCTGCACTCAAGTTCCATTGGATTGCTTCGAGTGAAAACCTTGCATTTGAAGATTTTTTAGACAAAATAGCAGACATAGAAGCGACACAAAACGCAGGCACTTTTTACATCAGTCAGTTTAGCAAAGAGGCACAAAACTTGCTTAACAATGCAAAAGCAGAGGAGTAGCGGATGAAAATACATTTTATAGGTATTGGCGGGATTGGCATCTCTGGACTTGCACAATATATGCAATACAATGGGCATGAAGTCACAGGTTCTGACATAAAAGACACACTCATTACACAAAAGCTACGCTCCCTTGGTATCAAAATCACAGTACCCCATACAGCGGAGGCGATTACTGACCAAGATTTGATTGTGCATTCTGCGATTATCAGTCCTCAAAACCCAGAAGTAGTAGCAGCAAAAGCAAAAGGGATTGAAGTTCTTGCTCGACGCGAGGCACTCCTTAAAATTTTACATGATAGAAAAGTCTATTCTGTTGCTGGAGCACATGGCAAGAGTACAACGACCGCTATTTTAACAGCTATTATGGAAGGTTCTGCGATTATTGGGGCGGAGTCAAAAGCCTTTGGTTCAAATGTTCGTTATGATGCTACTACGGATGTCATGCTCTTTGAAGCTGATGAGAGTGATGGGAGTTTTATAAACTCAAATCCCCATTGTGCGATTGTTATCAATGCCGAACCTGAACACATGGAGTATTATGATTACAATTATGAACGATTTTATGACTCCTACAAAACTTTTATACACTCCGCAAAATATAAAGTCTTAAACGCAGAAGACCCCTTTTTAGCAACACTTATTGGGAGTGTAGATGCTCATTGGCTCTATCCTAGTAAAGATATTTCAGATATTAGCTATGCTCTTATCAACAATGAACCGCATACAAAATTCAAACTCAAAGAGTTTGGTGAGTTTGCCGTTTGGGGCTTTGGAAAACATATTGCACTCGATGCCTCTTTAGCCATTTTAGCAGCGCAAGAGTCGATGGATATAGAAACAATTCGCACAAAACTTCTGAACTTCAAGGGGATTAAAAAACGTTTTGATATTGTTGGATTTGAAGATGACCGTGTCATTATTGATGATTATGGACACCATCCAACAGAGATTAAAGCCACATTTGAATCTGTCAAAGAGTATGCTTTACTCAAAGGATTTGACAAAATCACAGCGATTTGGCAACCCCATAAATACTCCCGTACTATTGATAATCTTGATGCATTTATCAAGTGTTTTGATGGTGCAGATGAGCTTATAATCCTCCCTGTTTGGGCAGCAAGTGAAGTTAAACGCGAGATTAATTTTGAAGAGAGTTTTAAACAATACAACCTCACAATGGCAGATAAAATCTCACGAGCGAACAATACTATCACCGTTATTAAAGACAATAAAGACTTAGAAACATTAAACAAAGGTCTCATCATCGGCTTTGGTGCAGGTGATATTACATATCAAATCAGAGGAATTGCCTAGTGACTTACATTCTCGGACTCCTGCTTGTCATCATTTTTTTCTTAGGCATGCGCTACTTTACAAAGTTTGATATTTACCAGCAAATGAGTATCGCTGTTGTTATCTTATCGGTCATGGCTGTTGCCCTCATGTATAACGAATACACACAACAAGAAAATCAAAAAATCTTAAATGCAACCATCAAGTACAAACAGGGAAAAACACTCCGTTGTGCAGGTAAAGATGTGAACAATACTACCTATACTTTAAGCATCGGCACTTATACATTTATAGGTCGTGAGGGAACAGCGAATTTTCAAGAGATGATTAGTGCTTCTGATTGTGAGTAAATGAAAAAAGAGACCTCCTCCAAAATCGACCACCTCCTCACACAGCTTGACCTAAGGGAGCATATTGCTCAATTTCAAAGCTTTTTCTCACGGGAACACTCTTTATATATAGAGGGTGATCAGGAGTTGCATTTTAAGTACATCAAAGCACTTGATGCCTTAGAGTTTAAAGCACCACCAAAAGTAAGTGATTTTTTTACGATAAAAAATCATCTCAAAAAGCATGGTGTTTTAAACTTTGAACAGATTTTTGAGATTGTAAAAGTTGTACGCTACTTTCGTTACTTTAAACATAGAGAACTTAATGGACTCATTGGGGAGTGGATGCACAAAATCCAAACACCTCCAAAGTTTACAGAAGTGGAAAAGTACTTTACCAATGATGGAAAATTCGAAGAAAATCTCGATGAAACTCTTTTTGGTTTAAGTGCCCGTATAAAAACCCATAAAAATGATATGAGTGGTGCCTTAAAACGCATGATGTCAAGTGCAAAACTAGCAGGCTATTTGGTAGACACACAAGTACATTTTCTCAACAATGAGGAGTGTCTGCTTGTTCGTGGTGGTTTTAACCATGTCCTCAAAGGAGCGGTCATTGGTCGCAGTACAGGTGGCTTTTTTTATGTTGCCCCTGATAGTATTTTAAAAACAAAAGAGAAAATTCGTTTTATACAACAAGAGCGCGAAGCTATTTTTTATCAGTATAACAAAGAGTTCTCAGCAACCCTCTCAGAACTCCAAGCCTTTATAAACTTTATA
>Ga0256829_1002153_pt1 | contig 15023 bp, 15 predicted proteins | sample 131447metaG_FD_185979 | JGI IMG/M metagenome (GOLD analysis project Ga0256829, IMG submission 185979) | Hydrothermal vent microbial communities from Lau Basin, Pacific Ocean - 131-447 | ecosystem: Environmental > Aquatic > Marine > Hydrothermal vents | place: Pacific Ocean: Lau Basin | collected...
AGGAAAAATAAAGGCTCTGCACCTTGTACAATAAGGTCGTTGACACACATAGCTACAAGGTCAATTCCCACACCATCGTGACGGCCAGCATCCATAGCAACACGCAATTTAGTTCCTACGCCGTCTGTACCTGATACTAATAATGGGTTTTTATATTTAGTGGGAAGCGAGCAAAGGGCACCAAAACCACCTAAATTGCCTTTGACTTCTGGACGGTGAGTCCTTTTGGTAACAGATTTAATCCGTTCAACAAGTTGGTTTCCGGCATCAATATCAACACCAGCATCTTTGTAACTTAACGAGGTTTTGTTTTCGCTCACGGTTGCGCCCTAGAACTAAGAGGTGGAAAAACGCGGATTCTACCAGCATGTAACGTTAAGTCCAATTGCCTTATCGACTATTCAGCGACATTAAATAACTCAGTGTGTAATTAGAGGGTGAAATATGCCTGAAATTGTCAGACAATAGCGTCAACTTAGAAATATTCATCGGTATAATGAGTCAAGGTAACGTGCTGATCATAAATGCTTTAATACACCAGGGTGGGTTCAAAAAAGCTCAGTTGCTATTGCTCTTAATCGGCTCGCTGTTTTTCAGCGCGCTTGGTTACGGTGCGATCGTAGTCGAGGTGAGTACAGCAGCCGTTGAAGTGGCCGATCAAGGGCAATCAACCACAGAACGAGCCATGAGAGAAGCATTGTCTCGGGTGTTCGTTAAAATGTCTGGTACCCAATCTGTGCTTGATGACACTGAAGTGCGACAAGCGGTGCGCTCTGCTGAACAATACTTACGGGCCTACCGTTTTTCATTTGAGCAAGGAAAGATTTTCTATGTTGCAGAATTCGATGAAGATAGAATTGCAGACATACTCCGCGCACAAAACTTGTCTATTTGGGAAAGTAGACGGCCAGAAACACTCTTTTGGTTGGCCGTTGAAGAAGAGTCTGAACGCAGCTTAGTAGGGCATTCCTCTCAATTTTCTTATGCTGGTGTTATTGAAAACACGGCAGATTACCGCGGCTTACCCATTCAATTGCCCGACATCAGTGAATCTGATGACAATACGGCACTAATATATGACGTGTGGGGGCGTTTTGGTTCTCGTATTAAATCTGCGTCTACAATATATGCCGCGGATACTATTATTGCCGCTCGTTTATATCCAAATGTTGCAGCACAAGTAACTATTGTCGACCAAAACAACAGCGAATTAGATTCAACGTCTGACGCTAGTGACGAGCAACTATCTGCTAACGACGCAGAGCGCTTACTCGAACAAGCCTTGTCTCAAGCTTCACACAGTAATGATACTGATGTTGCCCCGTCGGTGGATAACTTCAATGAACAGCAAACAAATGACACTGAATTAACGTCGCTCGATGAGCTGTTAGATCAAATACTGTCTGAACAAGATGGCAATGAAACAATTGTCGAGGAGAGTAGTGGTAAAAGCTTACCTACCTTTCTTGACGGTGTGGATTATAGCGATAGTGACATACAGGCATATGAATCCGAGTTACCAGAGCAATCGGATAGTGCTTTTTCTAGCGAAGAATTTGACTATTATGCGCAAAGAAATACGAGTGGTGATTACGCCTTTGATTTTATGATTATCTCTCAGGCGGGTATCACTGAAGGCAAAATGTATGGGAATTCACCTGACCAAATGATTGAGAGGTTTGTGAATCAATACGCTGACGACATAGCTGTGCAATATACGGTGTCTCATGCTGAGGCTGATATCACACGTTCTTCGTTGTCGATTTCTGTGGCTAACATTAACAGTATCGAAAACTATGCTGGAATTCTTGATTATCTTTCAACGTTCAGTCTGATCGAATCTGTTATGCTCACTCAACAACAAGGTTCAGTGGCTACCTTTAATATAGTGCTGTTAGGGAACGCTGAAGATTTTGTAGCTACCGTTTTGCTCGACTCCCAATTGGTCCCTGTTAATCAAAGTGCCGAGCAAGAAGCGTTACAGCAGGCTTTCTACTGGAATCCCTGATATCTACTATGCAGTTACCGCTTCCAGTCTCCTTGCCAGTTAACGAAACCTTCAACAGTTTTGTTGAAGGCGCTAACGGCGAAGCGGTAAGCATGTTGCAACACATATCAGGCAGTGTGTCTGCCTCACCGGTAGACAATGAACCTCTAAATTTAAGTACGCTATCAATTCCTTTGGTACTGCTTCGTGGGGGCACTGCCACCGGAAAAAGTCATTTGCTGTTTTCCGTGTGTCATCGATTAGCCTTTGCCGAGATCGCCCACTTATATCTGAATTTTGATGACGCCAATCAATGGCGCCCATCAGTTTTAGATGGGCTAGAGTGTCTACCCGTGATTTGTTTGGACAATATAGATCAAGTTGCAGGCCGCCCCGAGTGGGAAGAGGCGCTGTTTGATCTATTCAACAAGGTCATTGAGAAAGGTAAAACCATAGTGGTTTGCTCACAGCGTATTGCAGACCACCCAGTAGCGTTCGGACTGCCAGACTTGGCGTCGCGTTTGTCATGGGGCGTGACCTATCAGTTAAAGCCTCTGAATGACGAAGGTCGAGAGCAGGCGCTACGACTTAGAGCAAATCAAAAAGGCTTGTCTTTGTCAGAACAAGCTTTGCAGTTTTTGCTTCATCATAGCGACCGCGAAATTACTAGTTTATTGAGTTTACTAGACAGACTTGATAGCCGCTCGTTACAAGAGCAAAAGAAACTGTCTGTAGCTATGGTTAAGCGGGAACTCAACTTACCTTAAAGCTTTAGTGGCAGCCCTGTTTATTCGTGATGAATTTTTACCTGTTCCAGAAGTGCGGCTTTTTGCGCTTGGCTCAAGTTAGCGGGTGCAATAGGGCTTGGCTGCCCAGACAAAGTCAAGGTATCAAACCAAGGCGCACCTACTGGAAAATCTTGAGGTGCGGGCAAAGTACTTTGAATTAGCGGCACATTTAGCTCGGGTAGTACTCGGCTAACTGCGTAGTTAACGCGCGGTTGAACCCCTGTATGGTTTACTCTATCTCTTTGTGCCCACGTTACATTATACTCACCATCACTAATGGTTTGTTGGGTAAATACAGCGGCATCTGCACTCACTCCCATGCGATACAACATCATAAAGCGCTCTATCAAGGTTGCGAAATCTTCTCTTTCTGTATGGTAGGAATAGAAAGACACGGCGCCATCTTGTGTAAACCATTGTGCCACTTGTTGTGCCGAGTATCCTCGCTGTGCTGAAGAGGCGGATTCTCCTCGATACATGACTCTAGCCAGCGCGTGAAGCTGACTTGATGTTAATGGAAACACACGATCTAGCCCTGTAGAGAGCGGTTCATAGCCATTGTTTCTGGTATAAGAAAGGGGCGACTCGCTCATGGATATTTGAGACCAACGAGTGTAATCAAAAAAGTCATTGGCATGCGCCAACTCGTGATACATGAGCCAAGTTAACGCTGCTTCCACTCCAGCTCGGGTGCGCGTTGCTCTGTTTTCTACCTGAGTGCCGGGTTGAGGGTAGTAATAGGCGCCATCTTTTACGTAACGCCATGTGGTATCGTATGCCAGCTCTGCACCAAACCCAGAGCGATAATCAGGGCGAGTGTTTACCGTATCTCTTTCTTCCGGCGTTCGCCAAAAGTTATTTGCATCTAAGTAAATAGCACCTGTGGCTGTCCAGTAAAAAGAAGGACGAATATCGTAAGATATAACTACTGCCGTAGTAGCCCGCAACAGAGAAAGCATGTCATCGCCGCTAGGTGAAGTCATTAGGTATTCTTTGAAGGCGTCGCCCATCCACGGATGAGAAACGTAGGTTCGGTCTAACACATCATCTATGGTAGGAGTTTCAGTGTCTTGCCCAAGCAGGGGGAGTGTTGAAAACGGGCAACTGTTTTTAACCGTGTTGTTATAAACGCATTGGGCCAAGGCCGAAGCATAGGGGCTGTTTTCAATATAGGGCTGCATATGAGTGGTAACGGTTTCCGTGCCATCATTGTTTAAGGCATACATGAATCCAGAAGTATCAATATCAGTACTTTTCACCAATATTTGGGCTGTGTCAGTCCCTTGTGTTCCATCGCTATAGGTAATATCTGCCTGATACTCAATAATTTGATCTTGGGTAACACGTGGTGCTTCGAAGTATATGCTGTAGGAAAGTGAATTACTGTAACTTACATTGACTGCATTTGGTCCGCTTTGTTGAGACCATGTGATGCTCGTTACATCATCTGCTTTGAGCGGGTTTGGGTATACCCGTAGCGATACTCGATTGCCCTCAGACGCTTCATGTCCTCGTCTAATAATGGCGTTAGGCGTAGTGTCTTCTACAATGCTAAAAGATTTTTCAGCCTCTACAGAAACTCCGCTTGCTAACACTGCCGTTACACTAACGGTGAAATCTCCAGAACTTGAAGCATCAAAAGCAAATACTTGTGTGTGTGCACTAAGTGACGAAATTTCGGGAGACGCTGAATTCCAGCGGATAGACGTTATACTTTCTCCGGTGTCGGCAAGAACGGCAAAATCTACAGAATCACCCAGTGTAACCGTTGACGGCCCTTCGATGATAAGCTGGGGTGGCTCAGAGGGAATGGGTACTTCATTATTGCTGTTACTTGCCCCACCGCCACAACCTGTGAGCAGAGATATTAAACCAATAATAGTGTACCGCTTCATCATTATTCTCCTTCGAAAAACGCTCGCTCTTCTTGCATTTCTTGCTTGAGCTTTTTGATCCCTAACCCTAACTCTCGACCTCTTTTCCTAGCATAAACTGCACATCCCGTGAACATACCAATACAAAGTAAGAGTTCGATCGTGCCGTATAGTGCTTCTTCTGGTACCGCATAAATTACCGTAATTGCGTGTAACAAATAAAACAACACGACAAAATTAGCCCAAGCGTGAGTGTAAGGTTTACCTTGTACAATGCCTTTGTAAGGTAAAACTAATGGAATTACATAAATTAAGGCAATGAATAACGGTGAATAGCTATAGGTAGTCGTAAGAAAAAATTGCCAGCTAATTACCCAAATAAGCAACAGCGAATGGCTAATAAGGGCTAAGTAACGATAAATACGAGTATCTGGAGACATTATACGTCCTGATCTAATGTGTGAAGTGAATGTGCCATTTGTGCCAATCGCTTGCCTTGAGCCAGACAAAGCGCTTTCTCTTCTGAACTCAAGGATGACTGAGTGTGGCTCGCGTAGTGAGACACACCGTAGGGTGAGCCACCGCTTTTGGTTGAGTGAAGCTCCGGATTGCTGTATGGAACTCCGCAAATCACCATACCGTGGTGAAGGAGCGGTAGCATCATAGAAAGTAATGTGGATTCCTGCCCCCCGTGCATAGAGCTCGACGACGTAAACACACAGGCAGGTTTATTGATCAATCCACCTTTAAGCCATTGTGTGGTTGTTGAATCGATAAAATGCTTCATAGGGGCGGCCATGTTTCCGAAGTAGGTGGGGCTGCCCAGTGCTAGCCCACTGCATTGTTCCAACTCTGCCAATGTAACATGTGGAGGACCGTCATTAATCTCACGAGGCTCATTGTCGAGGGAAACTTCAGGAACGGTACGCACAATAACTGTTTGTCCGGTAGTGAGAACACCCTGAGCTATTGCGTCGGCCAAGCGTTTCACGCTGCCGTGCTTACTGTAGTAAAGGACAAGAATTGGCCCCATTACACGATTTCCAAAACTGCCTCTGGCGGTCTGCCAATGCGCGCTTTGTCGCCGTTAATCACCACTGGGCGTTCGATGAGTTTTGGCTCTTGTACCATAGCGTCGAACAAGGATTCATCAGTCACTGAGTCTGCCCCCAAGCCTGCTTCTTTATAAGCGGTCTCTTTTGTACGCATCATATCGCGTACTTGTTCAATATTAAGTTTGTTAAATAAATCGACAAGCTCTTGTTTGGACAGTGGCGTTTTCAAATATTCAATAATTTGAGGCTCTATCCCATTTTCCTTGAGTAGTGCTAGGGTTTGTCGGCTTTTAGAGCAACGAGGATTGTGGAGAATTGAAATAAGTGACATGATTTAAGTCGCGCAAAATAAAGATGACGAGACTATTGCGGTTTTACGAATGATTTTCAAGTCGCTATACACATAAACTCGTTACTGTTACTAATATTATTGCTTGGTGTACCTAAAATAAACACCTGTGTATTAAGGAGTTAATCAATGAAGTTTCGGTTAATCACTGCACTGCTTGTTGTTTTGTCTGTGGCAGCAGGCGGATTGGTATATCAGGTTACCCGAAGCGACTTTTCCACATTAAACGGACAAAACTACCGTTGGGAATCGTTGCAAGGCCAATGGGTTGTGATTAACTATTTTGCGCCTTGGTGCGCCCCTTGTTTACGCGAAATGCCAGAATTACACCATTTTGATGAAACCGCGCCCGAAAATACCAAGGTATTTGCGATTAACTTCGACGTTATGACCAAAGATGCGTTAGCCAACATGGTGGCAGAGTATGATATTGCATTAGATGTAATAATAGTTGACGAAGCAACCTTGCTACCTATGGAAAAACCAACGTACCTTCCAGCAACTTTCATTGTTGACCCAGACGGCAAAGTCGTTGATACGATCATGGGAGAAGTTTCTTCCCAGTTACTCTTTGCGCGATTGGAACAACTACAATCGCGCTAGCCGTTCTTCCTGAGCTCTGAATTGTTCTATTCTGGCTCGTATCCTTTGCTTCTCAAGGTAACTGTCTTTCGAAAAGTTATAAGCAAATTGCAATTCATCAACCGCAAGGGTGTAAGCGCCATATAAAGCAAGTACTTCAGCCTTACTTTGATGCATTTGTGAGTACATGTTGGCTTTTTGGTACGCGTCGCTAATAAGCTGATAAGCCAAATGATATTCTTTGTCGACCAGTAAATAGTCTTTTAACAAAGAAATGGCTTCGTCGTACCGTTCAGCGTATACCATTGCATTGGCGTAATTCAGAGCGAGTACCTTGTTTCTAGGATTAATATTTACATGGCTTTCCAAGAGTTCAAGGGCTAATTGAGGTTGCTCTAGTTCGATGAAAATATCGGTGGCAGCATCCAAGTAAAACAAATTGTCGCTGTCTTTTTCGAGCAAATCATCAATGATGGTTTTTGCTTCCTCTAGTTTTTCTGTACGCATGTAAGCCAACGCAAGGCCGTAGCGGGCGGCAACTTCGCTTCTATAGTCGCCGCTGGAAAGCATGGCTTTAAAATGTTCTTCCGCATAGGCTGGTTCAAAGGAGTAACGAGCCTTAATTCTAGCTTTGGCCAGCTCGAAAGACGTGCTGATGGGAATAAAGCGAGTAGGGTAATCTCCCACTCGGTTTCTCGCATCGGCGATCCGTGTTTCTGTGAGTGGGTGAGTGAGCAAGCGCGCAGGCGGACGAGAAGTCATACGATATTGCTCAGCAAGCGTAGAGAAAAACGTTGCAGCGGCATTGGGGTCGAATCCAGCGCGCGCTAAGGTCGTTATTCCTATACGGTCAGCTTCTTGCTCGTTTGAGCGAGTGTAGTCTATTTGCATTTGAGCTTGCGCTGCTTGTCCAGCCTGTAGCGCTGCCATACCCGCTTGCGGATTGGCAATGGCAACCAATAACCCTCCAATTAAGGACGCTAAGGCAAGTGGGGAAGAGCGTTGTTGTGCTTGAATAGAGCGCGCTATGTGACGTTGAGTCACGTGAGATATTTCATGCGCAAGCACTGAAGCCAACTCGCTCTCGTTTTTTGCTCTTCTGATCAGTCCGGCATGAACACCTATATGCCCCCCGAAGAAGGCAAACGCATTCACCGCATCATTATTTACCCAAAAAAAGGTGAAAGGAAATTTGGTGTTATCCGCGTGTACAACCAGTCTATTGCCCAAATCTTGTAAGTACTCGTCAAGCACTGGGTCCATAATCATTGGGGATTGAGCACGCATTTGACGCATAACTGCATCACCCAACATCATTTCTTTATCTATAGATATTGCGTCTGATGCTACCACACCTATTTCAGGTAAGGCGTTGCGATTAGTTTGCGCTGTATCTTGGGCGATAACAGGTAGGCTAGCACCAATTACAGCTGATAAAACCAGTAAGCTGAGTCGTAAAAAGCTTTTCATAGGCCCTTATAGTTACAATGTGTTCCGTACAACGTCTATTTAGAGACAAGAATATCGGTTCAGTTTCATTTAGATGAAAAAATATTTCGCGGTGGCGCTTTGTAAGTCGACGCGACAGTACGCCCGACTTGATTAAAGTCCCACTATAGCACAGTGTTTTGTACGTAGTGGAGTTACTCAAAGGTTTTGTTTCAACGACAAAATTTTGTGAGTCATGGTATGTAGAGTTGCGGGTAATAGGTGATTTACTCTATGATGCGGACTCTACCTTATATTATTCCTTGGACGTTTTTATGATTAATGTGTTTGGTCGTTGGTACCAACGCAAATTTTCCGATCCTGACGCAGTCATGCTGCTGATCCTTATTATTTTCACCTCAGCCGCGCTACTTCTTTTAGGTGAGCTAATCATGCCTGTGTTGGTGGCTGTGGTTGTTGCTTATCTGCTCGATTGGCCGGTCAGTAAATTGGTTAAAATCGGACTAGGAAGAGGCTTAGCGTGTACATTTGTCATGCTAGTTTTCTCTACGTTAATGGTCATGCTGTTTGTTGGGCTTGTTCCCATTATCTCAAAGCAGAGCATTAATTTAGTTCAGGAAACACCGTTGATTTGGCAAGAAGCCCAATCTTGGTTGTTGACGTTACCAGAAAAATACCCAGATTACGTTCAAGCGGTTCAGATTCAACAAATGATGCAGGGCTTGAATGAAAAATTAGTCGCAGTAGGCGAAACACTCATTTCAGCCTCTTTCAGTAACTTGGCGACGTTGGCTGCAGTACTGGTGTACTTAATTTTAGTGCCTTTGATGATTTTCTTTATGTTGAAAGACAAACAGTATTTCTTAGAAAGCATTTCTAAACTCTTGCCCAAAGAGCGCCGCTTAATTACGCAGGTGGGCCATGAAATGAACAATCAGATTGCCAATTATATTCGCGGTAAAGTGATTGAGATTCTTATCGTGGGCATTGTTTCCTGTGTCACCTTTGTATTGATGGACTTGCGATACGGCATACTATTGGGTGTGCTAGTTGGTTTGTCTGTGCTCATACCCTATATAGGTGCAGCTGTGGTCACCATTCCTGTGGCTGTGGTGGCCATGTTTCAATGGGGAATCAGCCCGGAATTTTGGTATTTAATGGTAGCATACGGCATTATTCAGGCACTGGATGGTAATCTGCTGGTGCCAATTCTGTTCTCTGAGGCAGTGAGTTTACACCCTCTGTATATCATTATCGCCGTATTGGTATTTGGTGGACTATGGGGGTTTTGGGGCGTGTTTTTTGCTATACCGCTGGCAACCTTGGTTAAAGCGGTGGTTACCGCATGGTCGTCATCTCCACAACCAGCAGCCATTAGCTAGAAGTAAAAGCCTTCAATACCCACTGTATTGAAGGCTTTAAATGTTTGCTTTTACGCTTGATTTTCCAAGTGGGCTAACACTACGGTGTGGTGTTCTTTGGTTTTGAACTTGTTGAATACGTGAGAAATCACGCCGTTTTCATCGATAAGAAAGGTTTGTCGATGAATGCCGTCATACTCTTTACCCATAAATTTCTTAGGGCCCCAAACGCCAAATGCATCTGCCACAGCATGATCTTCATCCGAAAGCAAAGTGAAGTTCAGGCCTTCTTTCTCAATAAACTTAGGAAGACGCTTAACCGGATCTGGGCTGATACCTAATACAACAACATTATTGTTATCAAGTTCGTTTTTGCTGTCTCTTAAACCCTGTGCTTGCACAGTACAACCGGGAGTCATAGCTTTGGGATAAAAGTAGACGAGTACCTGCTTGCCTTTAAACGATTCAAGAGAAACTTGATTGCCGTTTTCATCAAGTAAGTTAAATAAGGGAGCTTTATCACCAGCTTGGAGCGTTTTCATAGGGATCCTTTTTGTGTTTATCTACCACCTTTCCGGTAACATTCAATGCGCTGAACAATTGCATTAGTTCTTCTTCCATCGTTTCGAAGTTCTCTGCTTCAGGCATGTTTACCACGAACTTACACCTCATGGTTTCGTTGCCGTTGTCTTTCGCTTTAAACGTTCGTTGTCTGAAAGCACTGATAGAACCGTTGCGTTTGGCGAAAAAGCCTGTGACTTCTTTCACCAAACCTGCAGTATCTTCACCACTGAACTCTACGTCAAAAAGATGTTCTAGGTTTTGCTTTTCATGGTGGCGAGTACGTTTCATCATTGAGAGTAGATCAAGTTTTTGACAAAGAGCAGGTAACATACACTCAGCTCGGGAAATTGCTGAAGGGCTCCCTTCGAGTATCATGGTAAGGGAAAATTCTTGACCGTATATTGCCTGACGACTATCGAGAATATTGCATTGGGCCTCAGAGACAGTTGCAGCAATTTCACTGAGCGTTCCGGTTTGGTCTGCACCTAAAATCGTTGCGATAAGTTGTTGGGCCATGACAATTTTCATTCTAATTCAATGGGGGCTGGATGTTACCATAGAGTTTTTTTTCAGTACTAGTAGCTTTTTGTTAGTAAGTGACAATTTTATGGCAATTTCTTAGTATTTAACACCTACTATGGGTTGTGTTTACCCCCCGACATAATTACCATGTGCGCTCACATTTTTCGGAGAGATTATGTTTACTGGCAGTTACGTAGCATTAGTTACACCGATGTTCGATAATGGCGACATCGATTATCAGTCATTAGAAAAACTGGTACAGTTTCACATTGAACAAGGTACGCACGGAATAGTGTCTGTAGGCACAACCGGCGAGTCAGCAACACTCCCTTTCGATGAGCACGTAAAAGTCGTCAAAGAAACAGTAGCCATGGCCTCTGGTGCTATCCCAATTATTGCGGGTAGCGGCGCTAACTCAACAGCAGAAGCAATTTTCCTAACCGAACAAATTGGACGACTGGGTGTAGACGGTTTTTTGAGTGTTGTTCCTTATTACAACAAGCCTCAACAAAAAGGCATGATTGCCCATTTTAACGCCGTGGCTGATGCCAGCGACCTCCCGGTTATTCTTTATAATGTGCCTGGTCGTACTGTTGCAGATATGCTCCCAGAAACTGTGGCGGAACTCGCAAATCACAAGAATATCGTAGGCCTGAAAGATGCTACCGGCGATATCAGTCGATTAAAAGAAACCCAACCCTTAGTTCCTTCAGACTTTGTTATTCTAAGTGGCGACGATGAATCGAGTAGTGAGTTTCTTTGCAACGGTGGCCATGGTGTGATTTCTGTTACCGCCAATATTGTACCCAATGCCATTTCGAAAATGTGTGAGGCGGCATTGGCCAGCGATTTTGCTCAATGTAGAGCAATCAACGACACCATCAAGAAACTTCATACCACATTATTTATTGAGCCAAATCCAGTAATGCCAAAGTGGGCATTGTACAAAATGGCAAAAATGGAAAGCGCAGCAATGCGATTACCTATGGTTTTACCGGAACTTAACAGCCAAAAAGAAATCGAAGAACTATTACAAGAATACGCATTGATTTCTGGTTAACAAGGAACCCTAATGAAAAGAACGTTGGCATTTGCAAGCGCAATAGCAGTAATGACGCTGGCAGGATGCGCCAGTAAAGCAGACCGACAAACTGCGTCGGGAAGCTATGATTATTTGGACACAGAACTTCAAGAACCACTAACTATACCTGCGGATCTTGATTCTCCAAATTTTTCTCGAGAGTTTGAGATCCCTCAATTAGGTGAAGGTGCCGATACCTCACTGGTGGGAAGAAATCTGATAGTTCAATCTCCGTCACTAATACTTCCTGTGGTTACAGGTTCTCATGTGGAAGAAGGTAGCAGTAGTGCTACGATATGGTTTGATCAAGTCGACGATTCACAGCCGCTAAGTCAGGCAGTATGGAATTCGTTACTCAGCTTTTTAGATCAACAGGGCATTGGTGTAGATCATTTTGACCCAGACCAAAAAGTGCTTATCACAGACTGGATGATTATCACCCAGGAAGAAGACAGCGCTTGGTATAGTTGGACCACTACGGAAAGCCAGATTGGCAGACGTTTTGAATTTAACCTAGATGTAAAGGCTCACGGCAGAACCGCTGCCCTTACTGTAGATTTAAAAGACTACATGGCTACGTCTTCTGATAACGTTGTATCGCAAATCGATAGTATGCAGGAGCGCCGCGAGGAAGTTGATGTACTTAACCAAGTTATTGGCCATTACGAATATCAGGTTCGCTTAGAGCAAAGTCGTCGAATAGCTGAAATTCGACAAGGCCTAAGCACTGAAATGGGATTTGATGACGATGGTGCACCTGCTTACGTGGTTAATGCAAAGTATGACATTGCATGGCCTCGCTTGCTTCTTGTGCTTCGTAAAATGGGCTTTGACGTTAAAGATCTAGATAAATCTACCGGCCTCTTGTTTGTAACTTATAATGGAACAGAGGGCGGATGGTGGAGTAACCTGTTTTCTAGTGACGAAGATGTACTAGAGCAAGGTGATTATCGCTTGCGTGTTAATGCCGCCGCAACTGAGCGAACCACTATCACATTTATGAACGACGAGAGTACGCCTTTCGAGGCTAATCAGGTTTCCGACCTATACAGCGCTTTTGCTGAGGTCATGTCAGAAGATAACCTTGATATTTAATTGAGACTGAGAATGGAAAAACGTGAAGAGCTTTACCGTGGTAAAGCGAAAACTGTGTACTACACCGACGATAGCGAAAAACTTATTTTGCACTTTCGGAACGACACATCGGCTTTTGATGGCGAGAAGATTGAACAACTCGACAGAAAAGGTGAAGTAAACAACAAGTTTAATCATTTTATTATGACCAAACTTGAAGAGGCAGGTATTGCCACACAAGTTGAAGAGCTTGTTTCAGACACGGAATCTTTGGTCAAAAAATTGGATATGATCCCTGTTGAGTGCGTAGTAAGAAACTTAGCTGCGGGTTCACTTGTGCGTCGTCTCGGCGTTGAAGAAGGCAAGGAATTGTCTCCACCTTTGTTCGAATTCTTCCTTAAGAATGATGCGCTACACGATCCAATGGTGAATGATTATCACATCACTTCATTCGGTTGGGCGACAGAAGCGCAAATTGCTGAAATGAAAGCACTGACCTTCAAAGTTAATGATGTGCTTAAGGCTATGTTTGATGAAGCAGGTATGTTACTTGTTGATTACAAACTTGAATTCGGCGTTGATAGTGCGGGTAACATTGTACTGGGTGACGAATTCACGCCAGACGGTTGTCGCTTATGGGATAAAGAAACCCGTAAGAAAATGGATAAAGACCGCTTTAGACAGGGCTTAGGTTCTGTGGTAGAAACGTATATCGAAGTTGCAGAGCGTTTAGGTTTGTCCCTATAAGCCTATAGCTTTATTCTTCAAAGGCCGCTTTCAAAGCGGCCTTTTTTGTGAAAAAATCACCAGAAATCATGTTCATGTTTTGGTTCCTACCTTGTACAAATCTGTACTGTTATCTTTCGTCGCCATGGTGGCGTTTGCAGCAAATTCGCTTTTTTGTCGTTTAGCACTGAAAGAAGGTTCAATCGACCCCGCGTCATTCACCAGCATCAGGTTAGTGAGCGGTGCTATAGCACTGCTATTAATTATTTCAATGCGTAATATTGGCCAAATGAAAAGTGCGTTTAGCATTAATAAAAATACTGCGTTGCAGGGCGGAGCATTGTTGGTTTACGCATTATTTTTTTCTTTTGCCTACATTGGATTAGCAACAGGCACAGGGGCGCTCTTACTATTTGGCAGTGTTCAAATCACTATGTTACTCATCGCCTTCTTGAAAGGTGAGCGGTTTTCTTTAGTTCAGTGGTTTGGCTTTAGTATGGCGCTGGGTGGAATAATATTTTTATTATTTCCAGGTGCAGACGCGCCTAGCATTTTACCCGCGGCAAGCATGATTATTGCTGGGATCGCATGGGGTGTGTACACATTACTTGGTAAGGGCGTTAACGCGCCGGTTACACAAACGGGTAAAAACTTTTTGTTCGCGTCATATATTATTCTGCCCATAACGTTGTGTACTGTATTCTTCGAACGTCACCATTTGACTTGGCAAGGCAGTATGTATGCTATCTTGTCTGGTGTTTTTGCTTCAGGGTGTGGTTATGCGATGTGGTACAGTGTGTTACCTCGCTTAAAAGTCACCTTGGCATCTACACTACAGCTAAGTGTACCCGTTATTGCTACCTTTATGGGTTGGTTGTTCTTAAATGAGTCAGTGTCGACGCTAATGATAATTGCCTCTTCACTCACTTTGTTTGGTGTCGCTATTGTTATTAGTGCTAGAAGAAGCAATTCGACCTAGCAGCCGTTTATCCTGCCTTTATGTGGTTTACCGTATTTCTAAACCAAAAGAAAAAAGGTTTGTTAATGTTTATTGAAGTTGGTTAAACGTTAATTAAAGGATCTATTTATGTTTCGTAGAGTAACAAAAGCCACACTAGTGCTTGCCTTACCACTATTATTTAGCTCAGCCAATACGTTGGCCCATGAACATGGCCACAGCGTTAGTGATCAACTTCACGCGGTGGTAGATGCACGGAGCGATAGCGACAAAGCACGGGATAAATACCGTCACCCAATTGAAACAATAGAGTTTTTTGGAATTAAACCCGGAATGACAGTAGCAGAAGCGCTGCCAGGCGGTGGCTGGTACAGTAAAGTGTTAGCACCTTATCTTGGCAAGAACGGGGCTTTACACGGTGTGAATTACGCAGATGATATGTGGGCGCGGTTTGGTTTTTTCAGTGCAGAGGGAATCGCAGAGCGTCAGGCAAGCACCGGGCAATTTCCTGCGTTAGTAGCGGGAATTACTGAGAATGGTATTGACAGCTTAGGGTTTACCTTTGCTAACGTGCCGAAAGACGTTGAAGGCAAAGTAGACAGGGTTTTATTTATTAGGGCACTGCACAACCTAGCGCGTTTTGAGGACGAAGC
>Ga0256829_1002154_pt1 | contig 15015 bp, 17 predicted proteins | sample 131447metaG_FD_185979 | JGI IMG/M metagenome (GOLD analysis project Ga0256829, IMG submission 185979) | Hydrothermal vent microbial communities from Lau Basin, Pacific Ocean - 131-447 | ecosystem: Environmental > Aquatic > Marine > Hydrothermal vents | place: Pacific Ocean: Lau Basin | collected...
GATGCACCAAACTTAGCACCTGCTGCCAACACATTCACAAATCTTGAGGCTTGATCCGCGGTTGCGCCAAATTGATTTAAGCTACCGCCCACCGTGTTCGCCGCCGCAGCCATATCAATATTGGCTGCTTCAGATAATGTGATGACTTCGCGTGTCACGGCAGACAATGCAGCAGCATTCTCCAGCAAATCAGGCTTGGCAGATGCCACAAGCTTAAAGCCCTCAGCCACCTGCGCGGCGCTTTTGGTGGTCTCCGCGCCAAAGGCAATCGATTTATTGCGCAACAAATCCAAATCCTTGCCTGTTGCACCTGTGATCGCGGATAGTTCAGACATTTGTTTGTCAAATTTGCGAGTTTGATTCACCGCCTCTGCAAATGCAGCAGCGGCAGTCGCGGCAGCGGCAGTCGCCACCGTTTTCATCGCAACCTTGGCTGCCTTGGCAGTACGCTGAAATGCTTTTTCCGCGCCTGAAGCATCACCATTGATGCGGATTTTTACATTTTCATTGCGCATCACGCACCACCTTTAGATTGACGCATCTCATGCTGAACACTTTTGAGAATATCCATGCATTCAACAAACTGCGGCGATTGATTCGCCCACCCACCCAACACAGGCAATCGATAAGCATCGGGTAGGCTCTCATCGCTGAACCGATTCCATGCCACAAACACCTCAACATATTCATGCCAATAGGTGACAGGGCATGTGCGGCTTGGCTGCAACGCCTCAATCCACCGAACGGGGACATCGCGATGACATCCGCCATCGGGGATTACGCCTCGCTGGCTGTAGGGGCAGCCTTGGCAGCTTTTCCCGTCTTCTCCTGCGAAGAAGTTGGTGGCTGCGATTCTAACTTTTTTCGCGTTTCATCATCTATGATGACATGCTCAATCAGAAGGCTGCCAATAGCGCTAAATAAAATCTTAGCCTCTTTGGTCACAGGTGAAATTTGAAACGATAATTGAGCAGGGTTCTCATGCGCCTCGCCATCAATCTCAAGCTCCGTCATGCAATGCCGCATGGCATAGATGGATATAGCCGATGCCGCATCTTCTTTTTTGTAAAGAAAAGCCGCCATTTCAGAAATATGCTCAGGTGCTAGTCGCCCCAGCACAATGCGCACATGCGCATTATTTTCATCATAAGTTAGAGGCTCATTGATTCCTTTCAGTAATGTCAGTTTCATCGCTTAATCCAATGTGATGCTATAAGCGCTATCTTTACCGCGCCCAGCAATGCCGCATTCGCGACCGATGAAGTTTCCATTCACAGTGGGTTTAAGGCTCACAAGCTGACCTGTTGGCATATCCAATGTGATGCGATTGCCCGCAGATCCAAACACGCCTTTGACTGCCAAATTGGTTGCAGCCTTAAGATGATTGTAATCATCCAGCGTGCCTGCTGAATTCTTGGCGAATGTGATCATGGGTGCAGGTCTATCTGTCACATGCACTGAAGCATCGCCAATATTGCGGCGCTGCTCGGCAGTGATACTTGAATCAAATGTGAAGTTGGACACCACAATCGCTGTGCCGTTTTCTGTGATTACATCCAAAGGTGTTACCACAACAGGCGCTTCAGCCTGATAAGCTAGACCCGCTGGTAATGGCGCAATCACGCCATCTTTGTTCGGAGCCATCAGTGTGACTGAGCCTTTCAAATACGAATCGGTTGCCGCATCAATCTTGAATGCAGATGCAACAGCGCCGACAAAATCAAAGCGCTGCCCATCTTCATACCAAGCAAATGTGCCCGTCTTGCGCGCGCTACCCACCCCAGATACTGGATCAATCTTCACCCTGGTGTTCGCAGTGCTCACCACATTATGATTGCCAACTTCAACCAGCACTGCCCAATCGGGAATCACGCCAAGCGCACCGCCTTTTTGAATGTAAAAAGGCACTTCAAGCGTCATCGCACCATCAATAAACTTTGAAGCATTCTCACCAAATTGCTGGTGAATCGTTTCATTTTTAATTTCAATGTAATTCGGCGTAAACACTGGTCGCCCAGCCGTGCGAATCGCATCGCTGGCTGCCGCTAAGGTTACAGCAACACCGGGTGTTGCCTCTGCTTTGCCCAGCAAAGCAAAATTTCGTTGGTTGACATAATTGACCATAATCTACTCCTGTCCTTTCTTGGATTCTTTGGGTTTGATGGGTTTGCGCGGTGCTTGCAATGGCACGCGCTCATCAGTCACTTGTTTTGTTTGTGTTGTTGCTTTTTTGGTTGTCTTTTTCATGCTTAAATCTCCGTCACATAATCAATCAGCAAATTGATTTGTAATTTACCAAGCGGCATATCGCCCTTGTCCACGCTTTTCTCCAGCGAAATCATGCGGCTGTTTAATGCCGTGCCGCCCAAGCGAACATCTGCCGCAAGTGCCGCTTCAATCTCGGATGCAATCGCATCCAAAGCATCATCCAAGGCAACGGCATCCGATGCCAAGGCATTGATTTCAATCGCCATATGCAACTCGCGCTCTTGCGTGCGGTGCGATGCGCCTGTGCTGTCGTGAATATCCTCACCGCCTGTATGCACCACCAGGCATGGCAGCTTGCTCTCTTCCAATTCATACACTGGATCCAACAGCACATTGGCTCCAGCTGTTGGGGTGGCAGATAGCAATGCAATCAATGCATCACGAATCTTCTTGCGTGGGTGAATAGCCATCATCTAAACCTTCTGCAACTCAAGCAGCGAAAATCCAGTGCCATCAGGCTGTATGCCCACCACCTTGCCATTGAATGCATCATTAAAATCACCCGCAGCAATCGCAACCGCATCACCGCGATTCACATTTGCAACATCAGCACTCTTTGCTAATGCCACTGGGTTGCTTGTCTCAATATCCAAGCTCGCCAAATACGCATGATCAAAAATAACTGAAACAGAGCTGCCACCAATCACGGCGGCAGCCCCAAAATCAGATAGGAATACATCCTTATCAGATGCGAAAGACATCAGCTTTTAGCTTCTGCTTTAAAAAGCGCATCAAGCTTTTTACCTTCTTTACTATCAACAGTAAAAGCATGTCCACGAGCCAATAAATAAGATACTTCATCAGCAACAGGATTAACTACATCACCACGCGACACATGCTTGCCACCAATCAAGCAGGCTTTAGCGACAATGATTTTAACCTTTTTCACGGTTGTCTTTTTAGCTTTTCCTTTTTCGCTTTCTTCCGCGATGTTGCTTGCGATAAGATATTTAGCGTCATCTTCACGAACGTCGACCACATCACCTTTGGCGCAATGCTCCCCCGCAACCAAACAATCCTTTAATATTTTAATCTTCATCATTATCTCCATAAGTTTAGGATACGGGCGGGCATAAAGCCCACCCATAAACATTAGGCTGTTTTAATATCAGTTATTGCAGCAAACGCTTCAGGATGGCGAACTGCCATATCCATAAACTGCAATGCATTCACGTTGAATAAGCCTGGATTACCTTGAACTTTTTCAACATCGAGAATCAATGCTCCCCACTCACCTATGAGAAGCGATGACCAGTCACCAAAGATTGCGGCAGAGCAAACCGAACCAGAGGTGCCTTTCACAAGGTTGCTTGGAATTTGATTGCTGCGAAGTACATCGTAGCTATTCACTTGGCCAAGCGCTGTTGGCAACTCACGGTCAGAAGATGAGAATAAATACTCGCCTGTTGATGTTTTCAGCTTCTTCAATGCGCCAACAACCTTGGCATTAGTCATATAGCGTAAAGATCCTTCATCAGCATTAGATTCAGAAACCAATGTTTCCAAGTCAACAAACGCATCAACATCTGCCAACAGCGCACCGTTTGTGCCCAGTGCAACAGAGCCAATGCCTGCTGTGTTTAAAATGCCGCGTGGCGTTGCTCCTGTTCCAGATCCATTAATAGCAGCTTGGTCTGCCGCCAAGGCAATCACCGTTGCTAAATCACGCTGCGTAAGCATTTCCAACCCGATAGAAGATTGCATCATAGATTGGAGCGTGATGCGAGTAGTCGCAGCCACACCTTTTGGTGCTAAAGTCACCGCATCATAAGATTGATCACTTAGCGTTGCTGCCACGCCTTCAGCCACCCATTGAGCAGTTGCTGAGCCTGTTAGGCGCGAAATAGATTGATTGCCTTGCAAGCCATCCAATACAGTTGCGCCGGCCTCACGAACACGCATTTTATTCCGCAAAATATCAATAAAGCTTAAGCTTACATCTGTTTGAATGGTTGGTGCCGCCACTGTAGATGTCACCACATTACGACCACGACTTAGCAATACATCAGTAGGAATGGCAATGCCTTTCTTGTAAATGCTACCAAGTTTATTCGCCGTTGCTGTTACAACATCTTGCTCAAAGCCCGCTTCTGACCAATCACCCGTTGCCGCAGCAAGCAAAGCTCGATGCAAACTAAATGATTCCACTTCATTATCACTCATCCCAATTGGGCTACGCTGTTCAGAAGCTTTTGCTTGTGCCGCAGCCATTAATAAATCAGCAAACTCATTTACAGAAGCGCCAGACTCAATTGCCGCGCGAGCCATTGCTTGCGCTTTATCTCGCCCAACCAAATCATGCGCGCGATCAGCGCGAGCGCCGATTTCAGATACACGTGCCAAGTTGTTTTCTGTTGTTGTTTTTTCAATTGCTGCAACGTCGACTGGCGCTGCTGTTCCGTTATCTTTCATGATAACCTCCATATATTTTCTCTCAGGCATTGCGCCTGCCTTTTCACCCGCTGCTGCGGATTGATTGTTGACACCTTTCATCGCTGTAGGCGACAGCATCAAAACTGGTTGTGCATGTTCTTGGATTACGGCAAACATGCCGCGTAAGGATTCAGGCACACGGTTGAACGCATTTACGATACGATTCGAGAAGCAATCTCTTGGCTCGGCGCTTTCAAACGCATCTACTTTATCAGCAAAGCCAAGATCCACAGCCTCTGCTGCGGACATCCATGTTTCTTCTGCCATCATTTCTTCTACATTGGATGCATCCAAACCCGTGCGTTTCACATAAGCCAGAACAATGGCTTTTTTCAGTTTGTCCAGCACATCCGCCTGTTTGCGCATATCTTCAGCATTACCCATCACTCCGCTCCATGGGTCATGAATCATCATAAACGCCGTATCAGCCATACGGATCTCATCACCAGCCATGGCAATCACAGATGCAATGGATGCTGCTTGCGCATCAATTTCAATCACAATCCGTGCATCGTGCCGGCGTAAAGCATTATAGATTTGCATGCCTTCATCGATATAGCCACCAGGCGAAAATAGGCGTACCTTGATTTGCGGTGCAGTAATCGCATCAAGCTGTGCAATCACCTCATCCGCCCATGTTCCCCACCCGCCAATCTCATCAAAGATGGACAGCACTGGCTCATCGCTTCCTATGTTTTTAAAATCAAACCATTTCTTGTTTGTTTGCTCTTCTGAATGCTTAGACATCTTTTGCTGCCTCCATCAATTTCTCTTGGCTATTTCCAGTCAATCCACCCAACCCAAAATCTTTAAGCATGGTGTTTTCCTTTTCAATCTCAGCCCAAACCTCATCAGGATCCCTGCCCATATCTCGAATAATTTCGCTGCGTGACTTTAAACCCAGCTCAATCGCAGTTTGATTTGCCACCATTTCTTTCGCAGGATCAACCCATGCCCAACGGCGCGGTTGAAATGAAATGTTGCGGAATTTCTCAAAACGATTTGCAGGCAATGGGCGCATACCATCGGTTTCGGTTGGCACGCGAATCGTGCCGATAGCCAATTGCACATCTAACCAAGCTTCAAATAGCGGCAGCATCAATGCATCCACAAGCCATGCCTGCTTTGTTTTCCAATGCTCGCGCTCTTCAAGCGCAAAGGTGCGCATAGTCGAATAGCTCACGCCCTCACCGTCATTGCCTAAAGAATTGTAACCAACCGATGTGCCAGACGAGATGCTACGTAACATTTGTTTTACGAAATCACCAAACTGTTGATGGGGATAATCAGGATTGAACGATTTAAAATCATACCCTTCAGGTAGAACCTCCATCGCTCCAGGCTCAGCATCTTGGATAAATTCGCCTTCATCTGTTTCATCATCAGCCAGCGCATCAGTACCTTCGCCGTCCATAGATGTAAAAAAGCCCATCTTGGATGCGCCAATACGCGCATTCACTACCGCCGCCTCAATATACTTGCCTAAATGCTTCATACTGATTAATGCCGATGCCATCCATGGCACACCCCGCACTTGATCAATCGCTTCTGGCAAATATAAATGTATAATCTCATCAGCAGGCACGCGAATCCTATTCGTGGCGTTATAGCCAGATTGAGACACACCTACATTTGAACCCTCCAAAAGATGATACGCCACAGCCTTACCATGTTTATCCGTCTCTACACCCATGCGAATATGCACGCCATTAGCACGCGTTTCATTAAAGCGAATATCCAGCAGTTCAGGGTCAATTAACTGCAACTGAAAGGCATAATGCCCTCCTGTTACGCGGCGCACCAAACATTCGCCATCCACAGCAACTGTGGCAATAATAAGCTGTAGCATTTGAGTTAGACTCGTGCGCCCTGTCACATCACAATGCATAGCGCGTGACCAATCTTTCCAAGCTGATTCAATCGCATCTCTTGCAAGCTTATCGGGTGTGCCATCAAAATCTTGCGCTAAGCTCTGCATTTTAATGCCCGCATGACCAACGATATTATCCTTACACATATTCACGAATTTGCGTGCATAATCATTATTGCGTGCTTGTTCGCGGGAACGTGACCGCAACGCTCTTAGTCCCTGCCAGATATGCCAGCTTGCAGGGGCAGCCGTACTCCCCCACCCGCTGTTCAAACGAGAGCTAGATGCGCCTGCATAATTGCGGGCTTTTTGTTTGCGACCAGACGTGGATACGTTGGCAGATGCCTCTTTAAGTTTGCGATCAGCCAGCCACGCATTCAAAATGCGTGAGCCTTGCTCGCGCTGTGGATTTTCTTTGCCAATATATAAATCAGGCGCAATCTTCACCGCAGCAGCCATCAGCCAGCCATCCGTGTTAATAATCTACGGCGCGGTTTACGTCCGCTTGCCATGCGTTCTGCATTTTGCTCATTGCGATATTCGCGCTTGCGAATCGCACGAAGCTTTTCCAGTGTGATGGGGTCGTGGTATTTCATGGAGCGGCCTGCAATTTGATATTCAGCCACTTTGGGGTTGCTCGACGTAATCCAAGCATTAAGAGCATCAAGATCTTTCTTCACCTGTGAGCGCGCATCAGCCAAGCCTGATAAATTTGGCCGCACGGTGATGTCCATGCTTGCAATGGTGTATCGCTCATTTGCTGCATTGGTTGCCGCAATGCCCATACGATAATCACCAACCGTGAACGTGTTAGACGTGGCAGCGTCAAGCACAAACAAGTGTTGTCCATCTCCGTTGTCTGATGATGTGATGGTGTATTGATTCGTGCCGTTGGTTAAGTTGGCAACCAACGTCCAGCCATCAGCAGGCAGATAATTCGGCGCGGATTCCAGCCATTTGACTGTATCGCCTGCATGAAATGCGCTTGGTGCGCTTGGAGGAATATCTGCCATGGCAGCGCAACCATGCCGATTAAAACGGAAGTGTTTTAGGGTAAACCGTTCACTTTTTTCTACGATTGATAATTTGCCGAATTCGCCTCTCGGTAAGTCCGTACACGCCAGATAATTGGCTCACCGTCCGACTGCCTTCTTGCCATTGCTGGATAATCTTGGCGTTTCTGTGCTTTGTTTTGGATGATGCGACATACACATCACCAGCCCAATCGCGCCGCACCTCTGCCTCAATCTTGAACATCAGATCGGGTGGACATACATCCGCACCCAGCGAATCAGCCAGTCGTTGAATAATATCTGCAACAATATCGTTTTCAGGCATCAGCCGCGAAACCCACCAACGAAACCGCCGCCGCGAGCGCGCCGCCTGCGTCGTTTGGGTTGTGGCTTCATTGCTGGCTCTGCCTCATCAGATGTCACCACCTCTGCATCTTGCACCACATCTTTCGGCTCAAGCATTTGCGCAAGCCTCTCCCAATCCATATGCTTCATCACATGCACCCTTAATTTTGGATGCCGCGATGCTGCAATGGCATAGCCCAAAGTATCCAATGCTTCATTTCTAGCGCCTGATTTTTTCACATATTTATTCTTCTCAGGATCAAACGATTCTGACGTGAGCATTTTATAAAAATCCTCATCAAGCTCGGAACTGAATCGAATCTTGCGCGCGGACGCATCTTTATCTTCATCCGCCTCAAGGCGTGAGAATATCCAGTCTTTAGCCGTGTCAGTGCCAATGCCCCACAGGTCAACACCACCGCGTTTCATCACCTTGCCATTTTTACGCACATCCTGCTTGCTTGGGCGTGGCGATAAAATCGGCTTCCCTGTAGTGCTCAAACCTTTAACGGCAAGCAGTAAAGGTATAATCTTGGCGCGAACCGCCCGATATACATCATCCGTGTAATGTCCGCCTGTATCCCAAGCTGATGCGCGAATGCGTAAGGGTTTGCCAAACGCGTTCATGATCGGGGTGGATAAATAATCATACAGCTTGCCTTTCTTCTCAATAAACTCATCAATCAAATCGCTTGGAATGCCAGGTATCTCGAAATAATCCAATACCCATACCACGCCACCCTTGCCATGCCCAACCAATTGAACCGCCAACCGATCATCTTGCGTGTCAATGCCACATGTGAGAATCAAGCAACCTACAGGTATCGTGCGAAGCGCATAATCTTCTGCACGCTCTTGCAACATTTGCGGTTTGAATTTTTGTTTAGCCTCCCAAGATTCAGCCAATCGCGTATTGATAAAACGTTTCAGTTTTGCATGGTCGCCCTGCACCTTCAGCCACTCTTGTACACACTCCATCCAAGACCAGCCGATGCTAATCGGTGAATACAATGCATTGATGGTATAGCTCCGATACGGTGCGCCTTTGTTGTGTGGCATCCAACGCGCATGGTGATTGGATAACATCTGTGGCTTGTGATGCTCCTCAATTTCAGCGCCGCATTTTTCACACACATACCAGACTTCTTTTAACACGCCATTGATGCGCGACCATTGCAATTGCTTCCAAATCAATTCAATCCACGCACCACAATGCGGACAAGGAACCTGACGGTAGCGCTGATCGCCTCCCAAAAACTCTTCTTCAATGCGACTTGAATCTTTCATGGTTGGGCTGGAGATGTACAATGATTTCCTTCGTGGGAAATTAGATTGCCTAGCTTCAATCAGACCTAAAGGGTCTCCTGCGCCACGCAAAGTCCATGGAAACACGTCTAATTCGTCTACGATCACATTCATGATCGGCATAGAAGCAATTGAGGCAGGTGAATTACCACCACCCAGCACAAGGATGCCACCTGCAAAATCTTTGACATCCTTGCTGTTCGATGCGCTACGGCTCGCTTTTGAATTGAACTTATCAGCCAAGCATTCAGTATTTTCCAGCAAATCATTCACCCGTTGCGCCACATATCTATCGCGCAATTCAAGCGTAGGCTGAACGCTAAGCGTGGGCGCAGGCGCATGATCTATAATGTATCCTTGCCAGTTCAGACCAATTTCAGTTTTTCCCATTTGCACAGGAAACATGCACACCACCTTGCTCACAGGTGAATGCGCCGACAATGCATCCATCGGCTCTTTCAAATGCGGCATGCGCTTTGTTCGCCATGGGCCAGGTTCAGGGCTGGATTTACTCGTCAGCACCCGATGCGCATCGCTCCACGCGGATAGCGTCAAGCGTTTGCGCGGCCGCATAGCCCGCGCCGCCGAGGATAAAAGCACTTGCTTGGCGTTAGGCATATTTATTCCTTATGCGCCACAAACTGAAGACATGACCTTGGCTTTTCTCTGAACATATAACAATGACCACCCGCTGCCTTCATTCTGATGCTGTTGTATTCGCACAATTCGCAAGGGCAAGCCATATCAATCATTATATTTCCTGCATCATTCAGCCTGCTTGTTGGCAAGGGTGAAACAGATTCTATCAAATCCTTTTGTGCCTTCGTGTTTTCGTGGTTCATATTCATCACTTCACCTCCGCAATATCTGCAATCTGCCGCGAAACATCTGTCAGCAAGTTTTCAAAATATTCGGTCAACACCGCATGCACCCGCGCAGGGTCAGAAATCGGCGCAAGCTCTGGAGCCAATTGATCTGGCATATTCTCCAGCGCGGTACGGATATGCGTACCCAGCGCAACACCTGCTTTTTTCACCTCCGCAACTTCCACCACCGTCCCCGATTCTTTCTCGTATGCCAGCTTGGCAGATAGCGCATTGAACCGCTCTTTCACAGCGCGCGCTGCCTGATAGCTACTGCCTGCTTTCTCAGCCACAGGATCAACCGCCACCCCTTCACGCTCCGCTGCATGCCGCTGCTTCACATCTTTACGATTCGGATCTTCCGTGGCTTTGATGCGCTCCAATGATTCTTTCGGCAATACCTTCTTGCCATCGCCCGACATCACCAACCGCCCATCCTTTTTGAGCTGCGTCACATACGAACGTGACCAGCCTTGCTGCCGCGCAAATTCAGCTTGAGAAACAGGCTTACCCATGCTGCAACTCAGTGGTCACACGCACAGTCGCGCCAAGGCGTTTGGCGCTTAAAATCATATCAATCTCATTGGCGCATGCCTTGATTTCTTGCAGCGTATAGCCTGTTTTTTCTTCAAAGATGGCATCAAAATCTGGTGGTTTTGTTCCTGTTTTGGGTACGTCCGCTTGCTTTTCTGTTCCCATTTTAGGTGCAGCTTCAAACCCATCCTCTGATTGCGGCGGCTCATAATCATGAATCCGTGCCAGCAGCTTTTGGCTGGCTGCCAAGCCCATCTTGTGCGCAGCGCATAGCTTTCTCGCTTGATACACATACGATGCCGAATATCCCAACGCGACCGATGCTTTGTCATCGGCTGCAATCCCATATTGCGCCTTAAATGCATCAATGGCTGCAATCGCTTCTTTGGCAGGGTTGCATGGCTGGCTGGCTGGTGTGGCGACATCGACCTGCGCACGCTTTGGCGCTTCGCCCATCACTTTGCTTTTGCGCAGGGCTTGCAATTTTTCGGCGTTTGCTTTTTTGTGCTTGCCTTTCAGCTCGCTCAATATCGTGTTGACATAGCTGGCATACCCGCTTTTTGCATCCATAAACAACGACATATTCGAGGCATCAATCATCAATAGCTGGCTCACCTCAGCCAAGCTTGCATGATGATCCGCGCAGAATGCACGCACCAGCGCTTGCGCTTTTTTTAAGGTTTTATTGTTCATTCCATAAATCCCCTTTGCTTCGCTTCCTTCAAAATCTCAACGCCATTATCAAGTGATAAAATACTCCTCTCAATTCTGTCAGAAATTTCTAACGCCTCATTGAAACGCTTTAGTCTTTTTTCGTTTTCTTTTCGCATATCAGAACGATAGAAAAACGCAGCGCCTACCTTTAATCTCAACCACCGAAACAGCGCCATCACCACCAAAATCAAAAAAACAAACCCCAAAACCATCAATCCCAGCATCACATTACTCATACCGCCGCCGCCTTTTGTGCGGCTGGGCGACCATTACCCCTAGCCAAACCTTTCAAATGCGCGATACGCGCAGCAATCGCGGTTTCACGCTTTTTGATCATCGCGCTGTACCCACTCTTTGCCATATGCTCATTCGGAAAACGCTCAATATCCAACACATCATGCCCAAAACAGCATGGCCCAGATGCAATCAAGCAGCCTTGCTTCACCTCAGCCCAATAAGCTTTGCCACATGTTTTGCATTCAACAATATTCAAATCCATAACAAACCCCTTTTTTTCCAAAGAAACAACGACTTTTTGCATCATTTGCATCACCAATCCAAAGGTGATGCAAAAAACTTTCTTAATGATTTCAAATAGTTGGCTATCAGTTTGCGTCATTTGCGTCATTTTCGTATAAAAAAGACATGTGTGTGTGCGTGTGCGCGTGCGTGCGTATGTGTGCGCGTGCGCACATAACGCGCGGGTGACGCAAATGATGCAAATGATGCAAAACATAATAACAGCAACGCTTTGCGCGTGAGCAAGTGACGCAAACAGTGATGCAAATGACGCAAAAACTTGAAGAAAATAGTCCATTACATATCTCCAGAAGGCTCAACCGCGCGATGAAATTCAGGCAGGCGTGCACCAAGCCACTTCTGCCAAGCATCTTCATCGGGCTTTTGATCATCATCTGGCAACACCACAGATATAACTTTTGGTTTTTCACAACTTGGAACCTTCACAGGTTTTCTGGCTACGCATAAACCATCATGAATATGAATACGCGCAGAGAATTTATTTTTGGCGTATGAGAACCGTTCACCTTCAGTTCGGCACCATCGCTCATACACGCGATAAAGATCACCCAAAGCACATGCTTTGCACGGCTGATCCAACTCACCGCGCAGCCAAGCCTCAATAAATCGGTCAGGTGATTCTTTGGATACTTCAATCAGAGCCTTGCGCGCCCGTGTTTCCAGCGGCAAACAGCCATTATCAAAATCACCCAAATCCAAATCGAGCAGATATTGATGCAAAGCTTCCACGCCACCGTCATCAATCTCTTTGAGCACATCACGATAAAAGGCCTTATCTCGTTTTTTGGGTGTCCATATCGCCATATATCGCCTATCGTCCGCATCAAGCACCACGGGCTGCGATTCGTTGGATAAAAACACCATATTCATATGATTGGATTCATAATGCGCCGCAACATTCTTGGGATTGATGCGAATGGAATCATCGGTAATCAGTGCTTTAAGCTTATTTTTCTGGTGGAAAAGCTCTTGCCTCGCCACCACTTCATTAGCGATTAAAAACAGTTTGCGCGATACCCAGTCATTGAATTTATCTTCAATATCCGCCTGTCCAACCACGCGGCCATACTCGCCATAGATTTTCATCACAGCTTCAAAAAATAGATTCTTACCTACGCCCTGACCGCCATGAATCACCAACGCGGTTTTCATCTTCGCACCGGGGTTTTGAATCGGATATGCCAACCAGCGCAACACCCACTTGTAAACGTCACGCGGTTTATCTTCTTCACTGCAAATATATTCGAGCAATTCAAGCAGCTTTTCACACGAGCCTTTGGAGCTTGGTGAGGTTGGCCAACCACCCCACATATTGCATTTGATATTCGGGTCTCTTTCTGTCGGGTCAAAACCAACTTGATCCATAAGCACAAGCTGTCGCCTGTCATGCGTTTTCATTTCGCGCCAGCCATGATCAGGCATAATGTCCAGCATGGATGATTTCGGCAGCAAACAGCTTAGATAACGATCAAACATCGTATCCTTCACATCAAAAATTTGCACAAAACGCTCAACCGCATCATCTACCGTGATAAAGGTGGGTAGGTTGTGCTTATTCCCCGCCCCCCCAGTGAGCGCGTCCCGCGCAGACGGCTGCGCCGCCAACCCAACATCAGGGGAAACAAAAGGAAACTTATCAGCCACAGCCTGCTTAATCTGGTCAGCGACCACCTGCAAACCTTCCAACACCATCAAATCATTAAAATCAGACAGCTTCTTACCACCCCTGTCTGTAAAAATCGGCGTGATCCACTGCGCCGCATCCACTGCCATGCATGCCTTCATCGCCACAGTCACGCCCGTATTGTGTTTACCATGCGGCTCGCCACATTTCGCACATGCACTATCCGCCACCAAAGTCTGCTTTTTGCAATGCTGGCAACGGCATAAATAATCATCATCAGCTGCAATCAACCATCTTGCTTTGGGGTAATATTTCGCCAGAGCTTCTAGCACAGGCAAGATATTGTTGGCATTAAACGCCACTACCACGCCCAAGCTAGATGCATCATTGAGCGTATCGCCTGTGGCATAGCCTTCGGTGATAAGATTCACCCCACGCGGGTCAATTTTACCAATGGTGTGAAAATGACCTTGCATCGCCAAGCCAGTTGGCCAGAAACGCTTATCACCATCCATGCGCTTGATTTTCTCTTTGTGTTCAGGGTTGGATTTATCCAGGACAAACTGCAAGCCATGCAACTTGCCTTGAACATCACGCATAGGCACAGCCATCGCGCCATCTTTGGTGAAACGAACACCTGAAGCACGCACCTGCTTCTTGCTCAAATATCCCGATTCGCCTTCATCACTCAAGGCATGCCATTTGCGCAGCGCCTCTTTGGCCGCCCGCGCCTGTTTGGCTTTGAGTTCAGCTTCAGCTTTTTTGGCATTATCCCGCGCACGTTTGCGAATCAGCGCCAAATCCTCTTTGGATAAACGCTCTCTTACCTTTTTCTCAAGCTTGATAGATACAGCATTGCTCTCCGAGCCTTTCCAAACGCCATAACCACCAACCAGCACCACACCATCATCCACAGGAAAGGTTGAAAGCTGATACCAGCCAGCCTTGGGCTTCTTAGAAAGATTGTGCTTTCCGCGCCACCTTCGCCCTGTGTCATACTCCAGATGACTAATTTGAAACCCGTGCGCCTGCATTTCAGCCAGCACATCATTATAATTCAGCGGCATACTCATCGCGCCGTCCTCATTGCAACATCAAAAGCTTTCTTAAATTCTTTGCTGAAATGCTTATTCACCGAGCGCTGCACCACACCATGCAAATCAAAACGCTTCTTATATTTTGGCTCTTTGGTTATAATCATAAAAGGAATAAATCGCGTTTTGCTTACGCGACGAACAATCATCTTTTGCTTATTCTTGCCAAATCGCCCAACAAAAAAACGAGCCTTTTGGCTGTGTGGTGAGTTCTGTGCAACATCGTGTTGAGCGCCCAAATCAGAAAGCATCTTGTTCATCCAGCCCTGCGTTACATTGCCATAAGCATTCAGCTTGGCAGAGCGTGAAGGCACAAGATATTCATCATGTGCAATAATACCGCGATTGCGCAGATGAATTTCAACGCGTTTAGATCCGCGTTTGCCACCCACAACATGCGGCCGAATCATCG
>Ga0256829_1002155_pt1 | contig 15014 bp, 11 predicted proteins | sample 131447metaG_FD_185979 | JGI IMG/M metagenome (GOLD analysis project Ga0256829, IMG submission 185979) | Hydrothermal vent microbial communities from Lau Basin, Pacific Ocean - 131-447 | ecosystem: Environmental > Aquatic > Marine > Hydrothermal vents | place: Pacific Ocean: Lau Basin | collected...
GATCATACTAAGCATTACGTGATCTTGAGGATGTGCATAGCTTCTCTCTCCCTGAAAGTCACTATAAAGGTCAAAAGAAAAGAAGCATAAAGCGCCTGGCTCACCCCGTCGATGAGCCCGTAGATGTTCCGGCAGAAGCCGGCGATGTATGCGGCTTGCATCTGGTGCAGATAAGGAGTGATCATGAGGTTCGTATCTGGAATGAAATGATGAGCCGTGAACACCCACGAGGTGCTGGCATCATGGTCGGCGCGCAGTTACGTTACCTGATAGGTTCTTCTCACGGGTGGTTGGGTGGATTTGGTTTTGGCGCATCGGTGCTGAACCTCAAGGATCGTGACCAATGGATTGGCTGGGATGCCGCCACCAAACAGCAACACCGGCTTCGTGTTGTTAATATGAGTCGTTCTTTGATTCGTCCCTCAGTCAGGTGCCACAATTTGGCTTCTCTATGCATGGGTAATGCATTACGTCAGGTGGCTGCGGATTTTGAAACACTCTATGGCTATCGCCCATGGCTTCTGGAGAGCTTTATTGATACGGAGCACCACAAGGGCACCTGCTATGAAGCATCGAACTGGATCAAGGTAGGCGTAACACAGGGGCGTGGCCGCAATGATGTTCACTCCAAAAAACAGGAGTCGATCAAGTCCATCTACCTCTATCCTCTTACAAAAAACTTTCGCAATCATATGGGTGTTGATGATCTGGAGTCGCCTAAACAATTGGATATTGGCGATGGAATCGACAATAATGTTTGGGCGCAAAACGAGTTTGGCGGCGCCGCACTTGGCGATGCACGGTTAAGCAAGCGTTTGGTGGAAGCAGCCAACATTCAGGCGGCAAGCCCGATGCGCTCCTTTTGCGGCGCTGCAGCAGGAGAAAAATCTATTGTAAAGGGTTATTATCGGATGATCGAGCAACCGGATGATTCAGATGTCAGTATGGATGCAATTCTGGCACCTCACCGTGAGCGTACGATTCAACGAATGAGAGGGCAGAAGAAGGTACTCTGTATTCAGGACGGAACGGATATAAATTATAATTCGCTGGCGCAGTGTGAAGGCTTGGGCGTCATCGGTAAAAACCAGACCGATGCCTCCAGCAAGGGGCTACACATGCACTCCACTTTCACGGTGAATACGGATGGGATTCCTCTTGGTGTTCTGGATGTTGAATGTACTGCACGACAACCGAAAACCGAACATTCCTCTCTCGAGAGAAAGAAAACTCACAGTTGGCTTCAAGCCACCCGAAACAACAATAAGTTGGCCAAGCTACTACCCGATACCCATCAAATTGTTACCATGGACAGAGAAGCTGATTTTTTCGAGCTCTTCGAAGATCCGCGCCATTCCCGTGTTGACCTGTTGGTGAGAGCAAAACACAATCGAAAAACAGATGGTGATCTCAAGTTGTTTGATTCTATCAGGAAAAGCCCGGTTCAAGGTCAGTTGAGCATCACCGTTCCAAGACAAAGTTCCCGACCCAAGCTGTCCAAACAAAAGGCGCGGTCTAAACGCGAAAAGCGCCAGACTGTCGTCGATTTGCGCTATCATTCCATCAAAATGCAAGCACCAGGAACAAAAGAACACAAGGACAAAGAGCCCATTCAACTGTGGATGGTGCATATTCGAGAAGTAGCTCCTCCAGCAAATGAAAAAGGCGTTGAGTGGTTTCTTTTGGCAACCTGGCCCATCACCTCCAATGAGGATGCACAAGAGTGTGTGCGTTGGTACAGCTTACGTTGGAGAATCGAGGATTTCCACCGCGTACTGAAAAGTGGTTGTAAAATAGAAAAGCTTGCCTACAAAACAGCCGAGCGCCTGAAACGTGGCATTGCGATTAACATCGTCATTGCATGGAGAATCATGCTGATGACGCTACTGGGCAGAGAGTGCCCCGAACTCCCTGCTCAAGTTTTATTCTCAGACTTGGAGATCAAGGTTTTGGAAGCTTATGCCATTAAAAAAAGAGTTCCTCCCCCTGACGCTTGGTCGTGGTTGTCAAATCATTGCATCCATGAGCGGCCACCTTGGAAGAAAGCATGACCTCCCTCCTGGCCATCAAGTAATATGGCAAGGTTACCACTGCCTTCAAAAGATGTGTGAAGGCTTCGCATTGGCCGAAATCTCTTATGGATGCAGAAGTTGTGGGTAAAGGGCAGGGCTAGGCTCCATCTATACGGACACCACAGGTAATGATTTCATTTCTGATGAGACTATCCTATAGTTTGCTGTAGAAAACTGCTATATTTTGTTCGCTTCAAACAAGGGAAAGTATGCACATACAAGGGAATATAATGATGTGGTGTCATGCAAAATAAACCTCAGTTCCGATATGACGATGGACAGACCGGGCCATCTGCGTTCGCGGGTTCAGGGCGCGCTAATGTGCATGCTATTCCAACATATGCATCTGCAAGCAGTCCATTAGATCAATCCATTGAAGCGGCCGCGCATGCACTGTTGGAACTTCAGCATGCAGAGGGTTATTGGTCATTCCACCTGGAAGCCGATTGCACGATCTCCGCCGAATACATTCTGATGATGCATCATATGGATGAGATTGATGATGTCCTGGAAGCTAAAATTGCCACCTATATTCGGGCCCGACAGTTAAATGATGGCGGTTGGCCGCTTTATTTTGATGGTCACATGGATCTGAGTTGTTCTGTGAAAGCGTATTATGCCCTTAAACTGGCCGGAGATGATCCGGATGCGCCACATATGCAACGTGCGCGCACCGTCATTCTGGAACAGGGCGGTGCAGCCATGTGCAATGTCTTCACCCGCATCATGCTGGCTCAGTTCGGTCAAATTCCCTGGCAGGCTGTCCCCTATATGCCGGTGGAAATCATGCTGCTGCCACGCTGGTTTCCGTTTCACCTGAGCAAAGTGTCATACTGGTCGCGCACGGTCATGGTGCCTTTGCTGGTTCTGTGCACCTTGAAACGTAGCAGTCGCAACCCGCATCAGGTTCATATTCACGAACTGCTGCTCGAATTACCCAAAAAACGACATCACTATTTCCCTGTTCGCTCAGGTCTGAATCGCCTGTTTCTCTCTTTTGAATTCCTGACCAGCCTGACTGATCCATTTATTCCTGACCGGATTCGCCAACGCGCACTAAAGAAAGCGGGAGCCTGGATGATTGAACGACTCAATGGCGATGGCGGTCTGGGTGCTATATTTCCAGCCATGATTAATGCCTACGAAGCACTCGATGCATTGGGCTACAATGCCGACCACCCGTATCGACAGTCTGCAAAAAAAGCCTTGCAGGATTTGCTTGTCGTAAAAGAAAGCGAAGCATTTTGCCAACCCTGCAATTCACCCGTCTGGGATACTGCACTGGCAACGTTGGCGCTACAGGAAACCGAGTCTACGCAACACAGCCACATGGATTCCGACGAGTCTACTATGGCGGCAACCCGCAAAGCACTGGACTGGCTGAAGGAGCAGCAACTGCTGGATGAGCCGGGCGACTGGCGCGAGCATCGTCCCGACTTGTCAGGTGGAGGATGGGCATTTCAGTTCAGCAACAGCCATTATCCCGATCTGGACGATACCAGCGCGGTAGCCTGGCCCATGTGTCGGGCTGATAAGCGGGCCCAAACCAATCGTTACCAACTCTCAATTCAGCGCGCCGCCAACTGGATTCGTGGCATGCAATCGGGCAACGGTGGTTTTGCCTCATTTGATGTCGATAATACATACGAATACCTTAATGAGATTCCCTTTGCCGATCATGGCGCCCTGCTGGATCCACCCAGCAGCGATGTCAGTGCCCGTTGTGCGATGCTGCTGGCCTGCATGGCCAATAATGATCCGGCTTTCCAGACTTCGCTGGATAACTGCATCGCCTATTTGCGCAACGAGCAGGAGGTGAACGGATCATGGTTTGGTCGTTGGGGCACTAATTATATTTATGGCACCTGGTCCGTGCTGGTGGCGCTGGAGAAAGTGGGTATTGCGCCACATGACCCGATGATTCGCCGCGCCGCCGACTGGTTGAAATCGGTGCAACGCGATGATGGCGGCTGGGGTGAGGATCACGATACCTACTGCGATGCAGGCAAAGCAGGCAGGGGAAATGCCAGCACCAGCTTCCAGACCGCATGGGCCTTATTGGGATTGATAGCGGCCGGTGAAACAGCATCTGTAACAGTAGAACGCGGTATTGCCTATTTACAGGCTGCACAGCAAGCCAATGGCTTGTGGCACGACGATGCATTCACTGCACCCGGTTTTCCGCGCGTCTTTTATCTGAAATACCACGGCTATGATAAATATTTCCCGCTATGGGCGCTGGCCCGATACCGCAAACTGCGTCACCTGCAAAGCGAGTGAAGCAGCTCGGCATCATTGCCGCGCTTCCTGCGGAGGCGAGATGCCTCGCAGGGAAAGCCGATAAAACAGACGCGACCCTTTCATCTCCATATCAGCTTTCAAACCACGTATGCCTGATGGTTGCCGGCATTGGGCCTGAGCAGGCAAGCAATGCGGCCGCAGCACTGATTCAACAAGGGGTTGATGCTCTGCTCAGTTGGGGCTGCGCCGGTGCAATATCCGCAGATGTACAGCCCGGCGCCTTGATGCTGCCGCAAACCGTCCTGTCTCAAACCGCCCAGACTCAAACCATTTCGCCACAAAGCACCAAACCCCGGGCATCGGATACACTGCATACAGACAGTGCATGGCGCACCCACCTTTCCGGTCTGCTTTCGGATTCCTGCCAACCTGTCACAGGCGCATTGATCAGCAGCAACGATATCATCACAGAACCGGCGCAGAAACAGGCTTTATGTCAATTTAGCGGCGCTGTGGCAGTGGATATGGAAAGCGCCACCATCGCCAAGGCTGCACAAGATGCGGATATTCCCTTCATGGCGATTCGTGCCATTGCCGATGCCGTAGATACAAGTATCCCTGCCTATATCAGCAGGGGCATGGATATCTACGGCAATATCAATCCCGCCAGCATGCTCGGCTTACTGCTGACGCATCCTGCCTCATGGCTCCATCTAATGCGTCTGGGACGGCAGTTCAGCGATGCCAAAGCCACCTTGTCTCTCGTCAGCGAAACACTAGGGATAGATGGCCTCTTACCCCCGAACCTGTCTGACTGATGCAATCAGCCACGTCAGGGCAAGATAAACGTCCGTCACCCCGGAATGGATCGTTGAACAGGTTGCTGAGCTGCTGGGTTGGCGCGGCATGCAAAAAAACGTACTGGGTGCTGGTGGGTGCTATCCTCCTTAGCGGCGGGGCATTTCAATACGCCGTGCATCACCTGGGCTTTAACACCAATACCAATGATATGTTGTCCGCCGATTTACCGTTCCGGCAAACCTATCGCCAGTTTGAACAGGGATTCCCGCAATACACCCACAATATTCTGGTCGTTATTGATGCCGGTTCACCAGAGCAAGCGCGCTATGCGGCCAAACGACTGGCAAAGCGCCTGAAAAAACAAACATCATTATTTTCATCCGTCTATCTGCCGCGTGCCAATGCATTCATGGAACGCCACGCTCTGCTTTATCAGAGCATGGACAAGCTGGAACTAACCGCCAGCGATCTGGCGACCATGCAACCATTTCTGGGCCGACTGACTAATGATCTGAGCTTACGCGGTCTGTTTGTCCTGCTCAAGGATGCGCTTGAGGCAGAAGATACCCCGGATTCAGTAGATATTACCCCTGTAGTGAAGCCTGTTACGGCAGCCATTCGCGCCGTGATGAAACATCAGCATGCGCCATTATCATGGCAGGAATTGATGCAGCGAGACAGTTCAAAGGATGGCTCGAACCATATGTCGGAGGATACGGCCCAACAACGCCAGCAATTCATCCTGCTACAGCCACACATGGATTTCAGTCACTTTCTGGCAGCCGCACCGGCCATAAAGGCTGTGAGAAGCGCTGCCACCGCCCTGCATCTGGATGCCACGCACGGCATTCGCGTGCGCCTGACTGGCAGTGCGGCTCTTGGTAATGATGAACTGGTCAGCATCAGCACAGGCGCTGGCACAGTAGCCATGCTTGCCTTGATACTGGTGACTGTATTACTGACCATCGGCCTCGGCTCATTTCGCTTTGTTATCGCCACCTTGCTGTGCTTGATGGTCGGCCTGTTGCTCACGGCCGCCTTTGCGGCGCTGACTATCGGCCATCTGAATCTGATTTCAGTGGCCTTTGCCGTATTGTATATTGGCCTCGGCGTAGATTACGCCATCCACTTGTGCCTGCGCTGCCGGGAGATCGAACGTATGGGGGGGATGGCAACCCCACCCGCACTCCGGCAAGCGGCACAGGATGTTGGCGCATCATTGCTATTATGCGCAGTCACTACAGCGGTCGGTTTTTACTGTTTTGTGCCCACCGATTACACCGGCGTCTCAGAGCTCGGCATCATATCAGGCAGTGGTATGTTCATCAGTCTGATGGTCACACTGACGCTGTTGCCCGCCATCCTGTGCGCCTGGAACAAGATGTTACCCACTCAACATAAACCGGAGGTGACTGATACCGGGACGATTTCCTGGCATTTCCCGGCTGTACTTTCACCCGATGCGCGCACAGTTCGTATCATGACAATGATAGCCGCACTGACCGCCGCACTATGGTTGCCACAGGTGCGCTTCGACTATAATCCGATGAATTTACGTAATCAGGCCAGTGAATCCATTACAACTTACAAGGAATTGGTGGCCAATCATCATATTTCACCCTCCAGCATTATGGTGCTGACTCCCGATGCAGCACAGGTGCACGCCATTCAGCAACGCCTGGATCGACTGGATTCGGTGGATAAAACCATCTCCCTGTTTAATTTCATACCCGCAGACCAGGATGAGAAACTTGCCATTATTGATGATATGTCGCTATTGCTCGGTTTTGAACCGGAAACAAGTCATCTGGAAAAGGTCAGTGTTTCAGACCAACGGGCTGCCATCAATCAGCTGCTTGCTGCGCTGAATACCTACATCACTGATACCGCTCAGAGCCGAGTCGATAGCGGAGTATTTCAGGCACTGCAGCAGACATTGCAATCATTTTCGCGCATGCTTTCCAGTCAACCCGAGGAAACACAACAGACGATCTTGATGGCGTTGGATTCAGATTTACTGGGCACATTGCCTGCCACCCTCGATTTATTGCAAACCACGCTTGCGGCAACACCAATAAGCATGCAAAGCATCCCTGCCAGACTAAGCCAGCGCTGGCTCAGCGATAGCGGCCTTTATCGCATTGAAGTCGTGCCAAAAGACGACATCGGTGACATTGACAAGCTGCGCCGTTTTGTCAGTCAGGTGCAGACGATTGCACCGAATGCGACTGGCGCACCGGTGTTTATTCTGGCTGCAGGGGATGCAGTCATCAGGGCATTCATCCAGGCATTTGCGATTGCACTGGTGCTGATTTTTCTGCTATTGCTACTGCTTCTGCGCAGCCTGCCCGATACACTGCTAATTCTTCTGCCCTTGTTGCTGGCTGCGCTATTCACTGCCGCCGGAGCCGTAATCCTTGATATCCCTTTCAATTTTGCCAATGTGATTGCGCTGCCGCTGTTGCTCGGCATTGGCGTGGATAATGGCATTCACATGGTGCAGCGTTTCCGCCATATGCAGCCCGACTCACAAGCAAATCATCAACCAACAGACTCTCACCAACTGTTGCACTCCAGTACTTCAAAGGCCGTGGTGCTAAGTGCGCTGACCACGATTTGCAGTTTCGGCGCACTGTCCTTTTCCCCACATCAGGGTACGGCGGATATGGGGCAGTTACTCACGCTCGGCGTGATCATTATTCTCATTTGCACGCTCGCCGTACTGCCGGCCTTTTTGCAATGGCAACCTGCACGAAACGATTCTAAAACTGGAACTAATTCATGACAACGCTGGTGACCGGCGCATCCGGTTTTGTCGGTTCTGCACTTGTCCGCCACTTGTTGCAGACCGGACATCAGGTGCGCGTACTGCTAAGGGCTAGCAGCCCACACGATAATATTTCTGATTTACCGGTAGAGATAGTCAGCGGCGATTTAACGGATATGCCCTCGCTACAACGCGCCGTGTCCGGCTGTTCATCCCTGTTCCATGCCGCCGCCGATTATCGTTTATGGACGCGTAATCCCGATGCCATGTACAGAGCCAATGTGGATGGCAGCCGCAATATCATGCTGGCCGCTGCCGAAGCGGGCGTCTCGCGCATCGTCTATACCAGCAGCGTCGCCACACTGGGGCACCATGACGACGACACACCTGCCGATGAAAGCACACCCTCAAGGTTGGAAGATATGATCGGCCATTATAAACGCTCTAAATTTCTTGCCGAGGCCGCTGTCCGCCAACTGGTTTCAGAACAGGGTTTGCCTGCAGTGATCGTCAATCCCGCCGGACCGATCGGCCCGCGTGATATCAAACCAACGCCGACCGGCCAGATGGTGCTCGATACCATGCTCGGACGCATGCCGGGTTATATCAATACCGGCCTGAATATTGTCCATGTCGATGATGTGGCTGAAGGGCATATGCTGGCTTTTGATCGCGGCATAGCGGGTGAACGCTATATTTTGGGCGGCAAAAATCTGCCGCTCAAAGAGATACTCACACGCGTCGCCGAACTGTCCGGTCGCAAACCACCGCGCATTCGCATGCCGTACTATGGCGTATTGCCACTGGCCTGGTTGAGTGAGGTTGTGGCATCAATCACAGGCGCCGACCAACCGCTGATTGCTGTAGATGGCGTGCGCATGACCCGCAAACACATGTATTTCTCATCCGACAAAGCCCGCCTCGAACTGGGCTATGCTCCACGCCCGGCACAAGAGGCATTAGAAGATGCCGTTTTATGGTTCCGGCAACATGGTTATTGCAAATAAGTCGCATGCCGATGCGCCGTTGTATATGCCTCATTCACGGGTGTAATGCGTAGCCAATGATTTGGACTGACACGATATGATAATGAAAACAGGTACGTTTATTAGCCTCATGACCGGCTTTGCCTGCTTGATCGCCCTACTCATATGGCAAGGCATCGGTGAAGTCGCAGGCATACTGGCAACAGCAGGCTGGGGCTTGCTTGTGATTACCGCTTTCCACCTCATCCCCATGCTGAGCAGCAGCATGTGCTGGCGCATTCTCTTACCCGTCCAACATCAGTTGCCACTGCCCCGCCTGTTGGTGGCGCGCTGGATCGGCGAATCGGTCAACAGTATGTTACCGGTAGCCCAGATTGGCGGCGAATTCGCCAAAGCCCGCTGGATCATGCGACACGGTATTCCCGGTGGTGCAGCCGGTTCGAGTGTTGTGGTGGAGGTGACCATTTCACTGCTCACCCAGATTGTTTTTACGATTATCGGTTTGGCGGCGTTACTGTTCTATCTTGAGTTAAACAGCAGTCTGGTTATTGAAATTGCTATAGGTACAAGCGTGATGGTGGCGCTACTGATTGCGTTCTACACCAGCCAGCGTCAACAGATGTTTGGAAAATCAGCATCACTGCTGGAGAAAATAGCCGGAGGCAAACAATGGCTATCTATATCCGGCGGCGCGGCAACACTGGATCAGGCGATTATAGAAATCTACCGTCATAAAAAAGTATTGGCCGCAGCTTCCACATGGCGCTTATGTAGCTGGGTGATTGGCACAGGCGAAGTCTGGCTGATCATGTATTTCCTCGAGCAACCGGTCAGCTTACCGGAGGCGTTGCTGCTCGAAAGTCTTGGACAGGCCATCCGTGCCGCCGGTTTTCTGATCCCCGCTTCGCTGGGTATTCAGGAAGGTGGTTTCCTGCTGCTGGGCGCCGTGCTCGGCATTCCGCCACAAACAGCACTGGCATTGTCACTGGCTAAACGTGTAAGAGAACTGACCCTCGGGCTACCCGGCCTGATCACCTGGCAACTGCTTACAGGGCAACGACTATGGAAACGGCATCAGACGGAACAGATAACGGAGCCGAACCTGTGACGCCAATGCAGAAAACGCGTTTCCTGACCCATGCATCCAAACGGCTGTTCGATGACAAGGCGTTGTACGCCCAGCTTGTTATTACACGCAACTGCAATCTCAGCTGCACTTATTGCAACGAATACACCACAGGTGCACCGCATCTTCCGACTGATACCCTGATTCAGCGCATTGATAAACTGGATGAACTGGGCGTGCTGATCTATGATATTCTTGGCGGCGAACCGCTGATGCACCCCGCCCTGCCTGATCTGGTGGCACATATCAAAGCCAAACAAGGCGGTGCCAATCTGGTGACGGTGATCAGCAATGGCTTTCTGCTTACTGCCGGAATGATCAGTGCGCTTAATACTGCCGGGCTGGATCTGATGCAGATCAGTGTCGATTCTGTGCATCCCGGCGTTCAGTCGATGAAATCCTTAAAGAGCCTGCTTCCCAAGTTGCGCATGCTGGCCGAACAGGCGCAATTCACAGTAAAGGTGCAAACAGTATTAACGCCGGAAACAGCGGCTGAATATCATGCGTTTCGAGAACTGCTGGCCGACTTGCCGTTTGAATTCAGCTTTTCCTTTTTGCATGAAGCCGGTGGAAAAATCGCTATCAGTGGAAAAACATATCTGGAACTGTTTGATTACGAACAATTATGGGGCGGCATGAAGCTCTACGAAGAACATGCACGCGCTCTGCTCGCCGGTGATTTCAGTAAGCCGTGGCAATGTCTCGGCGGTTCCAAATTTCTCTACATTCACACCAATGGCCATATTCAATGGTGCAGCCAGCAAACCGGTGCCGATCTGCCGCTGGCTGATGCCACCCCGAAAGATCTGGCCGCATCGCACTGCCACAAACCCTGCGAAGCCGGTTGCGCCGTCGGCTGTTCCCGCCTGATCTCTCATGCCCTCGGCGAACCGCTCAAAAGCATCACAACAGGTTTAAGCACCCTCGCCGGTATTCATCCACCAGGAAAGCGTTGATCCGGCTATGAAAAAATCGTTTACAATTTCCCTGATCGCGATGTATGCCGTACTATGGGTTGTGCCATCAACATGGGGCATGACGGATGATCATGCTGGTCATGCCACGAAGCAAACCAACTATCGAACAGAACTGCTGTCGATCCGGCACGCATGGGCGCAAATTAAATACCACAAGCCCAAGGCTGAACGCCGGCATGCATTTGCATCATTGCTGCATCAATCTGAAGCATTGAATCATATCTATCCCGATCAAGCCGAGGCTATGGCATGGTCGGCAGTGATTCTGTATCACTATGCAGGAGAAGTAGGGGGGCTTAAGGCGCTCGGCATGGTCAAGCAGTCTTATCATATATTACTCCGGGCAGAAGCCATCAACCCGAAAGCAGCAAATGGATTGATCTACACTGCCTTGGGGCAGCTCTATTATAGAGTGCCAGGCTGGCCTGTTGCCTTTGGCAATGATACCAAAGCGAAAAGCTATTTACGCAAAGCGCTTGAACTCAATCCCGATGGTCTGGATGCCAATTATTTTATGGGTGATTATCTGTTACGAAAGAAACGCTATCGTCAGGCAGCGGAGCACCTTCAGCGAGCCATTCAAGCACCTCCCAGAAAACAGTTTTCGATCGCAGATGCCGGGCGCAAAGCCGATGCGCTGGCATTACTCCAACAGGTTGAACATAAAATTTAACCCAGGATTGGCTTCACCCCTCCGGGTCTGTCGCGAAGCATAATATTGATGAGTAATAATGCGTAAACCGGAGCGCCGATGGCGGTCATGATTAAAAACCAGTGGGTGTGATTCCATAGCGCAAGCACCAGCACCAGATAAATAAAGTCCCGGCGCGACAATATATCGGCAATGCGCACAACAGCAGACTTCTGTTTGGATGTTGAGACTGATGTGTACAACGGCCCACCCTTTTTCTCTCTGTGCATGGTATGCATATAAACCAGACTGGCCGATATGGCAGTACCGCCAACCGCCAGCACTGCACACAGCCACGGCCACGGCCAGAAGGAATCTGGCGACGCCGCAGCCCAGCCGATTCCCATGGCTGTAAATATGGCGATATGCACCATATTATCCGACCAGAAATCGAGGATACCACCCAATCGGCTTTCCATGAATTTGAGCCGTGCCAGCTCGCCATCGCAGCCATCCAGAATAGAGTGCGCCAGAAAAAACAGTGCCCCCAGTATCTGCATGCCGTGTGCGGGGGACAGGAAGCATGCCGCGCCAATCAGGCCGAGGGCCATGCTGACCCAGGTCATATGATTCGGCGTTACGCGAGTGTGCATCAATCGCCGAGTCACCGCTAATGATACCTTGCGATTGATATGCAGGGCCATCCAGCCTTCAGTGGCTTTGACCAGCCCCGACAACAGCTTCTTTTCCGCGAGCTGGCAGTCTTCGGTGCTACGAATGGAAATGCCGACATGTTCATGAGCCAACTTTAGTGATGGCGTATGTTCGGCCGATTCGGTTAAGGCATTCACCAAATCTTCGAAACAACGCGCCTGCGCCAGATATTGCAGCAGCGCAGAGTGGTGCTTTACGCCAAGCAATATGGCTTGCCTGTCTTCCCACAACAATGCCTCATCCGGTTTGACCTGTGTTTCGTCCAGATGCATAAAGAAATCGCGATCCGGCAAACAATTCGGTGCCAACAGCAGAATCGAGCCATGATATGCCTGCAAATCCAGCTCGGTGCTTCCCGATAGTCGGGTGCTGGTTCCCGCCAGGGTTGCCCCGAACATTGCGGCCTCGATATCGGATACTACGCTCACATGACTCAAGTCAACTTTATCTGCCATCAATATCACGCGGCGAATCAGGGCAAGCCCTGCGATATCAATTAAACAGGATGACAACTCATGCTGTTTATCCAGGACAGGAATCAGAATCATGGTGTGGGGAAGCTTGTCCGCTTTTTGCATGAACTGAGGCTGCAAACTGCTATGCCAGCTGTCAAAACAAATTTCTGTCACAGCGGTGAATCAGACCATTACAATGTCTACGGTAATATTTATGTTCGCCAAACTACAAACCTGTCGTAACTTTAACCCCGTATATCACAGTCAGGGAGAACATAACACGTGAAACCCATTAAAATTGTCATTGCCGGCATTGGCAATTGTGCCAGCTCCCTGATTCAGGGCATTCATTATTATCGCGATAAAGATCCGGAGGACGCCATCGGCCTGATGCACTGGGAGATCGGCGGTTTTACGCCCTCTGACATCAAAGTGGTTGCCGCTTTTGATGTCGATCAACGCAAAGTTGGTCAGGATGTGCACACGGCCATCTTCGCCAAACCCAATTGCACGACTGTATTCTGCTCCGATATTCCACCATCAGGCGTCACCGTGCGCATGGGCAGGGTTCTGGATGGCATTGCCGAGCACATGGTCGATTATGATGATGACGCCACATTCATGGTCGCCGAAACCCCCGAACCGGATGAGGCTGCGGTCGTGGCAGCCATCAAAACCTCCGGTGCGGAGGTGTTGGTCAATTACTTACCTGTCGGCTCGGAACAGGCGGTGCGCTTTTATGCCGGTTGCGCCCTGAAAGCAGGCGTCGCCTACATCAATAATATGCCGGTATTCATTGCCAGCACGCCCGAATGGGCACAACGATTCGCCGATAAAAATCTCCCCATTATCGGCGACGACATCAAATCGCAACTGGGCGCCACCATCACCCACCGTATGTTGACGGATTTATTCAGAAAACGCGGCGTTAAACTGGAACGCACCTACCAGCTCAATACCGGCGGTAATACCGATTTTCTGAACATGCTCAGTCGTAAACGCCTGGCATCAAAAAAAATATCCAAAACCGAGGCCGTGCAATCGGTGACGGAAACCCGCTTACAGGATAAAAACATCCACATCGGTCCCAGCGATTATGTACCCTGGCAAAAAGACAACAAAGTCTGTTTCCTGCGTATGGAGGGGAAACTCTTTGGCGATGTTCCCATGCATATTGAAATGCGCTTATCCGTGGAAGATTCTCCCAATTCCGCCGGTGTCGCCATTGATGCCATTCGTTGCGCCAAGCTGGCGCTGGATCGTGGTATCGGCGGCATTCTCGAAGCACCATCCGCCTATTTTTGTAAACATCCCCCCAAACAGTTTACCGATGATGAAGCCTTCCGGAACCTGGAGGATTTTATTCATGGAGATACATCGTGAAATGCCTGATTATCGCAGCAGGCAAGGGCCGTCGCCTGCAAAAAAAAGGCCAGAGCAAACCGCTTATTCCCCTGTTCGGCATCGCTCTGATTGAGCGCACGATTCTGTCCGCTATCGAGGCTGGTGCAGATGATTTTTATGTGGTTACAGGTCATCACCATGAGCGCGTTGATGCCTTTCTGAACCGACTGGGCAAACGCCTCGATGTGCCCATCCAAACGGTATTCAATGTACAGTGGCAGGATACGGACAATGGTATTTCAGTTTTGAGCGCCTCCGAATATCTGCATGAGCCATTTCTGCTCTTGATGACAGACCATGTATTCGATCCCGCTATCGCCCGCGATCTGATCCATGCTACCAGCGTTCATGATGACCTCATCCTCGTCGTGGATAGCCAGTTAGATAATCCTCAAGTTGATCTGGATGATGTCACCCGGGTCAACGTCGAAGATGGAAAAATTGCAGCTATTGGCAAAGGATTAACGGAATTCAATGCCTATGATACCGGTATCTTTCTATGCACGCCGAGTCTGTTTGATGCATTGAACCAGGTTTCACAGAAAACCGGCAATGCAGGACTATCAGATGGTGTCCAATTACTCGCGGCCCTTGGCAAGGCACACACATTCGATATTAATGGTCGATTCTGGATTGATGTGGACGATCCAATCGCTTTCTGGCGCGCCGAAAACGCTCTCACCGCTCAAACCTGATCGAATCTTATGGTCTGCTGCGTATACCGACGAAGCCGGCCACCCAAACCAGTCGAAGCCGGCCACCCAGTAGAGGCGGTTAATCCTGCTGGACTGGGGCTACTCTGCGGTGTGTTTTTTGATGGTCAATGTTGAGTTCTTTTTT
>Ga0256829_1002156_pt1 | contig 15014 bp, 15 predicted proteins | sample 131447metaG_FD_185979 | JGI IMG/M metagenome (GOLD analysis project Ga0256829, IMG submission 185979) | Hydrothermal vent microbial communities from Lau Basin, Pacific Ocean - 131-447 | ecosystem: Environmental > Aquatic > Marine > Hydrothermal vents | place: Pacific Ocean: Lau Basin | collected...
GATATTGATTGAGGAGCGTGCGGGCAACAATACGTTCTTTTGAGGTAAGCTGATCAAGATTCGAACGGATAAGGACGCCCATATTATCTGATTGACTGCTGTTTTCGGTCATTCCTGGCCATTATTCCCGGAGATATAATCACCCCCTAAATCTGTAATAGAGTGTCGGTTAAATGACATCCTGCCCTGTATTAAACTCTATTCTTCTTCAACTGTACAGCTTAAACCTGATTGGTTCAAGATGCTGGCCGGAAGAAAAGTAATAATAATTGCTTAAATATTGATTATATCGATTTTTTGTAATATAAATTTCAATGAAAATATCATGGAACTTTCAGGTGAAACCTTAAAAAGGCGTCGGCTTGATCATGGGAACAGAAAACGACAAAGGCGGGGTTGATAGCGGGCCGGATTAGGAGGATAAATATATCCATGACGATAACGAACAGGGATAAAAAGTGACGGCCAATATATTTCAGGTAATATCCCCGGTGGACGGCTCAATATATCTTGAACGTCAATATGCCTCTGGCAGGCAAGTGGCACAGGCGTTGGAAAGCGCAAAGACTGCACAGCAGGCATGGCAAAAAATATCTATTGCAGAACGGGCTGAAATCTGTAGCCGGGCGATTGATATTTTCCAACAACAGAAGGCCCGCCACGCCGGGGAACTGGCCCGGCAGATGGGCCGCCCGGTCCGATATGGCGCCGGTGAGGTCTCCGGCGTGGTTGAGCGCGCAAGCTATATGATTGATATAGCCCCCGATGCGCTGGCGGATATTCATATCAAGGATAATCTTGCGGGGGAGCGCTATATCAAACGGCTACCGGTTGGCGTGGTGCTGACCATTGCCCCGTGGAATTATCCGTATCTCACGGCAATTAATTCTGTGGTCCCGGCCCTTATGACGGGCAATGCCGTTATTCTGAAACATTCGAGCCAAACCCCGTTATGCTCGGAACGGCTTGCGGAATCTTTTCGTGAGGCCGGTCTGCCGGAAGGGGTGTTTCAGGCCCTGCATATCACCCATGAAGATACCGCAACCGCCATTCGTTCCGGCAAAATCAACCATGTCGCCTTTACCGGCTCCGTCCCTGCCGGGGCGCGGATCGAAGAAAGCATTGCCGGGCAATTTATCGGTTCCGGTCTGGAGCTTGGCGGCAAGGACCCGGCCTATGTCCGCACCGATGCCAATCTGCCCAATGCCATTGAAAGTCTGGTTGACGGCGCATTTTTCAATTCCGGCCAATCCTGTTGCGGTATAGAGCGCATCTATGTTCACCGGTCAGTTTATAAGGATTTCATTGAGGCTTTTGTCGATATGACACGGCAATATATATTGGGCAATCCGCTGGAACAGGACACCACCCTTGGCCCGCTGGTCAATATAAAAGCCGCTGAATTTGTCCGGGGTCAAATCGCAGAGGCCGTCGCTCAGGGGGCCAAAGCCCTGATTGATCCGTCATTATTTGCCATGGATCAGCCGGGCAGCAATTATCTCGCCCCGCAGGTTTTGGTTGATGTTGACCATTCGATGCGGGTGATGACGGAAGAAAGCTTCGGCCCGGTTATCGGCATTATGGCGGTTGACAGCGATGATGAGGCCATTGACCTTATGAATGACAGCGAATTCGGTCTTACGGCCTCGGTCTGGACCGGGGATATGGCGGCGGCAACTGCCATCGGCGCACGCGTACAAACCGGGACTTTCTTTGCAAACCGCTGTGATTATCTCGACCCGGCCCTGGCCTGGACCGGCATAAAAAATTCGGGGCGCGGCTGCACCCTGTCAAAGGTCGGCTATGAGGCATTGACCCGGCCCAAATCATTTCATCTGCGTGTTTTGGATAAATAGAAAGACCTGATCACATGACGTTATCTGCAAACTGGAATTTCCCAACCTCTATTTCACTGGGCGCAGGCTGTATTAATGATGTGGTCGATGAATGCCGGGCGCTGGGCATTGAAAGACCTTTGATAGTCACCGACCCCGGCCTCAGCGCCCTGCCCTTTGTCAGCAAATTACATGCCGATTGCGCGGCGGCTGGTCTGGATGTCGGCCTGTTTTCCGATGTGCATCCCAACCCCACCGGTGAAGACATAGAGGCTGGCCTGACCATATACCATGGCGGTGGCCATGACGGGGTAATCGCCCTTGGTGGCGGCAGCAGCCTTGATGCCGGAAAAGCGGTGGCGTTAATGGCGGGACAGACGCGCCCCCTCCGGGATTTTGAGGATATCGGCGATAACTGGACGCGGGTAAATACCTCCGGCGTAGCCCCGGTGATTGCCATCCCGACCACTGCCGGTACCGGGTCCGAGGTGGGGCGGGCATCGGTTATTCTGGACATTGAAAGTCATGAGAAGAAAATTATTTTCCATCCCCTTATGATGCCGAAAAAGGTCATCCTGGACCCCGAACTCACCCTGGGATTACCGGCGGGCCTGACCGCCGCCACCGGTATGGATGCGCTGTCCCACAGTCTGGAAGCCTTTTGCGCCCCGGCCTACCATCCCATGGCCCGCGCCATTGCGATTGAGGCCATTGGCATGGTCAAGACATGGTTGCCGCTGGCCGTGCAGGATGGCGGGAATATTGAGGCCCGCACCCATATGCTGGTGGCCTCGACAATGGGCGCGACCGCCTTTCAGCGCGGCCTTGGCGCCATGCATGCCCTTGCCCATTCTCTGGGCGCTGTGTTCGGCGCGCATCATGGGATGCTGAACGCCATATTGATGCCCTATGTCCTGAAGGCCAACCGGCCTGTGATTGAGGATGATATTGCCGGGCTGGCGCAGATCATCGGGCTGGAGGGCAGTTTTGAGGCCTTTCTGGGCTGGATTCTCGGCCTTCGTACAGAATTTGGCATTCCCCATGATCTGGCGGCCATCGGCATAACAGCGGACTGCACCGGGCATATTGGCGAAATGTCTGTGGCCGACCCGAGTGCCGGTACCAACCCGATATTATTCGACAAGGAAAGCTATAGCGCCATCTGTCGGGCCGCTATCAAGGGGTCGCTTGACCTTCAGGCGCGAATATGAGAGAGGTTTATGGTGAATGTTGCCGAATTAACGCCTGAAAATGATCGGGGCTATGGTTCCGGTAATATCCTTATTCCCGGGATGGAATTTCACCCTGCGGTATTCTTTATTTCCATATTTCTGTTGAGTATAAGTACAATCGGAGCCATTCGGCAAAGCCCCGGTCTGATCTTGCAAAAACCGGCGGCGCTCGAATAAGCCTGCATAATATTTTGGTGCGCCCGGCCGGACTCGAACCGGCACGATCATACGATCGAGAGATTTTCTTACCCGCTACGGCTTTCACCGCTGCTCATGTGAGCATTTGTGGTCTGGACCATATCATCACCCTCGCCATTACGCGTTGGGGGTGTCGGGCGCTGTATCTGGTTATTAAGAGGACTAAACCTCTCCAGTGGTCTCTGCACCTTTCGGAAGTGTACTTCCGACTTGGCTCAGGATTGCCATCAGCCTGACTGTTAAGGTTTCCCTGAATTCACCCGATTCACTCATAAAGTTTCCCATGTGAGGCTCAAATTTCTCAAGTCTCTTGCGTCTACCAATTTCGCCACGGGCGCACTTGGTGGAGAACATATATTGTGATAGTTAAATGTCAATACGAGAAAAACTTATTTCAGCTAGCCGAAAAGATCATCAATGGCGCTCTGGGCCAGGTCCTCACCATCCAGCTTGTCTTCATCGCCGTCAAAATAATCATCAATACTGTCCTGATGGGTCATATGTTTGGCCCCGTTGATAATGGCACCGCATTTTTCAATCAAGGCAATCATTCTCGGCGAATAGGCATCAATTATTTTTTGCAGCCCCTCACCATTATTCTGGTCAATTTCTTTTTCCACCCGGCGGGTGGTTTGCAGGACAAGATCATCCATCTGCGCCACTGTCTGTTCAAAAGGCAGACGATATTCATCGGGAGAATGGGCATAGGCCTCTATCGCCAGATCTTTTTCTGTAAAGACACTGTCGCGGAAATGTTCCTGATAGCTTTTGGGCCGCCACTGGCAAATATCCTCAAGACAGTCCGGCATCATTGGCAGCATGTCCAAAAGCATATGAACCTCATTAAAATGATTCAGGTAATCTGTCGCCAGCAGGGTCTGGGAATTAATGTTTTTTCCCGCTACTTTGCCCTGAAAACTTTTAAAATGTGTCAAAATATCAGGTCTTCTGTTATTTGCGAAGGAAAGCGTGTGTAATCAATTTCCTGCAAATAGCACATGATACAGGAGCCGTAAACACATAAATATGAGTTTACGGCCTGTGACAGCTTCGTTTCCGATATAAGGTCAACCCGAAGGCTGATGCCCTTTATAACGGTATCAGACAGAATAATAGAGTTTGAATTCCACCGGATGAGGCACGACTCTCACCGTATCAATTTCTTCCTGCTTCAGCCCGATATAGGCATCTATCTGGTCGTCGGAAAACACATCGCCCTTTTTCAGGAATTCCCGGTCACTGTCAAGAGCCGCCAGAGCCTCGCTCAGGGAAGCGGCAACCGTTGGTACTTCCTGCAATTCTTCCGGTGGCAGGGCATAAAGATCCTTGTCCATTGCATCGCCCGGATGAATTTTATTCTCGATCCCGTCAAGGCCGGCCATCAGCATGGCGGAGAAGGCAAGATAGGGGTTGGCTGTCGGGTCGGGGAAGCGGATTTCCACCCGTTTGCCTTTCGGGCTTGAGCTATAGGGGATACGACAGGAAGCGGAACGGTTGCGGGCGGAATAGGCCAGCAGGACCGGTGCCTCGAACCCCGGCACCAGCCGCTTGTAGCTGTTGGTGGAGGCATTGGTAAAGGCATTCAGCGCTTTGGCATGTTTGATGATGCCGCCGATATAGTAAAGGGCCGTGTCGGACAGGTCCGCATAGCCGCTGCCGGCAAACAGCGGTTCGCCGTCCTTCCAGATGGATTGATGGGTATGCATGCCGGAGCCGTTATCCTCGGCAATGGGCTTTGGCATGAAGGTTGCCGTCTTGTCATGGGCATGGGCGACCTGCTGGGTGACATATTTATTGACCTGCACCCGGTCCGCCGTCTGAACCAGAGTGCCGAACATCATGCCAAGCTCATGCTGGGACGGGGCGACCTCGTGATGATGCTTGTCCATCGGCAAGCCGAGTTCTTTCATGATGGTGACCATCTCGCCACGGATATTGGCGCAGCTATCGACCGGGGCAACCGGGAAATATCCGCCCTTGATGCCGGGTCTGTGGCCCTGATTGCCGTATTCCTCGTGCCGTCCGGAATTATACGGGCCTTCCACATCGTCAAGAGTGAATGAGGCGCTGTTATAATCAACATTGAATTTGACATCATCAAACATGAAAAATTCAGGCTCGGGTCCGAAATAGGCCGTATCGCCAATGCCGGTATATTTGAGATATTCTTCCGCACGCTGGGCGGTGGAGCGTGGGTCACGGCCATAACCTTCGCCGGTGGATGGCTCCAGAATGGAACAAAACAAGACCAGTGTCGGCTGGTCCATAAAGGGATCAATCGAGACATAGTCGGTATCCGGCATCAGAATCATGTCTGATTCATTTATCGCTTTCCAGCCGGCGATGGAGGAGCCATCAAACATGACGCCTTCTTCGAGCATGTCTTCATCAAACACCCCGGCATCCATGGTAAGATGCTGCCACTTCCCCCGGGGGTCGGTAAAGCGCAGGTCAACAAAGGCGATATTCTTTTCTTTAATGGTCTCAAGGACAGTAGAGGCGTCTGACATTTTTTATTTCCTGATTGATGGGTTGGATAATTATTGGCGAATAGGGGTATTGCCTAAATGGCGTCATCACCGGTTTCGCCGGTTCTGATGCGGATGGCTTCCTCGATATTGCTGAGAAATATTTTGCCGTCGCCGATACGTCCGGTTTTGGCGGCGGTCTGGATGGCCTCAATGGCCTGCTCCACTAGGTCATCACCCAGAACAATCTCGATTTTTACCTTGGGCAGGAAATCGACCACATATTCGGCACCCCGGTACAGCTCTGTATGGCCTTTCTGACGGCCAAAGCCCTTGGCCTCGGTAACGGTAATGCCTGACAGGCCGACCTCATGCAGGGCCTCTTTAACCTCGTCGAGTTTAAAGGGCTTGATGATCGCTTCGATTTTTTTCATAATATTCCCGGGTATCCTGACAATTATAGTTAAATTCCGGCTGGTGCCAATAGTATTCTCTGGAAGTAAAGCATTTTTCATGCCAGTTTTATATATGTCGGGAATCCTGAAAGAATTGCTTTTTAAGCCATCGGGCAGGACATAACTGCCTAATAAACAGGCGCTATATGATTAATATTTAGGCAGTGCGCAAGATAGGTGAAAAGCCGAATTCTTCTCTTGACCCTGCGCTGAACTGGACGTAAAAGGGCGTCACTCAATTTGTGGCGGGTGTAGCTCAGTTGGTTAGAGCGCCAGATTGTGATTCTGGAAGTCGCCGGTTCAATCCCGGTCACTCGCCCCATACCTTTCCGGGATTATTCTTTTATGGCTGTGCCGGAGAAATTTTTACTTTCCCTTGAAGGGTCTTTGGGATAAAAGGTTATTAATATTTGTCCGGATAAATGTTAGGTAACGCTCATGACAGCCCGTATATACAGCCCAGCCAAAAATGCCATGCAATCAGGCATGAAAAACACTCACAAGTGGGTTCTGGAATATGCGGCGGAAAAGCCAAAAAGCCTGGACCCGTTGATGGGCTGGACCGGTTCCTCAGACATGGACGGCCAGATCAGGATGACTTTTCCCACAAAAGAGGATGCGATAGCCTATGCCCGGCGTAATGATATAGATTATGTTGTCACGCTGCCCAGAGCCAGAAAAGCAAAGATAAAATCCTACGCCGATGTATTTGCCTATCGTGGATAATTTCCCGTCTGTTTACCCATGTGCGCCCGTAGCTCAGCTGGATAGAGCAACGGACTTCTAATCCGTAGGCCACAGGTTCGAATCCTGTCGGGCGCACCATTTGTTTTCAATGACTTATAGAGTATTTTAAAATTATTACAGTCATGGTTTTTGTCGTTAAGTGGAATATAGGCAAATGGCTTCTGCCAGATGGTGCTGCCGCTGCAATGGCCGGGATATTATCTGCCTTCACCTGCTCTGATCCTACGCTACCTGATAATTGTCCGGTCGGCATAATATATTGAAAATTATAAGAAAATTATGGTGCGGGTGGTCGGACTCGAACCGACACTTCCAGAGGAAACAAGATTTTGAATCTTGCGCGTCTACCAATTTCGCCACACCCGCGTAGAGGAGATGCAGTCTTATCATTTCCATATTCTATAGCCAAGTGAAAAATGTCCCGGACATAAAAAAAGCCCGGAAAACACATTATCAAAATTAATCGCTTTTTCCTGAGCGGAAATACTGTAATGATAACACGCTGGTAATATGATGGAATTTCTATGCTGACACGCCTGTATAACTGGACCCTGGACAAGGCCGCCCACCCAAGGGCGCTGTGGATACTGGCCGGCCTTTCCTTTGCGGAAAGTTCATTTTTCCCGATCCCGCCGGATATATTGCTGATCCCGATGATCCTGGCGGCGCGGACCCGGGCCTGGCGTATTGCGCTGGTCTGTTCACTGGCCTCCATATTGGGCGGTATTCTTGGCTATTATATCGGTTATGCCCTGTTTGATGCCATTGGTCGGCCCATCGTGGATTTTTATCATATGCAGGACCAGTTCCGGCGCTTCACAAGATTATATAATGAATATGGCGAGTGGATTGTCGGCATTGCAGGTTTCACCCCGATTCCTTACAAGGTTTTCACCATCGCCAGCGGGGTCGCCGGGCTGCCCCTGTCCACCTTTGTCATCGCAAGCGCCCTGTCCCGGACGGCGCGTTTTTTTCTGGTGGCGGCCCTGTTATGGAAATTCGGCGCCCCGATCCGCAATTTTATCGAAAAAAGACTGGGGCTGCTGACCCTGATATTTTTTGTCCTGCTGTTTGGCAGCTTCCTTGCCCTGAAATATCTATGAAATATCTATGAAATATCTATGAAATATCTATGAAATATCTATGAAATATCTTTATCCGGCATAATATTCCATGGCAGGCCGATTTCCTGTTGATCTATTTTTTCCAGCCGGTATTCTGACATAAACAACCAAGTATCAAAATATGTTAACTATTAAAAATATCACCATCTGTCTGATCAGATATTTCTGGCATAATCCGCTGATGCTGGCTTTTCTGATGTCCCTGTCACTGCTGCTCGGGGCCTATGCGTTCCAGTATATTGGCGGGCTGGAACCCTGCCATCTATGCTGGTGGCAGCGTTATGCCCATATGGCAATTCTCGGCCTGTCTGCGGCGGGACTGTTATTGAAGAATTTCTGGCGCGGCCTGTGGCTGTGGACGACAGCCATCGCCCTTGAGGTCAGCGTCGCTGCGGCGGGCTATCATACCGGGGTTGAGCAGAAATGGTGGCAGGGGCCGACCACCTGTACCTCGCACGGGCTGGACCAGAGCGGCGATATGAGCGCCCTGTTCGATAATATGATGAATGCCAAGCTTGTGATGTGCGATAAAATTCCGTGGGAGATGTTCGGCATATCCATGGCCGGGTATAATTTCCTGATTTCACTCGCGGTGTCGCTATTTGTCACCGGAACCATAATTGCCGGGTTGAGGCAGAAGAATGATGGGTGACAGCACGAAAAAACCACCGCGTCCCGAAGCATTGCGCGGGAAAGAGATGATCGACCGGATGCTCCGGGTTGATCACGCCGGGGAATATGGCGCGGTGCATATCTATCGGGGGCAGCTTGCGGTATTTGGTGACAATCACCCGATGAGCGCCACCATCAAACATATGAAGGCCCAGGAAGATGTCCATCTCGAACGCTTTAGTGGCCTGATCCGCGAACGCCGCACGCGCCCGAGCCTGCTGTCGCCGCTGTGGCATGTGGCGGGATTTGCCCTTGGCGCCGGAACGGCCCTGCTTGGCCAGAAAGCCGCCATGCTATGCACCGAGGCGGTTGAAACCGTGATTGATGACCATTACCGGGAGCAAATAGAGACCCTCGACACGGACGAGGCGGACCTTGCCGCTGAAATAGAAAAATTTCGCGCTGAAGAAGTTGAGCACCGGGATACTGCGAGGGAATTCGGCGCGAAAGAGGCCCCGGGCTACGAATTACTGTCCGGGCTGATCCGTTTGGGCTGCCGGGGGGCAATTAAAATCGCCGAACGTCTATAAATCCAGTTCGCTGTCCCAATAAAGAAAATCACGCCAGCTGTCATGCAGGTAATTCGGCGGATAGGACCGGCCAATATTCTGCAAGGCATAAATGGTCGGTCTGCCGGGTTTGGACAGGAGGCTCATATGGGCCTGTTCCGGAGTTCTGCCGCCTTTCTGAAGATTGCAGGACGGACAGGCCGAGGTGATATTCTCCCACCTTGTCCGCCCCCCCATCCGGCGCGGGATCACATGATCAAAGGTCAGCTCCCGCCCGTTACCGGCGACAAAACCGCAATATTGACAGGTAAAGCGATCGCGCAGAAACAGGTTGAACCGGGTAAAATTGGGATAAATAGCGGGAGAAATATATTCTTTCAGCGAAATAACGCTCGGCAGTCTGATTTCGGCATTGGTTGAATGAATCACCCGGTCATATTCCTCAATCACAGTTACCCGGTCAAGATAGACTGCCTTGATCACATCCTGCCACGACCACAACGACAGGGGAAAATAGCTTAGGGGCCTGAAGTCCGCATTCAGCACCAGCGCCGGGCAGGCCTCCAGCGATAAATTCCTGACATCACGGGCATGAGACAGGGGCAATATATTTCTCCTCAAACAGCTCTCGTTCGGGCCAGTATAACATTATAGGGATCAAGACTGAATGACATAAATATTATATTATGGCGGGCTGACTGTCGGGATTCTTTACAGTTGTTACATATCTGAAGAACCCGGATAACCAATTGAAAATTAATGATAAAATTATTATTGGCGCTTTCTGGTCAGCATTTCCGGCCATCGCGACCCCATAAAAGTGCCGAATTTGGCGGTATTTTATGCCAATCTGTAAAAAGTTTTTACACTTTTTGGCCAGACAATCAAAAATATCCCCGAAAAATGGCGGAAAACATGGAAAACCAAACAATTGGCATGGTAATTGCTTCTCATATAACAGATCAAATTTTTGATTATGTGTATATTATAAGAAACAAAATTAATTCAGGAACGAAAAATGATAAACAGTTATAAAACATTATTGCTTGTCCCCCTGTTCGGGTTATTTCTGGCAAGTAACGCCTTTGCAACTGCGAGTGTAAATAACGGCAACACACTGACCGGCATCAACGGGCTGATAAATGTTCAGGAACGTAACTTCTGTGGAGAAACCGGGATCCCTTGCCTTACAGGCAGTTCGCCAAATGGCGTTGAATATTCATTAACTGTCCTTAATCAATCTGACAGTATTGATGCCTTTGGTATATCAACCAATACGCAGGCTTTTCGCGGGGATATATGGACATTCCGGACTGGCTGGCTCGGGGCGCAAATGTCTCCTGTCCAATGGGATGCCACCTATGGTGCGGGATCATTCAACGCGTTATTTGGCAGTGACCTCTATGTTAATTTCTTCTCACAGGATCCAAACTCGGTCACCAATAGTATCACGGCTGGTTCAGATCAGCTTTTTGAATTCTTCCATTATTTTGGCGCCGCACGATCCGATTTTGTTGCCTTTAATTCTGATGTGGGCATTGTTGATCAAAGTCGGCAGTCGGCCAATACGGTTCCCGAACCGGCCCCTCTGGCCCTGCTCGGTCTTGGTCTGATGGGGCTTGGTCTGATACGCAGACGTCGCAACTCATAGAATAGTCAAACATTTGATTATGCGGAAATTATAAGAAACAAAATTTATTCAGGAGAGAAAGAATGATACATAGTTATAAAACATTATTGCTTGCCCCCCTGTTCGGGTTATTTCTGGCAAGCAACGCCTTTGCATCTACGGTAAATAATACCAACATACTGACCGGCATTAACGGACGGATAAATGTCAGCGAACGTAATTTCTGCCCTGAGCCGGGCTTTGCCTGTATCAACCGGATACCGAGTGGTGTTGAATATTCATTAACTGTCCTTAATCAATCTGACAGTATTGATGCCTTTGGTATATCAACCAATACATTGGCTTTTCCCGGGGATATTGGGACATTCCGGACTGGCTGGCTCGGAACGCAAATGTCCCCCGGACAATGGGATACCACCTATGGCGCGGGATCATTCAGCGCGTTATTTGGCAGTGACCGGTATGTTAACTTCTTCTCACAGGATCCAAACGCCCTTCCCAATATTATCACGGCTGGTTCAGATCAGATTTTTGAATTTTTCCATTTTTTCGGAAATGCGCAATCTGATTTTGTTGCCTTTAATTCTGATGTGGGCATTGTCGATCAAAGTCGGCAGTCTGCCAACCCGGTTCCCGAACCGGCCCCGCTGGCCCTGCTCGGTCTTGGCCTGATGGGTCTTGGTCTGATGCGCAGACGTCGTAACTCATAGAATAGCCGAATATTTGATTTTATTATTTCGGGCGGTCTTCGGGCCGCCCGTTGTACTTTGGCCGGAAAATCTCCTATCATGTTACGATGAATAGTACGCCACAAATCATTACCCGCTTTGCCCCGAGTCCGACGGGCTTCCTCCATCCGGGACATGGTTTTTCCGCCCGGCTTGCCAGTGACTTTGCCAAAAAACATGGCGGACGGTTCCTGCTCAGGATTGAGGATATTGACCATACCCGCTGCAAATTGGAATATGAGAGGGCAATATATGAAGACCTGCACTGGATTGGCCTTGACTGGGAAAGACCGGTGCGGCGTCAGTCTGACCATATGGCCGACTATCAGCAAGCCCTTGACATCCTTGAGCAAAAAGGCCTGCTCTATCCCTGTTTCTGCAGCCGCCGGGACATTCGCCGGGCAATCGGCAACAGCAGCACCGCGCATAGTCTGGAAGGCCCGCTTTACCCCGGGACCTGCCGCAATCTGACCCCGGCAGAGCGTCAGTCACTTTCAGGGGAAAACATCCCTCATGCCCTGCGGCTTGATATGGAAAAGGCGCTGGCACTGGCCGGAGACACCCCCCTGACATGGACCGACCTTGAGGCGGGGGAACAGATTGCCAGCCCGGAAATCCTGCGGCAGACTATTGGTGATGCGGTTCTGTCGCGCAAGGAAATCCCCACCAGCTATCATCTGTCGGTGGTGGTCGATGATCACCTGCAAAATATCACCCATGTCATCCGGGGCCACGATCTTTTCCCGGCCAGCCACCTGCACCGGCTGCTGCAGTTCCTGCTCGGCTACGACACGCCGGTCTATCTCCATCATCGCCTGATACAGGACGGGAAGGGCAACAGATTTGCCAAACGAAACCGCAGCAAAGCCCTGCGCGACCTGCGGGCAGAAGGCCTGTCGCCTGATGACCTTGCCGGGCTTTACTCTTTATAACCCAGAATCTTGTCCAGAACCTTCTGGGCGGACGGATGATAGCCGGGCCGGGCCGGGCCGTATATTTCCCGCGCCAGTTTCAGGCCGTCCGGCGTGGTTGCCAGCTGTTTATAGAGCGGCTTGATCAGCTTCAGCCGGCCAATGGACGGCAGATATGTCCGCAAGCGCGGCAGCACTGCCGGATAATTATGCTTCAATCCCTGAAGCAGCCACGCATGGGCAATCTCGTTATTTTTCGAGTTGGTCAAATCGTAAGCCTTGTCCAGCTCCGCCATCTTTTCCACCGGCATATCTTTCGGCAGATTGGTGATAAAATGCAGCCATTGCAGCACGACCCAGTGGTCGGTCGGAATATCTTTCAGGGCAGTTTTTCCGGCCAGCCAGTCCTGCTGCTGCTGCGTCACCTTGACAAAAATACTGGAGGTCGGGTTCGGGGCATCCACCGGCAGGCCGGTGCCGTAAATCCATTCCCTGATTTTTGCCATCGGCACCTTGCCGGGATATTTATCCATCAGGTTTTTCTTCAGCCAGACGATAAATTCTGCCGAGGTCATGTCCTGAAACGCATGGGCATTGAAATAATTCCTGAGGAACGGATCAAAGGCGGCGCGACCATATTTCTGCTCAAGATAGATCAGGAACATCTCGCCCTTGACATAGGGGATGCCGGTAAAGGCCGCATCCGGGTCGCGCCCCTTGAGGTCGGCATGAAGCGAGGTATCCCTGACGTCCATGCTTTTCATCTCGCGGTGCAAGCCGTCAATGGCGAGCACCTGCTCCATGACGGCGCGCGCACGGCCATAAACCACCTCCATAATGCGGTTTTCAACATATGATGTCATGCCCTCATTTAACCACAGATCATCCCAGCTCGCATTGGTGACCAGATTTCCTGACCAGCTGTGGGCCAGCTCATGGGCAATCAGATCAACCAGACTTTTGTCCCCGGCAATCACCGTCGGGGTGATGAAGCTCAACATGGGATTTTCCATGCCGCCCATCGGATAGCTCGGCGGCATCATCAGGATGTCATAGCGTCCCCAGCGATAGGGGCCATAAAGCTTTTCCACTGCCTTGATCATCTTGTAGGTATCGGCAAATTCATCTGCGGCGGCATCAAGTATATATTTTTCCGCATAAATACCGGTATTGCCCGCCATGGCCTTGAAATGAAGGTCACCGACGCCAAGCGCGATAAGGTAAGGCGGAATCTTATGGGGCATGGTAAAATCATAGATGCCGTTGCGGGGCGCATCCGGATGATTCTCGGCACTCATCACCGCAACCAGATTTTTCGGCGTTCTGATCCGCGCTGAATATGTCAGGCGCAGGGCTGGTGTATCCTGTATCGGAATCCAGCTCCGGGTATGAACCGGTTCGGACTCGGTGAACAGATAGGGGTATTTCTTGCCCGCCGTCTGGGCCGGGGTCAGCCATTGCAGGCCGGAGGCGCCGGGGCTTGTGGTATAATATATCCGTACTTTGCGGGCATCGGGCGGAATCTGTATGGTCAGTTTCGACCCCAGTATCTCGTCTTCCGGCCCGAGATCAAAAACCGCCGGATGCCAGCCGTTATCCAGCAGCTCGACCTTGCTGATCACAAGGTCACGGGTATCAAGGATAAAGGGACTGTTATCCCGCGTCAGCCGTTTTATGGTATATTCCGCCGTACCGGACAGGGTTTTACGGTCAAAATCCACCGTCAGGTCAAGATGGAGGTCCGTGCTGATAACCGCCTCGATATTGGCGTAGGAGTGATCGTCATGTGCCGTCGCGATGGCATGACTGCCCGCATAAAAAGCCGCCAGGCTCAACAGGAAAATAAATTTCTTTAACATTTTATTTCTTTCTTTTTTAAACAAGAAAAGCCGCCTTGATGCCATCAAACATATATTGGGTCGCCATGGCCGCAAGAATAACCCCGAGTATCCGGGTAATGGCATTGGCCACGGTCTCTCCCAGAAAATCAATGATTCTGGTCGCGGTAATCAGGATAATCAGAGTGGCCAGCAGCGCGGCAAACAGGGCCGCAATAACAAGTCCCTGCTCCATCCTGCTCCCGCTATGCTGGCTCATCAACAGCAATATGGTGGCAATGCTGCCCGGACCGGCCATAAAGGGAATGGCAATCGGAAAGACCGAAATATCTTCGTAATTTTCATCCGGCTCATGGATTTCTGCGTCATGGGTTTTGCCCTCGGTGGTTTTTTCGCGACGCTCGGTACGTTTCTCGAATATCATATCAAGGGCAATCATAAACAGCAGCGCGCCGCCCGCCGCCTTGAACGCGGGCAGGCTGATGCCGAGTGCAGAAAGCATGTAAGTCCCGAGAAAAGCAAAAAACAGCAGGATAATCCCGCCGGTCAGGGTCGCCTTGAACACCATCCTGTGTTTGAAAGACCGGCTCGCCCCGTTGGTCAGTACCGCAAAAACCGGCGCGATGCCCACCGGGTCAATCACGACAAAAAAGGTGACAAAGGTGCC
>Ga0256829_1002157_pt1 | contig 15007 bp, 13 predicted proteins | sample 131447metaG_FD_185979 | JGI IMG/M metagenome (GOLD analysis project Ga0256829, IMG submission 185979) | Hydrothermal vent microbial communities from Lau Basin, Pacific Ocean - 131-447 | ecosystem: Environmental > Aquatic > Marine > Hydrothermal vents | place: Pacific Ocean: Lau Basin | collected...
AAAGATATTTAAAGATAATTCAACATCAAAAAATTGATTTTAGTGATAAAACACTGAAAAAGGCAGTTTAATCTTTATGGAATTAATTAATTTTGAAATTTGTCTTGACTTTTGGGGTGGAATAATATACTAAAAGATGAGATAAGTTTTGAAATAGTAAAAACCGCTATCACACTTTCAAAAAAATTAAAAACAAAAACTATTGTAGAATTTGTAGAAAATAAAGAAACAGAAGAAAAATTAAAAGAAATAACTGATGATTTTTATATCCAAGGATACCTTCATTCAAAAGCAATTCCTTTTGAAGAATTAAAAAAATTTAAAATTTAAGTTCTGTATTCCGCATTTATTTTTACATAATCATAGCTCAAATCACATCCGTAAGCTGTGAATTTTCCATCTCCTATTCCTAAATCCACATAAATCTTAAATTCATCTTTTTTCATAATATTATGAGCTTTTTTTTCATTCTCTTCATCAAATAAAATTTCACCTTTATTATAAACAACTACATTTTCAAAAGATATTTTTAGAGTATTTTCATTACATTCAACACCGCTAGCCCCCACAGTTGATGCAATTCTACCCCAGTTAGGGTCTTCTCCAAAAATTGCCGTTTTTACCAGAAGTGAATTGCTAAAAGCTTTTGCAACTTTTTTGGCTTCTTTAGTGTTTTTTGCGCCACTTACAACAAAAGCTACAGCTTTTGTAGCTCCTTCTCCGTCTTTTACAATATCAAGAGAAAGTTTTTGCATAAGTTTTTTCAAAGCTTCCCTAAAAGCCTCTTTATCATATCCGCCTTTTTTGGTACTCATTAAAAATACGCTATCATTTGTAGAAGTATCCCCATCAACGCTTATTGCATTAAAACTCTCTTCAAGATTTTCTTTTAAAACCTCATCCATTTCATCACTTGGAATATTGGCGTCCGTTGTTATGAAACAAAGCATTGTAGCCATTGCCGGATTTATCATCCCAGCTCCCTTGGCAACTCCTCCTATTTTGAATTTTCCAAATTCACCTTCCACTTCAAAAGCAACTTCTTTTTTAAAAGAATCCGTTGTCATTATAGATTTGGCGAATTTATCTGAATTTTTTTCGTTAAAATCAAATTTTTTAATACCCTCTTTTATTTTTTCTTTATCCATTCTAACTCCAATTACCCCGGTTGAACTCATTATTGGATTTTTTACTTCTATTTTTTCATTTAAAAACTTTAAAATTTCTTCAATATCTTGTATGCCTTTAATTCCGGTTAAGGCATTTGCATTTTTAGAATTTGCCAAAATAAAATTTGTTTTTTTAATATTATTATTTAAAACATATTTAATAGGGGCAGCCTGAAATTTATTTGTTGTAAATGTATAAACAACATCCATTTCTTCTTCGCTTCTAATAAATCCCAAATCAAAGCCCTCTTTTTTAAATCCTGCATTCACTCCACTTGCATATATCCCTTCAACCGCACAAACTCCGCCATTTATTGGTGTAATTCTAAATTTCATTTTTTTCCTTTTAAATAAAATCAATTTCTTTTGGTTTTTGTGAACTTCTTATAATTTTTCTAGCTTTCATCATATCTTTATTTGTTCCTATAATGAGTAAAACATCTCCGGGCTTAATAGCAATACTTCCTTTAGGAACAGGAATAAATTTGCCGCTATTTTCTTTTATACCTACAACAGTTACATTTAATAAATCTCTTAAATGAGCTTCTTTTAATTTTTTGTATGCCACCCAGGATTTTTTAGAAACTGTAATTTCTTCTAAATCAAGAGGAGTATCAACAGAATATACAAATTCTTCTAAAATATTTTTAACATCCGGGTCAACACTAATAGCCGTCATTCTTTTTGCTATAAGCTTAGTAGGTGATAACACTTCATTAGCTCCTAATCTTTGGAGCTTTTCTATATCTTCATCACCTCCTGCAACAGATAAAATATAATAAGGATGTCTTCCCAAATCTTTTTGATAAAGCCTGACTGAACTTATAACCGCAATATTATCGGGAGTATTGTGAGAAAGGGTAATAACACCTTTTGCACTGCTTAAAAATGATTTTTTCATAGCAAGAAGAGTATGAGGGTCACCTTTTACATAAAAAGGATATTTATATTTTTTTGCAATTTCTTCTAAATTTTCATTATTATCTATTACAACAAAAGGAATATGTGTTTTTCTAAGTTCTTTTGTTAAATCAATTGTATAATTATTATGATAACATATCACCATATGATTTTTAAGTCTTGCTATTTTATAAAGCATTCTGTTCTCCTTAAATAGTGCAATTAACCGTCCTTTATTTACAACATCAACCAAAATCCCTATTGCATAAGAAAAAACGGCAAAGCCGGCAATAATCAAAAATATAGTAAAAAGTCTGCCTAGATTAGATATAGGGGCTATTTCTCCAAAACCTACAGTAGTAAATGTGATTCCTGTTTGATAAATAGCATCCATTAAAGAAAAATGGTCTATCCATATATAACCGAGTGTTCCAAAAAGTGTAATTAAAATAGTAAGAATTATAGGAGTTCTAAAAGGTTTAAGCTCACCCCAGATTTCTCCTCTTAAATCAACTTCAGGTTTTGAAGCTCGTTGCCAGTGAAGTAAATTAGCTAATTTTTCAGTAAAACTTTTTTTTTGCATTTTACCCCGCAAAGGGGAAACTTTATACTGATTTTTTCAAGCTTCTAAGACAGCTTGTGCAGATTTTTATTTTTTTCATTTCTCCATTAACTTCAACTCTTACATTTTGAATGTTTGGATTAAATTTATGTCTTGTCTTTTTATTTGAGTGACTAACTCTATTCCCAAATTGTGGACCTTTTCCACAAATTTCGCATTTTCTTGCCATTTAATATCCTTTTTAGGTTTTTAAGTTTGAAATTATATCAAAATTTTTTATTTTTTTTATTTTAATTTTTTCCTCTTTAAAAGGAAATCAGTGAAGTTCCTCATTAAGTTTTACTTCACGTCTGCTTCTAAGTGCAACCATTTTCCCTTTTGTTGTATCAAATCTATAATGAATCCCATTTAGAGCTGCTAATTCAAACCCTTTAAAATACTCTTTATATACTGCTTTCCACTCCGGATTAACTTCTTTAATTTTAACAAATTCATCTTCGCTTATCCAAATTTTAGTACCTTCTAAAACAGCAATTCCAGCATCAACAATACAACTGTCACCTAATGGGATACCTGTTACAGAATTTGCTCCAAGAAGTGTATTTTTACCAATAGTAATAGGATTTCCGTTTGTTCCGCTAAGTACCCCTAAAATAGAAGCTCCTCCTCCAACATCAGCACCTTCTTTAACAACGGCACTTGAGCTAATTCTACCCTCAACCATTACAGCGCCTTCTGTTCCGGCATTAAAGTTAATGTAACTAGCTCCTGGCATTACAGTGGTTCCTGCTGCAAGCTGTGCCCCCATTCTGACCTTTGAAGTATCTAAAATTCTCGTATTGTCTTCTGGAATAATGTGAGATAGGAATCTAGGAAATTTATCAACAAATTCAACTTCAGGATAAGCATCTTTTAATTTTAGTTCAATTTCATTAGCTCTTAAATACTCAAGTTCAATAGGAATATTTCCAACCCAAGCACAATTTGTAAGAATCCCAAAAGCTCCGTTTAAATTAAGACTTCTAAGCTTTGCTTTTTTAGTTGAAAGTGCATATAATTTAAGATAGACAGCCTCAACGCTTTTTGGAGCCTCATCTTCAAATAAAAAACAGATTCTGTAATTATCATAAAATTCTTCTTCAAAAATATCTTTTAGAGTTTTTAAAACCTGAATATTTTTGTGTTTTTCACCAACAGCTTCAGCCACCAAATCTTCTGGGAAATAATTTAATGCACTATTTACAAATTCAGGAGTAACAGGAGCTACAAATTCACTCCCGCTAAAATCTACATCAACACCATTTTCAATTAAACTTCTAATAATTACAGCCGCACTTCCAAAATTTTCATTCCAGTTAATAACCGGATAAGTTGCTTGAAGAACTTTATCGTGATTAAGCTGTCCTAAATCAACTCTTGCTATACCAAAAGCAAGAGGTTTTTTATATCCTTTAATATCTTTTACCAATTTTTCAAACATAATTTATCCTTTTTTACAAAATTATACCAATTTTTTATTATTATTACCTATTTCGCATTTCATAGCAAGTTCTATTAATTTTTCAGCCAATTCTTTTGCTTTATCTATAATATAAATATTTCTGCTTGTAAAAAATTCTTTTTGAATATCATCTTCTACTAAAAGAATAATATTTAAATTTTTATTTAATTCAAGCAGATTTTGAGTAATAAGCTCTGTATGTTCTTCATTTAAAGTTGTAATAATCACTGATGCCGCATCTTTTACATTAACTTCAGACAAAATATGCTTATCCGCCGCATTTCCAAAAATTACATTATCTCCTCTTTTTAAACCTTTTTTTACAAGCTCTATTTGTTTATCAATAGCAATATAAGGTATTTTAAGATTTGTCAGTTTTTTTGCAATCCTGCTTCCTATTTTATCATATCCTATAATAATAATATGTCCTTTTACAATAGCTGCTTTTATTTTATACTCTTCAAAATTTTGAATATCTTTATCAAAAAGATCCGCTATTTTATAAATATATTTTATAATAAAAGGAGTAAAGACCATTGAAATAACGGCTACAACTATAAGCTTTTGAAGCAGTATTTCATTTACCAAAGAATATTTACTAAGAAGCGCAAAAATCACAAAAGAAAATTCACCTATTTGAGAAAGAATAAAAGCACTTTTTATAGCCACCCTTTTATGTCTGACAAAAATTTGAAGCATAAAAAAAATAATACCGGCTTTAAATGCCATAAATCCAAGGGTCATCAAAATAATAGAAAAAAAGTTATAAAAAACAAATTTCAAATCTATCATAAGACCAATAGATAAAAAAAATACACCTAAAAGCAAATCCCTAAAAGGTACAAGAGCCGCTTCTATTTGATATTTATATTTTGTTTCACTCAAAATCATACCCGCCAAAAATGCCCCTAAAGAATAACTAAGCCCAAAAAAATGAGCAATAGCTGCAGCCGTTAGTACAGTTAATAAAACAGAAGACATAAATATTTCATCAGAATGGGTTTTTGTAGCCTGAGATATAACAAATGGAGCTATAAATTTTCCATATATCCAAATAAAAACAATAAGGGCAAAAAAACCTCCCAATGTCTTTAAAATAAGCTCGCTTAAATTTGCATCCTTATTCACTATAATGGAAATAGCTATCAAAACAGGGATAACTGCAATATCCTGAAAAAGTAAAATACCAAGAGAATTACGACCATAAGGTTTTGCAATTTCCCTGTTTTCATTAAGAAGTTTTAATACAATCGCAGTTGAGCTAAGAGCAATGGCTGAACCTATGATAAAAGAAATTTTTATATCTATTTTAAATACTAAACAAAAAAACAATCCAAAAAAACCGCTAACAATTGCCATTTCGGCAACACCGAAAATAAAAACCTCTTTTTTCATTGATTTAAGTTTTGCAGGGGAAAATTCAAGTCCTATCATAAACATTAAAAACACAATTCCAAGTTCTGCTATATGATTTATATTCTCTTTATCCAAAGAAAATAGATTTGTAACAATAACCCCTGTAAAAATATATCCTATAATAGGAGGAATTTTAAATCTAGAAAAGGGTATATTAAACAAAAGTGCTATAAAAAAAACAGTAATAATAACGATTAAAGGACTAACCATTAACCACCTTTATTAAAAATTCTTTTAAAACTTTATACTCTTTTTTATCAAAATATCTTGTTTTTCCAACAGGCAGGGCATTTAAACTAATCCATCCATAAGATAATCTTTTTAAATCCACAACTTCACTTCCGAAATGTGCAAAAAAGCGTCTTAGCTCTCTATTTTTTCCCTCTCCTATGGCAACTTTTAATGTTGAATATTTAGGAGTGTTTTTTATTATCTGATAAGATAAAAAAGGTTTTAATTCTATTTTTTCTATATGTGTATCTTTATGTGCTCCTTTATTGCCTACTTCTACACCCTCTTGCATAGCAGCCTCCATTGCAGGAGTTACTTCACCTTTTATTTTTAGTTTATAAACTCTTGGCAAATCAGAATTCATAAGGGTAGTGGCAACTTTTGGGGCATCTGTTAAAATTAAAAGCCCTTCAGAGTTATAATCAAGCCTTCCTACAGGAATAAAATGTTTATATTTTTTAGGCAAAGAATCATATATTGTTTTTCTTCCTCTGTCATCTTTTTTTGTTACAAGCTCACCTCTTGGCTTATTATAAATTACACACGTATATTTTGTGCTTATTTTAACAGGTTTATTATTTATACTGACCTTATCTCCGTTTTGAACTTCAAATCCCGGAGTATCAATTACCTCACCGTTAACTTTAACCCTGCCATCAAATATAATCTTATCTGCTTCTCTTCTTGAATAAGTACTGTGATGACTTATAAACTTATTTAATCTCATTAATTTCCTTTGTATATTTATATATTGGTATATTAGTATATTAAATATATTTGACAAATAACCAATACACCAATAACCAATTAACTACTTTATTCCAGCTTCTACTAAATGGTGCAAATGTAAAACGCCAACTACTTTATTTTTATCATTTACCACCGGTAAAAACTGAATTTTATTATCTTCCATAAATTTTAACGTATCACTTGCTAGCATATTTTCATTAATAACTTTTGGATTTTTAGTTGCAAATTTTATTGCTTTTTCATTTAAATCAAAATTTTCACTCATCATTGCGCGTCTAAGGTCCCCGTCACTAAGAACCGCTTTTATTTTTTTATTATCCATAAAAAGAATATGACCAAGTTTTCCTTCACTCATTTTAATAATAGCATCTTTTAGACTTTCTTCTTCACTTGCCACTGGAAACTCTTTTTTCATTAAATCTTTTACTTTTATAAAAAGCTTTTTACCAAGACTGCCTCCAGGGTGAAAAGATGCAAAATCCTCTTTTGTAAAGTTTCTTTTTTTCATCAGACATACCGCCAGAGCATCCCCCATTGCAAGAGTTAGGGTTGTTGAGCTTGTAGGTGCCGTATCAAGTGGGCACGCCTCTTTTGTTATGTAAATGTTTAAAACAACATCGGCATATCTGGCAAGAGTTGAATTAATATCCCCCGTCATTGCAATCAAAGGTACTTCAAACCTTTTAATATGAGGCAAAATTTTGATTAATTCTTCACTTTCACCCGAATAACTAATAGCCACTACTGTGTCCTCTTTTCCTATCATTCCAAGGTCTCCGTGGAGTGCTTCTGTTGGATGAATAAAAAAACTAGGCGTTCCGGTACTTGCAAGAGTTGCTGCAATTTTCCCGCCAATTAAACCAGACTTTCCAACACCGGTAATAATAACTTTCCCTTTTGTATTAAAAGCTATTTCAACTGCTTTTTCTATTCCGTTTAAATCTGCTTTTAACAACTCTTTTGCTTCAATTTCTAAAACTTCTTTGGCTATTTTTTTGTAATCCACTTATTTGCCTTTTTATTGAAATTATATCTAATTTAAAACAATAAACTGTTACAAAAACACACACTTAAAATCAATAAAGAGACTAAAAATGTAACAATTTGTAAAAATTCATCTATAATTTTAGAAAAAAGGATTGCTATGAGTTTTATTGAAGAATATAAAAAACATACTGACAAAAGAGCTGAACTTGGTATCCCACCACTTCCACTAACAGCAAAACAAGCAGCAGAACTTGTTGAATTACTAAAAATGGTCCCAATTCCAGAAGAAGAATATTTAATGGATCTATTTTTAAATCATATTAATCCTGGTGTTGACGACGCTGCTTATGTAAAAGCTGCATTTTTAAACGATATTGTTCAAGGGAAAACTGCTTCTCCTGCAATCAGCAAAAAAAGAGCAATAGAGATTCTTGGAACAATGCTTGGAGGTTATAATGTAAAACCTTTAATTGATGCTTTAAATCTTGAAGATGAACTTGCTGGGGAGGCGGCAAATCAACTTAAAAACACACTTCTTGTTTATGATGCATTCCATGATGTCGAAGAACTTGCTAAAAACGGAAATAACTATGCAAAAAAAGTACTTGAATCTTGGGCAAATGCCGGATGGTTTACCTCAAAACCTAAACTGCCAGAAAGTATTAAAGCGGTAGTTTTCAAAGTTCCTGGAGAAACAAACACAGATGACCTGTCTCCAGCCAGCGAAGCATTTACAAGAAGTGATATTCCTCTTCACGCAACAAGTATGCTAAAAGCAAAGATTCCAGACGCTCTTGAAAAAATAGAAGAGCTTAAAAAATCAGGTCTTCCAGTAGCATTTGCAGGAGATGTTGTAGGAACTGGTAGTAGTAGAAAATCTGCTGCAAACTCTTTAATCTGGCATATCGGAGAAGAAATTCCATTCGTTCCAAACAAAAAAAGAGGCGGAATTGTTTTAGGCGGTGTTATTGCCCCTATTTTCTTTAACACTTGTGAAGATGCAGGAGCACTTCCTATTGAAGTTGACGTATCAGAGCTTGAAACAGGCGATGAAATAGAAATTAAACCTTATGAAGGAAAAATCCTTAAAAACGGGGAAGTTGTAGCTGAATTTGAACTTAAACCAAATACTCTTAGCGATGAAGTACAAGCAGGAGGAAGAGTTCCGCTTATTATAGGTAAAAACTTAACTAAAAAAGCTAGAGAATCTTTAGGACTAAATCCAGATACTGATATTTTTATTAAACCAGCTCAACCAAAAGGCAAAGAAGGAGCCGGATATACTCTTGCTCAAAAAATTATAGGTAAAGCATGTGGAATGGAAGGTGTTAGACCTGGTATGTATGTTGAACCAACTGCAACAACTGTTGGGTCTCAAGATACAACAGGAGCTATGACAAGAGATGAAATAAAAGAACTTGCAGCTCTTGGATTTAATGCAGATTTAGTAATGCAAAGTTTTTGTCATACAGCAGCATATCCAAAACCGGCTGATGTTGAACTTCATCACACATTACCTGACTTTTTTACAAGCAGAGGCGGAGTTGCTCTAAGACCGGGAGACGGTGTTATTCACTCTTGGCTAAATAGAATGATTTTACCTGATACATTCGGAACAGGTGGAGACTCTCACACAAGATTCCCTATTGGTATCTCTTTCCCGGCAGGTAGTGGACTTGTTGCATTTGCAGCTGTTACAGGAAGTATGCCTTTAAATGTTCCTGAAAGTGTTTTAGTTAAATTTAAAGGTGAGCTTCAACCTGGAATAACTCTAAGAGATTTAGTAAATGCGATTCCATATATGGCAATTAAAGAGGGGCTACTTACAGTTGAAAAGAAAAACAAAAAGAATATCTTTAACGGTAGAATTTTAGAAATTGAAGGCGATATTATTAGAAACCTTACTATTGAACAAGCTTTTGAATTAGCTGATGCATCTGCAGAAAGAAGTGCAGCGGCTTGCACAGTTGATGTAAGTGAGGACCAAGTTGCGGAATATCTAAAATCAAACATTAAACTTCTTGAAGCTATGATTGAAGCCGGATATGAAGACAAAAGAACAATCCAAAGAAGAATTGATAAAATGAAAGAGTGGCTAAAAAATCCAAAACTTCTTAGAAGAGACGAAAATGCCGAGTATGCAGCTGTAATTGAAATTGACTTAAATGATATAAAAGAGCCTATCGTTGCATGTCCAAACGACCCTGATGATGTTGCTACAATCAGTGAAGTCTTAGCTGATGAAAAAAGACCTCACAAAATCGATGAAGTGTTTATAGGAAGCTGTATGACAAATATCGGGCATTATAGAGCTGCGGCTGAAATCCTAAAAGGTGAAGGTCAGGTTCCTACAAGACTTTGGATAGCACCTCCAACAAAAATGGATAAAGAACAACTTACGGAAGAAGGTTATTACTCAATTTTCGGTCAAGCAGGAACAAGAATTGAAATTCCTGGATGTTCACTTTGTATGGGTAACCAAGCAAGAGTTAAAGATGAAGCAAATGTATTCTCAACTTCAACTAGAAACTTTGATAATAGACTAGGACGTGGTGCAAAAGTTTACTTGGGAAGCGCAGAACTTGCAGCTGTTGTTTCTATGCTTGGAAGAATTCCTACAAAAGAAGAATATCTTGAAATTGTAGAAAGAAAACTAGCTGGAAAAGAAGATAAAGTTTATAAATATCTAAACTTCCATAAACTTCCTGAAGAAGAAGTTAAGAAAATGCTGGATTTAAAAATCCTTTAATTTCTTCTTTTATTTTATAACAAAATATTGAACAAACCCTATTATTGCCCCAAGAAAAGCACCTGCAAAATTAATAAATCCGAAATGTTTTTTCATTAAAATAAATAGCATATCTTCAAGTGTTTTTTCATCAAAAGAAGCAACTTTTTCTTCTACAATTTTATCTATATGAGCTTTTAAAAATATTTTAGGTACTTCATTTTCCAAAAATTCAAAAATTTCTTTTTTTAAAATTTCTTTCACTTTGTTAGGCTCGATCATTTCATTTATTTTTAAAGGGATTTCAAGCTTTAATAAAATATCTTTTAACATATTTTTACTAATAAGACTTGCAAACATAGAAAATTTCTCTTTTACTACTTTTTCTATAATTTCAGCAAACTTCTCAGCCATTTCTTCTTTTGTAATAAATTCCTGAATATCCTTATCAAGTAAATCTTCTATTTTTTCATCTAAAAAATTTTCTATCTCTTCTTTAACTTCTTTACTTGTAACAATTTTTTTAATTTCATCTTCACTCAAAATATAATCTCTTACAACCTCTCCGACTTTTTTAGCCAATGTTCTTTTTTCTTTTGGGATGATACCTTGCGGGAAAATTGTCGCCTTACCAATTTTAATAGCCTTATAAGGTCTAAAAAGCATTTTTATAGCAATATAATTTGTAATATACCCAATACTTGCCCCAACTCCCACACTTATAGCCAAAACTTCTATATTCATCCCTAAATTTCCTTATACTTTTCTTCATCAAATCCTACTATAACATCACCATTATCAAGTTCAATTACAGGTCTTTTAATCAAAATATTTTCCCTGCAAAGCCATTTCTTTTTACCCTCATTATCAAGATTTAATTCTTTTAATTTTAACTGTCTGTATTTTGTGCCGCGGTTATTAAAAAGCTTATCAATTCCGGCCTTTTGTATCCACTCTTCTATTTTTTCACATCCAACCGGCGTTTTTTTTAAATCAATAAATTCATAATCAATACCATTATCTTTAAAAAACTTGAAAGCCTTTTTTACACTCCCGCAGGTTTTTATTCCATAAACTTTCATTCAAACTCCTTTTCTTTTACTCATTTTCTCATTTACCCATCTACTCATCCACCCTCTTAGGCTTATAATTCAACACCTCACTAACATAAAAAAACCCTCCTCTAAGACCTTTGGCATTAAGTCCGATTTCTTTTGCAATCCTCTCAGCTTCATAAATATCAACCCCTCTTAAATCCATTATCGTATAATTTTTGCTTTTATCAAGCATCATTAATTTACTTGCAAAATATTCATCAAACGGAATATGAACAGAATTTTCATACCTGCCGTAATATTCTATATCTTCCGCATCTCTTATATCAATAATTATAGAATTTTTAACCTCTTCATAATCAGGAAACGGATCTTTTTTAGGTGCTACCATATCTTTTGCTTTTGTATGGTTTTTTTTCTTCATAAAATCAAACAATCATTATCCTTTTTAGTTAATTTTATCATATTTTTGATTTTAGGCATAGTTTTTGCTTTAAATAGCCGATATAAAATAAAAAAGGATATTAATGTCTAAAATTTTTGAAAAAAATATAAAAGCTTTATTACAAATCAATCCTACTCTTGCATCAAGGTTATTTTCAATAAAAACAAATAATAAATTTGAAATAATACAACAAGGAGAAGATCCTATAAATTTAAATATTATAGATAAAGAAAAAAAATATCCAATTTATAAAACAAAACCTTTAAAAGAAATAGAAGAAAAAAGAAAAATTTTTAAAAGATATGAAAGATATCCTGCATTATATTTTTACGGTATAGGAAATGGTATTTTTATAAAACTACTTTTTGCAAATGCAACACATAAAAGAATCATAGTAATAGAACCAAATCTTGAAATTTTATATATTGCTTTAAACATAGTTGATTTTAGTGAGGAAATAAAAGAAAAAAAATTAATTATTTTCCTTCCAGAAGAGTTAACATATGCAAAATCTCTTGATATTTTCGCACATAAGGATTTCTTACTGTTTAATAAAACATACGAATTACATATCTATTGTGACTATTATGAAAAATTCTATTCTGAAAATATTATAAAAATAAATAAATTATTCATAAGAGCTATAAAACAAGTTGTTAATAATGTTGGGAATGATACTATAGACAACTTAATAGGTCTTGAACATCATATAAAGAATATTCCTGAAATGTTAAATAATTACCATTTTTCTCAACTTGCAAATAAAAAAAATAGTGATATAGCAATTATAGTCTCTACTGGACCATCATTAAAAAAACAACTTCCACTATTAAAAAAGATTCAAAATTATGTAACAATTATTAGTGTTGATGCCTCTTTACCTATACTTGAAAAATGGGAAATTAAACCTGATTTTGTAACAAGTCTTGAAAGAGTGGAATTAACAGGAAAATTTTTTAAAAACACATCAAAGGAATTCCAAAAAGATATTATTATGATACATGCATCACTCCAACATAAAAATGTTTTAAATAACTCCCATGGCAAAAAATTTTTAGTAATGAGACCTTTTAAATATACTAAATATTATGCCATGCACAAATATGGATATCTTGGTATAGGAATGAGTGCAGCAAATATGGCTTATGAATTAGCTTATATTTTAGGATTTAAAACAATTGCGTTAATAGGACAAGATTTAGCTTATAGTGAAGATGGTACATCTCACAGCGAAGGTCATGTTTTTGGTAAAGATGAAGTTAAATTTAAAGAGAGTGACGAATATGTTACAAAATATGGAGGAGAAGGGACAATCAGAACAACTCGTATATGGAATATGTTTAAAAACTTTTTTGAAAGAGACATTGAATATGCAAAAAAAGAAAATATTAAAACATTTAACTGCACAGAAGGTGGAGCAAAAATCGAAGGAACAATAGAAATTCCTTTTAAAGATTTTATAAAAGAAAATGTAAAACAAAAACAAAAAAAAGAAATTAAACTTAGAAAACTATCTCAAAAAACAATAAATAAAAATTTGCAAAAAGGCTATAAAAAAACTATTTCTATGCTAAATTATGGAGAAAAAATTCAAAAGAAAATAGAAAAATTATTTCTAAAAGTAGCTAAAGAGTGTGAAAATTTAGAAAAATTAAAAGAAAAAAATAGATTAGACAAAATTGACTATAATAAATTATATACATTATCAAATCAAATTGATAAATTAAAAGAAATAATTGAAAGTAAAAGATTCAGTACTATTTTCGGAGAAACAATTGAATCATATTTAGTAAACAAAGAACTTGATCTTGCAAAAATAGTAGTATCTCCTGCTAATACAGAAATTGAAAAAAAAGCAAAATTAATTAATTGGATTATGAATCATAAAGAATGGCTTTTTATGCTAGCAGGAAGCATAAATGCACAAAATATAGTGGTAAAAAGAGCAATAAAATCTATAGATTTTTTTAATACTAATAATAAATAAAACCCAAAAAGGGTTGAGATTATTGGAGTAATCTCATAACATTTTTTTGAATAGCATTTGCTTGAGATAAAGCATAACTTCCTGATTGTGCTAATAAGTTATATTTTTGAAATTTTGCTGTTTCAGAAGCAAAATTAACATCTCTGATTTGAGATTCTGCTGCTTTTACATTAACTTGAGTAACTGAAATATTACTGATTGTAGCTGTTAATTGATTTTCAACAGAACCAATTCCTGCTCTAATTTTATCAAGTAATTTTGCTGCGCTATCTGCTATATCCATAACGGCCATTGCTCCTTTAAGAGTGGTAACTCCTACTCCAATAGCAGAATAATTAGCTACATTTGAATTAGCATGAGCTCCAATTGCACTTGCCTGATCAGCTGTAAAATGCCCTTTGATTGCTCTTAAATTTATTGTTGCTTTTGCTGCTGCGGTTAATCCGGCACCAGTACCTGAAACAATAATATCTCTACCACTAAGTCTTGTAAGAGTAAGCCTTCCATAATCTTGAACACCACTTGACTTAATACCAGCAATACTTAAATTACTTCCACTAACTTTAATTCCTCTACCATCAACACTTCTTAGATTCAAATCACCTCTGTTATCGATATAGGCTTCAACTCCAGTTTGATCTGTAACTGCATTAATAGCAGCAACTAATTTTCCATCGCTGTCATTTTTTTGTATATTGTCTACATCTCCTATTTTTACGCCGTTAATAGTTAAGCTTTGTATTGACCCTGAATTAACTGTTGTACTTCCTGTTGCTAATACTTGCCAAGAAGCATGAACACCTGTTTTATTAGAGTTTTTATTAATTGTTTCCGCCAAAACTCCTATACCAGTTCCTGCATGAAAAGAAACTTTTACACTTTCTATTTTTACATCATGTTTTCCATCTACATCTTTAAAATTTAATGAAACATCACTTGCTTTAGTAATAACTTTTCCTGTTTCAAATGTTGTGTTACCTATCTTGTCTGAACTTGTAGCTTCTATACTTGCTGTTACTGTTTGATTAGCATAGGCCCCTATTTGAAATTTTTGATTTGTAAAACTTCCACTTAGCAAACTTTTACCATTATATGAAGTAGTACTAGCAATGTTATCAAGCTCTCCCATTAAATGTACAATATCTTGTTGAATTGCTTTTCTTGTATCAGCTGTTTGTCCATCTTGTGCTGCTTCTGTAGCTTTTACTTTTATTGTATTTAATATTTGTGTTTGTTCTGACATTGCTTTATCAGCAATTTGCATAACAGCAATACC
>Ga0256829_1002158_pt1 | contig 15004 bp, 25 predicted proteins | sample 131447metaG_FD_185979 | JGI IMG/M metagenome (GOLD analysis project Ga0256829, IMG submission 185979) | Hydrothermal vent microbial communities from Lau Basin, Pacific Ocean - 131-447 | ecosystem: Environmental > Aquatic > Marine > Hydrothermal vents | place: Pacific Ocean: Lau Basin | collected...
AATCCATCTTCAAAAAACGGCTGATTATATCAGCCTTCCATATAAATTACCAGAAATAAATTGTCAATCCTATTGCCAATTATTTCCCTTTTAAGTTTGCTTTTTTCATCATACTTTCGTACTGCCCTGATTGTAATTGGGCTTGTACTTGTGTCATAAAGTCCATGACAACGACAACAATGATCAACAGTGAAGTCCCACCAAAGTAAAATGGAACATTCCAATATAAGATCAAGAATTCAGGTAGCAAACAAACCAAGGTGATATAAATCGCACCTGCTAGGGTGAGCTTACTCATGACCTCATCAATATAACGCGCTGTCTGAGGACCCGGACGCAAACCACGAATAATGGCTCCCGACTTTCTTAAGTTATCCGCAATCTCGTGTGGATTAAACACGATGGCAGTATAAAAAAAGCAGAAGAAAACAATCGCAGCCGCATACAACATGATGTACAACGGTTGACCAGGAGATAAGGTCGCCGCCAAATCCTTTAACCACCCCATATTTTCAGCACTCCCAAACCAGCCTCCTAGTGTCGCTGGAAACAGGATAATACTGGATGCAAAAATGGGGGGAATAACGCCAGCCATATTGAGTTTGAGTGGTAAAAAGCTCTTCTGTCCACCCATCATACGACGACCCTGCATTTTTTGAGCATACTCAACAGGTATCCGCTTCTGTCCACGTTCAACGAAAACAACAAACGCAATGACAGCCGCAACTAAAATCAGCAAAACCAAAACGGTAATAGGATGTAATGCACCTGTATTGACTTGCTCGAAAGTTCCTGCAAGGGCTTTAGGTAGGCCTGCAACAATCCCAGCGAAAATGATTAAAGAAATACCGTTCCCAATCCCTCGTTCTGTGATCTGTTCACCTAACCACATCAAAAAGACTGTACCACTGACTAATGTCGTAACGGCAATCACTTTAAACAAGAAGCCAGGTTCAACCACGACGGACATCCCATTGATATTTTGCGATTCAAGTGCAATCGCAACACCTAAGCCCTGGAAGGTCGCTAAAACGACAGTCCCGAGTCGAGTATATTGTGTGATCTTTCGTCGTCCAGACTCACCTTCTTTCTTCAACTGCTCTAAGGTAGGGGAAACCACGGTCAATAGCTGCATGATGATCGATGCTGAAATATAAGGCATGATTCCCAATGCAAAAATAGAAAGTCTTTGCAAAGCCCCACCCGAGAACATATTAAACATGTCCAAGATTGTACCTTTCTGCTGCTCAAACATCGCAGCTAAGGCAACGGGATCGATTAAAGGAACCGGAATGTGAGTTCCCAATCGATAAACAATCAACGCACCCAGAACAAACCAGATGCGTTGTTTTAACTCGCCCATTCCTGAAGAAAGCGTAGCGTTACTCATAATTAGGCGACACTACCACCTGCGGCTTCGATTGCAGCTTTAGCACCAGCTGTTGCGCGAATACCGCTTAGTTTAACAGGCTTAGAAAGTTCACCGCTATTGATGACTTTAACAAACTGGATCTTACCTGAAATAAGGTTGGCAGCTTTTAACGCCTCAACATCAATGATGTCTGCATCCACTTTAGCCAACTCGTCTAAACGAATCTCAGCGGTGACAGCTGCTTTTCGTGAGGTAAAACCAATCTTAGGTAAGCGTCTTTGAAGGGGCATTTGACCACCTTCAAATCCAACTTTATGGAATCCACCACTACGAGATTTTTGACCTTTGTGTCCACGACCCGCCATTTTTCCGTTTCCAGAACCTTGACCACGACCTACACGTTTTTTAGCCTTTTTTGCACCTTCACCAGGCTTTAAAGTATTTAAATACATCTTAGGCTTCCTCTACTTTAAGTAAATAGGAGATTTTATTGATCATCCCTCTATTTTCTGGTGTATCAATTACGCTAACTGTTTGATGCATCTTACGCAGCCCCAATCCATTGGCACAAGCCTTATGAGCGGGAAGGCGTCCGATCAAACTTTTAACCAAAGTTACATTGATTTTTTTCTTATCAGACATCTTATTCACCTAGAATTTCTTCAACAGACTTACCACGCTTTGCAGCGATCTGTTCTGGGCTATTCATAGAGGTTAAAGCATTCACGGTAGAACGAACAACGTTTACAGGACGTGTTGTACCAATACATTTTGATAAAACATCCTTAACACCAGCAGCTTCAAGCACGGCACGCATCGCACCACCCGCAATAACACCTGTACCTTCAGAAGCAGGTAGCAATACAATATTTGCCGCACCCTGCTTGAAGTTGATTGGGTATTGAATAGTGCCATTGTTCAAATGAATATCACGCATATTACGACGTGCTTTTTCCATTGCTTTTTTAATTGCAACAGGCACTTCATTCGCTTTACCACTTCCGTAACCAACTTTACCTTCGCCATCACCAACGACACATAGTGCAGAGAAGCCGAACACACGCCCCCCTTTCACCACTTTGGCAACACGACGAACTGACACAAGCTTTTCAATTAAGCCGTCTTGGTCATCTCTCATTTCATGTGAAGACATAATTTAATCCTTTAACTTAGAAATTAAGACCATTTTCACGAGCAGCATCTGCTAGCTCACGAACGCGTCCGTGGTATTGAAAGCCAGAACGGTCAAATGCAACAGACTCTACGCCAGCCACTTTCGCTTTTTCTGCAATCGCTTTACCCACAACTTGTGCGGCAGTCTTATTACCTGTGTAATCTAATTCTTTTTTAATTTCCGCTTGAACAGTAGAACATGCAGCTAACACTTGCGATCCATCAGCAGAAATCAACTGTGCATAAATATGCTTAGGTGTTCTATGAACACACAAGCGCACTTGATTCGATTCTGCAATTTTTGCACGTGTTTTTTTAGCTCTACGAATGCGGGTACTCTTCTTATCCATTTCGAATTCCCAGCCTTATTTCTTCTTAGCTTCTTTACGTAAAATATATTCATCAGCGTATTTAACACCCTTACCTTTATAAGGCTCTGGTGGACGATACGCACGAATTTCTGCAGCGACTTGACCAACAACTTGCTTATCCGCACCACGGATAACAATTTCAGTCTGTGATGGTGTTTCTGCAGAAACCCCTTCAGGCAATTCATGTACAACAGGGTGTGAGAAACCAAGTGTTAGGTTAATCTTACTACCTTGCACTTGTGCACGGTAACCAACACCAACTAATTGTAATTTTTTCTCAAAACCTTGAGTCAGCCCAATAATCATATTATTGATAATGGAACGAGCTGTACCTGCTTGTGCCCAACCCGTTGGACCTGCACCTTCTTTAGGTGAAAAAGTCACTTCACCGTCAGCAACATTGATGCTAACCAATGGATTAAAGGCTTTTGTCAAAGTTCCTTTTGGACCTTTCACTGTTGCAACATTGTTATCATCAATCGAGACTTCAACACCAGAAGGGATTGAGACGGGAGATTTTGCTATTCTAGACATTTAATTTCTCCTTACGCCACATAACAGATGACTTCGCCACCGATACCGGCTTCACGCGCAGCTCGATCAGTCATAATGCCTTTAGAGGTTGATACAACAGCAATCCCAAGACCGCCGATGACTTTTGGAAGTTCATCTTTGTTTTTATAAACACGCAATCCTGGACGGCTTACGCGCTTAATCATTTCAATAACAGGCTTACCTTGGAAATACTTGAGTTCCAAGTTAAGTTCAGGTTTACCGTTATTCTCATCTACTTTGTATGAGGCAATATAGCCTTCATCTGTCAATACTTTTGCGATAGCAGTTTTTAGTTTTGAGGCAGGCACTTTTACATTACTGTGCTCAGCCATTTGCGCGTTACGAACGCGGGTTAACATATCTGCTATTGGGTCAGACATACTCATAATCTTTAATCCTTACCAACTTGCTTTTCTTAAACCAGGAACATCACCTTGCATCGCAAGTTTGCGAAGCATATTACGGGATAGACCGAATTTTCTATAAACTGCGTGTGGACGCCCTGTAATACGACAGCGACGCTGACGGCGTACTGGACTTGCATTACGAGGAAGCTTATTTAACTTTTCCATCGCTTCCATACGCTCTTCCCAACTCAGTGAAGGATCCACAGCAGCTTTTTTGAGCGCTTCTCTTTTTGCCGCATATTTCTCAACCGTTTTAGCACGCTTGAGTTCGCGAGCAATCATTGATTTCTTAGCCACAATTCACCCCTTATTTCTTAAATGGGAAGTTAAAGGCCTCTAACAAGGCTTTCGCTTCTTCATTAGTGTTTGCAGTGGTTGTAAAGTTGATATCCATCCCACGAATCTTATCGACTTTTTCAAAGTCGATTTCTGGAAAGATAATCTGCTCTTTAAGACCCATATTGTAATTACCACGGCCATCAAAAGCCGTTGCACTCACACCACGAAAATCGCGTACACGAGGTAAAGCGATATTCACAAGGCGGTCTAGGAACTCATACATTCTTTCGCCACGAAGCGTAACTTTACAACCAATAGGATAACCTTCACGAACTTTAAAGCTCGCAACTGATTTACGCGCAATTGTCTTAATAGGCTTTTGCCCAGCAATCAACTCAAGATCCGCCACTGCGTTATCTAAAGTCTTCTTATCACCTAATGCTTCACCAACACCCATGTTAATCGTAATCTTGGTTAACTTGGGAGCTTGCATAGGTGTTTTATAACCAAATTTTTCTACTAGCTGAGAAACAATCTGGTCTTGATATAAATCTTTTAATCTTGCCATTTTAATTCCCTATCAAGCACTGACTGGCTTGCCAGACTTACGAAAAACACGCACCTTTTTACCATCCACTTCTTTAAAGCTCACTTTTTCAGCTTTTTTCGTTTCTGGATTAAAGAGTGCGACATTTGATGCATCGATAGGCATTTCTTTCTCAACAATACCACCCGCTTCTCCAGTCATAGGATTAGGCTTAACATGTTTTTTTGCGAGATTGATGCCATCAACAACCACTTTTCCATTTTGTAGAACTTTTGAGATGGTTCCTTGCTTACCTTTATCTTTACCGGTAATGACAACAACCAAATCACCTTTTAACAAACGATTCATCTTAAATCCTTATAAAACTTCAGGAGCCAATGAAACGATTTTCATAAACTGATCGTTTCTCAACTCACGGGTGACAGGACCAAAAACACGCGTTCCAATAGGCTCTAACTTTGCATTCAAGATAACAGCAGCGTTATCATCAAATTTGATTTTAGAACCATCAGGACGACGAACACCTTTAGCTGTACGAACGACCACAGCGTTCATCACATCACCTTTTTTTACTTTTCCACGGGGACTGGCTTCTTTGACAGAAACCTTAATCACATCACCGACACTGGCATAACGACGCTTTGAGCCGCCAAGCACTTTGATACACTGAACTCGACGCGCGCCACTGTTATCAGCCACATTGAGTACGGTTTGCATTTGAATCATGGTGGGACTCCAACACTCATAATTTTAAAAAAAGCGGATTATACACGAAAACCGCTAATATAACTAGTCCCAATTTAAAATTGGCTTGGTTATAAAAGCGGTACAATTAAAGTAACTTTAATTGTCGATGCAATCAGTTAGATCGCAGCTTTCGCATCCACACTGACTAATGACCAGGCTTTGTTTTTAGACAACGGCTTCACTTCTTGAATCGTGACCGTATCACCAATGTTGCAGGTATTATCTGCATCATGCGCCATGATCTTAGTTGACTTACGAATAAACTTCTTATACTTAGGGTGCTTAATAAAACGCTCAACCGAAACGACGATTGACTTATCCATTTTGTTGCTTACAACAACACCCTGTAAGGTACGAGATTTTTTAGCTTGTTCAGACATTCTTATTTACCTCCCTTCATATTGATGAAGGTTTTGATACGTGCAATAGAACGTCGGACAGTTTTAATACGTGCAGTATTCTTCAGCTGACCTGTAGAATGCTGCATTCTTAGGTTAAATTGTTCTTTTAACAACTCAACCAACTCTTGTTCCAACTCTGGAATACTTTTTTCTTTTAAAGATTCTGCAGACATTTACATCACCGTTCTTTTTACAACTTGTGTTTTAAAAGGAAGCTTGGCAGCAGCTAATTCAAATGCTTCACGAGCAATTGACTCATCTACGCCTTGGATTTCGTAAAGTACGCGACCTGGTTGGATTTGAGCCACCCAGTATTCTACGCTCCCTTTACCTTTACCCATACGGACTTCCAATGGCTTTTTGGTAATAGGTTTGTCAGGAAAAACACGGATCCAAATTTTAGCTCCACGCTTTACATGACGAGTCATCACACGACGACCAGCTTCGATTTGACGAGAAGTCATACGACCTCTTTCAAGGGCTTTAAGACCGTAATCACCGAAGCTAACTTTATTACCAACGTTTGCCAAACCACGGTTGCGTCCTTTCTGAACTTTTCTGAATTTGGTACGCTTAGGCATTAACATAATCAGTTACCTCTTATTTACGGCCTTTTTTGCCTTTTGTGTTCGAACCATTGTCTTTTACTAAAGACAATTTACCCAGTTTTTCACCTTTAAAGATCCAAACCTTAATACCAATGATACCGTAAGTTGTTTTAGCTTCAAATGTTGCATAATCGATATCTGCACGGAAAGTATGCAAAGGGACTCGGCCTTCACGATACCACTCTGCACGTGCAATCTCTGCACCATTCAAACGCCCAGAAACATTGATCTTGATCCCTTCAGCACCAAGACGCATTGCATTACCTACCGCACGCTTCATTGCACGACGGAATTGAATACGCTTTTCAAGCTGCTGAGCAATATTCTCTGCAACTAATTTTGCATCAAGCTCAGGTTTCTTCACTTCTTCAATATTGATATTGACAGGCATGCCTGTTTTTTGAATCAATGATTGTTTGAGCTTTTCAATATCTTCACCCTTTTTACCAATGACAACGCCAGGGCGTGCTGTATGGATGGTCACGCGAATACCATTGGCAACACGCTCGATATTGATATTGCTAACTGAAGCATGACTCAACTTTTCATTGAGTTCTTTACGAATTTCATAGTCACTGATAAGGAAATCAGAATAGTTTTTACTATCTGCATACCAGCGAGCATTCCAATCTTTGGTAATTCCAAGACGAATTCCAATAGGATGTACTTTTTGACCCATTCTGGCTCTCCTTATTCGTCGCCGACAGTGACGGTAATATGACTTGTACGCTTAAGAATACGCGTTCCACGGCCTTTGGCGCGTGCACGCATTCTCTTCATGATTGGTCCTTCATTCACATAGACAGCAGTGACTTTAAGCTCATCAATATCTGCGCCTTCGTTATTTTCAGCGTTAGCAATCGCCGAGTTTAGAACCTTCTTCATCAACTCTGCCGCTTTCTTATTGGTAAACTCCAATGTGTTTACAGCAGTTTCGACATCTTTACCTCGAATCATATCTGCAACAAGACGCGCTTTTTGCGGAGAGATACGGGCAAACTTATGTGTTGCACTTACTTGCATGTTCGTTACCTCTTAGCCTTCTTATCTGCAGCATGACCTCGATAAGTACGAGTCATGGAGAATTCTCCTAATTTATGTCCAACCATGTTTTCTGAGATGAAAACAGGGACATGCTCACGACCATTATGTACTGCAATGGTCAATCCAATCATCTCAGGTAAGATCATAGATCTTCTAGACCAAGTCTTGATTGGACGCTTATTACCAGATTCTTGTGCCTCGACCACTTTTTTCCATAAGTGGTGATCTACAAAAGGTCCTTTTTTAACTGAACGTGGCATCAGTGTCCTTCCTTATTTTTTATGACGGCGACGGACAATCATATTGTCAGTACGCTTATTACTACGAGTTTTCTTGCCTTTAGTCGGTACACCCCATGGCGTAACAGGGTTACGACCACCAGAAGTACGACCTTCACCACCACCATGAGGGTGATCAACTGGGTTCATGGCCACACCACGAACCGTAGGTCGTACACCTCTCCAGCGTTTTGCACCCGCTTTACCTAGCTTTTGTAGGTTATGCTCAGAGTTACCTACTTCACCAATCGTTGCACGACAGTTAGCATGAATCTTTCTCATCTCGCCAGAACGCAGTCTCAAAAGTACATAAGCACCTTCTTTACCCGCGATTTGGGCAGAAGTTCCTGCACTACGCGCAATTTGTGCACCTTTACCAGGACGCATTTCAATCGCATGTACAACGGTACCCACAGGAATATTACGCAAAGGCATTGCATTACCTGGCTTAATATCAACTTGCTCACCAGAGATGACTTGATCACCCTGCTTAACATTTTTTGGTGCCAAAATGTATCTGCGCTCACCATCAGCATATTTAACCAAGCAAAGGTGTGCTGAACGGTTAGGATCATATTCTAAACGCTCGACTACACCAGGAACACTGTCCTTATTGCGTTTGAAATCTACTATACGGTAATGCTGCTTGTGGCCACCACCTTGATGACGAACGGTAATGCGACCGTTATTGTTTCGTCCACCTTTTTTACTTTTCTTTGAAAGCAAGGCTGCATGTGGCTTACCCTTATGTAGATCAGGCTCAACAACACTAACAACAAAGCGACGACCTGGGGAAGTCGGTTTTGATTTTTTAATAATAGCCATCTTTTATTCTCCTATTCACCCATGAAGTCAATTTCTTGACCAGGCATTAGGCGTACTACGGCTTTACGAATGTCATTACGCTTACCTGCACGACCTTTAAACATCTTTGTCTTCCCTTTGAGGTTAATCATATTCACTGACTTAACCTTTACATCAAACAAAGACTCAACGGCTGCCTTAACTTCAGGCTTTGTTGCATCTGGAGCAACACGGAAAACATACTGATCCGCTTTATCCGCCATCAGCGCTGACTTTTCTGACACATGAGGTGCCAACAATACTTTTAAAATTCTTTCTTGATTCATGCTAAAGCCTCCTCAAGTTGCTTCACTGCACCCTGAGTCATCACAACCGCTCCATAACCCACTAGGCTCACAGGATCAATTGATTTGACATCACATACATCAGCCGCATAAAGATTTCGTGAAGACAGATAAAGATTTTCATCAAAAGCTTCAGTGACAATCAAAGCGTCCTTCAAATTCAAACCATCTAATTTTTCTTTAAATAGCTTCGTTTTTGGTGCATCCACTTTGAAGTCATCTACAACAACCAATCGACCTTTACGGTTAAGCTCTGAAAGAATTGACTTGATCGCACCGCGGTACATTTTACGGTTCACTTTTTGTGAAAAGTCACGATTGTGACCTGGGAATGCACGACCACCACCAACCCAGATTGGGCTACGAATGGTTCCTGCACGCGCACGACCCGTTCCTTTCTGACGCCAAGGTTTAGCACCGCCACCGCTTACAGCAGCACGATTCTTTTGTGCTTTGGTTCCTGAACGGCTTCCGGCCAAGTATGCATTCACAACTTGATGAACCAAAGGTTCATTAAACTCTACATCAAAGATAGCATCAGATACAGTGACAGTTTGTCCCGCATCAGACCCATCTGATTTCATTAATTTTAGATCCATAGTGCCCACCTTACTTAACTGCCTTAGTTACCATTACAACACTTTGCTTAGCACCTGGGATAGCACCTTTAATAAGCAGAAGTCCGTTTTCAGGGTCGACTTTTACAAGATCAAGGTTTAATGTCGTTTGACGAACATTCCCCATGTGACCGGCCATCTTTTTACCCTTGAAAACGCGTCCTGGGGTTTGGTTTTGACCAATGGATCCAGGCGCTCTGTGAGACACAGAGTTACCGTGTGTAAAATCTTGCGTAGCAAAGTTGTGACGCTTGACCGCACCAGCAAAACCTTTACCTTTTGTGGTACCAGTGACATCAACCTTTTCTACACCTTCCAGTACATCTACTGAAACTTCAGCTCCAACTTCAAAGTTACCTAGCTCATCAGATGATACGCGAAACTCCCATAAACCTTCACCCGCTTCAACACCAGCTTTTGCAAAGTGCCCTGCTGAAGGTTTATTAACACGCCCTGCATGTACAGAACCTGCTGTAACTTGTACCGCTGAATAACCATCTACATCCTCAGTTTTCAACTGGGTGATGCGGTTGTTATCAACTTTAACAACAGTAACTGGAACCGAAACACCGTCTTCAGTGAAGACTCGAGTCATTCCGACTTTTTTTCCAATGATTCCAATACTCATTTCTAACCTCATTATTATTAAATCTAGCCATTACGATTGATGACTAAATATTTCAAACAGAATTTACGCTTAACGCAATTCTAACTGAACATCTACACCTGCTGCCAAATCAAGTTTCATCAATGCATCAACAGTTTTATCTGTTGGATCGATAATATCCAAAAGGCGCTTGTGAGTACGAATTTCATACTGATCACGTGCGTCTTTGTTGACGTGTGGTGAGATCAAAACAGTAAAACGCTCTTTACGGGTTGGCATTGGAATTGGACCACGCACCTGCGCACCAGTTCGCTTAGCTGTTTCCGTAATTTCTTTAGCGGATTGATCGATCAAACGATGATCAAAGGCCTTCAAGCGAATACGAATATTTTGAGTTGCCATAGACAAATTCTCGCTATTTTAGAAAAAGAAAAGCAGCACTCAATGAGCACTGCTACATTTAGACAGCGGATTATAATCAAAATAAATTGAAATTACAACAATTTATTTACTACCTAAGCATTTTAGGCTTCCGCTAGAAAGGAAGTGAGAATGATTACTCGATGATCGAAGCAACCACGCCCGCACCAACAGTACGACCACCTTCGCGGATTGCGAAACGAAGTCCTTCGTCCATGGCGATTGGGTTGATTAGTTCTACAGTCATCTGAACATTATCACCAGGCATGACCATTTCGATACCTTCTGGTAGCTGACATGCGCCAGTTACGTCAGTTGTACGGAAGTAGAACTGTGGACGGTAGCCGTTGAAGAATGGGGTGTGACGACCACCTTCGTCTTTTGATAGAACATAGACTTCTGCTTCGAACTTGGTGTGTGGGGTAATGGTACCTGGGTGTGCCAATACTTGTCCACGCTCGATATCTTCACGCTTGGTTCCACGCAATAGGATACCGACATTGTCCCCTGCTTCACCTTGGTCTAGAAGCTTACGGAACATTTCGACACCGGTAACAGTGGTTTTTTGCGTTGGGCGAATACCGACGATTTCGATTTCTTCACCTACTTTGATGACACCTGTTTCAACACGACCGGTTGCAACTGTTCCACGCCCTTGGATTGAGAAGATGTCTTCTACTGGCATGAGGAATGGTTTGTCGGTATCGCGCTCTGGTGTTGGGATGTATTCATCCATTGCGTCGATTAGGCGCTGAATGGAGGGTTCACCAATTTCAGATTGGTCACCTTCGATTGCTTTAAGAGCTGAACCGATGATGACTGGGGTGTCGTCACCTGGGAATTCGTATTGGTCTAGCAGTTCACGCACTTCCATTTCGACGAGTTCGATGAGTTCTTCGTCATCAACCATGTCTGCTTTGTTTAGGTAGACTACGATGTAAGGTACACCTACTTGACGTGATAGCAGGATGTGCTCACGAGTTTGTGGCATTGGGCCATCTGCTGCTGAACAGACTAGGATGGCGCCGTCCATTTGAGCTGCACCGGTAATCATGTTTTTAACATAGTCAGCGTGGCCTGGGCAGTCTACATGTGCGTAGTGACGCGTTTCTGATTCGTATTCTACGTGTGCAGTTGAGATGGTGATTCCACGCTCTCTTTCTTCTGGGGCGTTATCGATGGCTGAGTAGTCTTTTGCTTCTCCACCGAATTTCTTTCCTTGCACAATAGTCAGTGCCGCTGTTAGTGTGGTTTTACCATGGTCAACGTGGCCGATTGTTCCTACGTTTACATGGGGTTTCGTTCTTTCAAACTTTTCCTTTGCCATGACGCAAACTCCTGTAAAGTGTGTTCGCTGTCAAAACAGCGACAATAATAAAAAAATGGAGCTTCCAATCGGAATCGAACCGATGACCTCATCCTTACCATGGATGCGCTCTACCGACTGAGCTATGGAAGCGAATACAAAAAGCCCCCTCTATTAAGCTTTACAACTCAAGTAGAGAGGACTAGAAATTGGAGCGGGTAAGGGGAATCGAACCCCTCTCATCGGCTTGGAAGGCCGAGGTAATAGCCAATATACGATACCCGCATGGTGGAGGGTGGTGGATTCGAACCACCGAAGGCTGAGCCAGCAGATTTACAGTCTGCCCCCTTTGGCCGCTCGGGAAACCCTCCTAAATTGTGAGTGCGTATTCTACAGTTTAATTTTTCGCTGTCAACAAAAACCCGAACTTTTTTTAAAAATTTTTCCTACCCCCTTAGCCTTTAAGATATTGCTGTTAAAATATTGCTTCATGAATAATTCAAACTTTAACTGGACTCAAGCACTCCACTTCGACCAGCAACACATTTGGCACCCTTATGCCAAACTCCCTCACCCCACCCCCCTTATTGGCGTCAAGTCTACAGGTGGCAGCTACCTCACTTTGGCTGATGATCGACAGGTGGTTGATGGCATGTCGAGTTGGTGGGCGGCCATTCATGGATACAATCACCCCCAAATCACCGCAGCCGTCTCCAGACAATTGGAGACTATGCCACACATTATGTTTGGTGGCTTAACGCATCAACCCGCCATTGAGCTAGCCGAGACCCTAATTCAATTAACCCCATCAAATCTCACGCAAGTTTTCTTTGCTGATTCAGGCTCTGTCTCCATGGAGGTGGCGATTAAAGTTGCCTTACAATATTGGATCAGCCGACAACAACCCAAAAAACATCGCCTCATCTCCTTAAGAAACGGTTATCACGGAGACACCTTCGCAACTATGGCGATTAGCGATCCTGAAAATGGGATGCACCACCTCTTTACCCCGCATCTCACCCAGCACCTGTTTGCACCCGCACCCGCCATGGGCATCCACACCTCGCCAGAAAAGGAGATTCAAGCACTTGCAGATTTACTCGAACAACATCACCATGAACTTTCCGCCTTAGTCCTTGAACCTATTGTTCAAGGCGCAGGGGGCATGCGCTTTTACTCACCTGAATACCTTAAAGCCGCTAGAGTACTTTGCGATCAATATCAAGTTCTTCTCATTGCAGATGAAATTGCAACAGGCTTTGGACGCACAGGCAAACTATTTGCCTGCGAATGGGCTGATATTTCACCTGACATTATGTGTGTCGGTAAAGCTCTGACAGGCGGCACCATGACGCTTGCCGCCATGCTCTGCACCGAAGAGATTAGCCAAACCATTGCTCAAGGCAATCCAGGCTTGCTCATGCACGGTCCCACCTTTATGGCCAACCCTCTCGCTTGCAGTGCAGCCAATGCCAGTATTGAACTCCTGCTTAATTCTCCATGGCAAACGCGTGTACAAAAAATTGAGCAACACCTAGAACAGCAACTCACCCCACTTAAATCTTTAAAAGGGGTTGAAGATGTACGGTGTCTCGGCGCCATTGGTGTAGTGGAATTAGAACAAGCCAACTTAGGTGTCGCCATTCAAACCGAAGCCTTAAAACAAGGCGTGTGGCTACGACCATTTGGCAAACTGGTTTACACCATGCCTGCTTTCAACATTCCTCAAACATCACTCAACCAACTAACCCAAGGCATGACCAAGGCCATCACAAAAATATTAAAGGCCGAATAAAATCACACCATATAACACCGAATTTCATCAATCAACCCCTGCGCCACCTCCCGTTTACTGGCTAAAGGAATCTCTTTTGCAGAATCACGAGTAATCACCCACAACGCATTTTCATCCTGCTCAAACCCTTGATGTTCACCTACTTGATTAGCACAAATCATATCCAACCCTTTTTGCTCGAGTTTCTGTCGAGCATACGCCAAGACATTTTCTGTCTCTGCCGCAAACCCCACAACAAAAGGGTGATCGGGTTGCTGTGCTACCCAAGCAACAATATCGGGGTTTTTCACCAACTGCAACTGTAAAGTCTCCTGCCCCGTCTGCTTTTTCAACTTCTGCTCTGCCGGTGTCGCCACTCGATAATCTGCCACTGCCGCCGCACTGATAAACAACTCCGCATCCGCATAAAAATCTTGCACCACTGCAAACATCTCTTGAGCTGTTTTCACCTCAATCCGCTTCACCCCTTCAGGACAAGGCAATGCAGTGGGTCCTGACACCAAAATCACATCCGCACCCTTCTCAGCCAAGGCTTCAGCAATAGCATACCCCATTTTGCCCGAACTACGATTACCAATAAACCGCACAGGATCAATAGGTTCATAAGTAGGCCCCGCCGTCACTAAAACAGGCAATTGATGCCAAAACTTATCAACTTTGGACGCTTTTTCCGGCGATTTTTCCAAAATCCCCAGTCCTGCCCCTTCAGACTGACGGATTATCTCAAAAATAGCTTCAGGCTCTGCCATCCTGCCTTCACCCACTTCGCCACACGCCTGCTCACCCGATTCAGGTGAAATGACCTGTACGCCGCGAGCTTGCAAGACTTCCAAATTCTCCTGCGTGGCAGGGTGTTGCCACATCAGGCGATTCATCGCGGGGGCGACCCAAATTGGCCTATCGGTTGCCAAAAGTAGCGTACTCAATAAGTCATCCGCCATGCCCACACGCATTTTAGCCAAAAAATTTGCTGTCGCTGGTGCCACGACAATTTTATCCGCCCAGCGAGCCAACTCAATATGCCCCATGCCCGCTTCCTGTTCAGCATCCCATAATGCATTTCGCACAGGGCGGCCGCTCAACGCTTGAAAAGAAGCCACGCCCACGAACTGCTGAGCACTCTCTGTCATCACTACCTGCACTTCATGTCCTGCTTTCACCAACAAGCGCACCAACTGCAAACTTTTATAGGCCGCAATACCTCCCGTCACTCCAAGCAACACTTTCATTTAAGCCTCCTGCTCCGCCAACGCATCCAGAGGCGCATACGACATAGGTCGACCTGATTCCGACAACGCCACCCCCACGGCCTGTGCCTGCACCATCACC